>Ga0207433_10008709_pt1 | contig 16424 bp, 12 predicted proteins | sample YelNatPaOPGAMG01_FD_187559 | JGI IMG/M metagenome (GOLD analysis project Ga0207433, IMG submission 187559) | Hot spring thermophilic microbial communities from Obsidian Pool, Yellowstone National Park, USA - OP-RAMG-01 (SPAdes) (version 3) | ecosystem: Environmental > Aquatic > Thermal springs... | reverse complement strand
TGTATCGGTTAGATTTGGCATATTATTTCAGGAACGAGGTAATTGGAGGCAATTCAGGGCAATTGGAGATAAAGGGAAATCAAGGGCTATCAGGGAATGAATACGGGACTAAAGTCCTTACTTTAGAGGGAATGACCGCAGGAGACGCAGTATCGCTACGCTCGCAGTATCGTTACACTCGCAGTATCGCCCCTGGCTTGCAAGAATGTAGCGGTGCGACCCGTGATTTGACATCAGGGCAGGTTTATCACACAGATGGGATTCTGAACCAGGTTCAGCATGACAAACACGAACCAGATAGACCAGAAAAATTAGATAAGCCAGAAGGTATCGGTCGGATAATTCAGGCACTCGTTATTGATGGCATAGGTCTGGATACCGCATTTATTACCCCGAATCACTTAAAGAGAATTTCTGTGTGGCTGCCAGAATCGGCCTATGCGGATGGTGAGATTATAATAGAGATCAAAAAGATAAAAGGGAAGCGGGTTGTCTGTAGTGAGATTGGGTTATATGAATTTCCAGAAGAAAATGGTAATATGACTTCAGGCCCACAGGGGGAGGACGCGGGACGCTTGATACTTAAAGGTTTACGCTTACTACCGATGTATCCTAACCCAGCAAAGGGTCTCTTAAAAATCAGATTCAATTCGCCTGATGAGCGAAAGATTTCGGTTAAGGTATATGATGTTTTAGGCCGACTTGCGAAGCGAGTTTTTGATGGCCCTGCAAGAATTGGAATGAATGAATTTTTAATAAACCCAAAAGATTTTTCTGCTGGGGTCTATTTTGTCCGATTGGAGACTGAAGGTTATATCAATACTGAAAAGGTAATTCTATTAAAGTAAGTAGCGAGTAGCAAGTAGAGAGAACGGCAATTGAAGGCAATTGGGGGCAATTGGAGAAAACTGGAGGCATAAGAAAAGGGCTAAAGAAGGCTAAAAGGCGAAAGGGCGAAAAGAAGGGGCGGAGAAGGGAATATCGTGAAACGTGGAACGTGAAACGGAAAAAATAAAAAGGGCTCAAAGGGACTAAAAAGGGCTAAAGAGGGCTAAAAGGCAAAAGGGCGACACAGGGGGATTTAAACGAATAACGATGCCGATAGCCGAAAAATCGAGCTTAGGAAACCCCTCCTCTTATCCTGTATCGCGCATCGTGAATCAAGGATTTATCTCGGCGGGCTGCAAAACCGTCCAACGATTAACGATTTTTTATAAATGTTTATTCTATGTGAAACGATTGGTCGGAAAAGATTACACAGTTTTATTGGTGAGAATTTCTTTTACTGATGCGATTAATCCAATGGCTTTTTTTCTGTCCCTTGCCTCGGCAATGATACGCACAATCGGTTCGGTATTTGAGGGACGGATATGGAGCCAGTATTTCTGGGTTGTAATCCTTATACCATCTGTATAATCCACACTGCCTTTAATGTTTTTTATTATCAGTTTTTTCTTCTCTTCAAAAACCTTAAGAGAGATATCTACCTTATCCTTGACCATAAAATATTCAGGATACGAATTGACTATTTTTGATAATGGTTTACCACTGGTTTGAAGAAATTTCAAGATTATCCCGGCACCGGTTAAGGCATCCCTTGTGCGATTTATCTCTGGATATATCACACCGCCGTTTCCTTCACCACCAATAACTGCATTGATTTCATTCATTTTACTAACCACATTGACCTCACCAACCTTTGTCCGGTATAATGGACATCTGTATTTTTTTGTTATATCTTCCATCAGCATTGTTGTTGAAAGGTTTGTTACTACTGTTCCCTTTTTCCGACTCAAGATAAAATCAGTGGCAAGGGCGAGCGTCTTTTCTTCACCAATCGCATTTCCATTGTCATCGACAATGGATAATCTATCTCCATCAGGGTCAAGGGCAAATCCCAAATCAAGTTTTTTCCTCTTTACAAACGCACACAACTTGGTAATATTTTCAGGGGTAGGTTCTGGAGGTCTGGGAAATCGTGGTTTAAAACTGCAGTGTATTTTATAAACCTTACAACCCGCCATTTCAAGGAGGGCAGGAAAGGCAACTGAACCTGCACCACATACTCCATCAACCCCGACTTTTAATCCAAGATTTTTCAATTTGAAATGATTGACTATCGCTTTTATATGTTCATCATAAGGATTTTCATACTCGGTGCATTCTCCAAAATATCGCCTATATTCTATTATTTTATCCATATTAAATTCGAAGAAATCAAGAAAGACGGAAAATCTTCTGAACTCCTGCACATTTATAAATTCGCCCCTGGGCGAGATAAATTTTATACCATTCCATTCTGGTGGATTGTGACTTGCGGTGGCGACTGCTCCACCATCTGCCTTCAGTTTGCGGACCATAAATACTACTGTTGGCGTGGGAACAATACCGAGGTCTATTACATTGCAACCCATCATATTAAAACCATCTATGATACCACCACCTATCTGGGGAAATGATTTTCTTGTATCATAGCCCACAACCATTTTTTTCGCATTTAGAAAAATAGCATAGACCTGGGCATAAAATCCAGCACTTGAATAATTTAAATCCTTAAATGCGATACCTCTCAACCCTGAGATTGAAAATATCCGTGCCATAAGAGAGTATACATTAAAAAATGCTATTGTCAATAAAATGATTTTTTATATTCTTTTGCTCAGGACAGTCTTTTCGTATTTATGAATTTCTATTAGCCAGTCAGGTTCAAGGGGAACATCAGAGATAAGGCAATAATAATCCCAGACTCCATTAAAAGGCATTGTCTTTAGATTTTCATAGAGGCACAATCTTGATAAATAATCCTTCTTCACTTCATACTCCAATAATTTTCTCTTTGGCTCAAGGAGTGCATAAAGAATGGCTTTTTGAACTGCCCTTGCACCAACAACCCAGGCACCAACCCGATTTAATGTAGCATCAAAATAATCAAGTCCAATATGCACCCGGTTTAAGGCATCGCTCCTTACTATTTCCAGGAAAAGGTCCTTCAGTGTATCATCAAATATCGGTATATGGTCGCTATCCCAGCGCACACCCCGGCTGATATGGAGATAGATTTCTTTCATAAAGAGCAAAAGAGAAGATATCTTATCGGCTACTGATTCAGTGGGATGGAAATGCCCGAGGTCGAGGCAGAGCATCAGATTGTTTTTTAATGCATATCCAAGATAGAATTCAAAAGAACCGACGACATAGGTCTCGGTGCCAATTCCAAATAATTTTGGCTCTAATGCATCTTTTAAGAATTTTTTGTTATAGTTTTTTTTAAAGATTTCATTCAGGGAATTTAAAAGTAACCTGCGGTATCCAATCCGATCGATACAGACATCCTTCATACCATCAGGAATCCAGAGATTGTGGATCACTGGTTGATTCAACTTTTTACCGATCTCTTCAGCAATCTTTCTACAACATACGATATGTTCAACCCAGAACCTGCGAATCTCATTATTTTTACTGCTCAATGTGAATCCATTTTCAGACCAAGGATGGGAGAACAGGGTTGAGTTAAAATCAATCGCAAGGTTTTTTTGCCTTGCCCATTCAATCCAGGTTTGGAAATGGTCAATCTTTATCTCATTCCGTTCAACGGGTTCTTCACCAAAATCACCATAGATTGCATGGAGACTAACACGGTTTTTTCCAGGGATGAGGCATAATGCCAGCTCAAGGTCCTGTTTCAATTCTGAGATATTCCTTGCCCTGCCCGGATAATTTCCTGTCACCTGGATACCACCGGATAACCCACGCCTTTTGGGCTCAAAACCTGCTACATCGTCGCCCTGCCAGCAATGTAATGAGATGCTTTTATCTTTTAATCTATTAATTGCTGAATCTGTATCCACACCGAGTTTTCCATAACTATCCCGGGCAAATCTATATTGGTCTTTAATATTTTTTCTCATAATTTTCTCCCCTTTTTAAAATTTTTATTGACAAGTTCACGATAGTATCCATAGATATCATCCCAGGATTTTGTATCACCAGGGATGTATTCATTAAATGGAAAAGACTTTCTCACAATATTTCTGAGTTCATTCATTGAATTTAATTCACCTTTTGCCATTGCCTGGGTTAAAATATTGCCGATGGCAGTTGCCTCAACCGGACCTGCATACACCGGTATGCCTGTGGCATCAGCAGTAAACTGGCAGAGGATCTCGTTCAAAGAACCACCGCCGATTATGTGGATAACTGTGAAATCTCGGTCTGTTATTTCCTTTATCTGCTCAAGGGTATGGCGATAGGCAAGGCTGAGGCTCTCCAAGATACAGCGCACGAATTGACCAATCGTCTGGGGACTTTGCTGGCCGGTTTCAATGCAGAATTTTTTTATCTCTTCGGTCATACTCCTGGGACTTAAAAATCTTATATCAAATGGATTAATTATACTTAAAAAAGGTGCTTCATTACGGGCAAGGTTTATCAATGTATTATAATCAAGGTATTGTTTTCCTTCCCATTCTTTTTTACAGGAATGCAGTATTCCTAACCCCAGTATGTTCTTTAAAAATCTAAAGGTCTGACCAATGCCTCCTTCGTTCGTGAAATTATATTCAAATGATTTCTGATTGATAATTGGTCTATCTGATTCAATGCCCATCAATGACCAGGTCCCAGAACTGATATATATAAAATCTTTTTGGTTTGCCGGTACTGCAGCAACTGCTGATGCAGTATCATGCGAGGCAACAAGGACGACATCTATATCAGATTGCCCAAAATCTTTTTTTAATTTACCAAGAACCATTCCTGGATAGGCAATCTTTTGAAAGAGTCCTCTTTTTATATTCAGACATTTTAAAACCTCTGAATCCCAATCTCTTTCTACTGGATTAAACAACTGGGTCGTGGTGGCAAATGTGAATTCACTTGCTTTTATGCCTGTAAAAAAAAGATTGAAAATATCCGGCAACAATAAAAGTGAGTGTGCTCTTTTCAGAATTTCATTTTCCGATAAAATCATTGCATACAGCCGATAAATTGTATTTATCTCTAAGAGTTGTATACCGGTGCGCTTGTATAACTCTTCTTTTTTCATCAATTTAGAAAATTTATCAACCAGTCCCCTGGTTCCCGGGTCACGATAAGAGAATGGTGGTGCAAGGAGTTTCTCATTTTCATCAAAGAGTCCAAAATCAACACCCCAGGTGTCTATACCAATTGATTTTAAACCGCTGGATTCAGCAAAGGCGAATTTGAGTCCGTTTTTGATTTCCCGTAAAAGGTGTTCAATATCCCAGTGTAAGCCATCAGACAACCTTATTGTTTTGTTGCTAAAACGATGAATCTCTTTGATCGTTAATTTGCCTTTTTTAATCCTACCCAGAATAGCCCTTCCACTTTCGGCACCAAGGTCAAAGGCAAGATATGTATCAGACATTTTTCTTTAAATTAAATATTTTTTCTAATTCTTTCAACTGTAGACTGTTCAGTCCCCTGGGATTATAGCCCGCATTTCTACATATAAAAAATATTTCGATTGCCTTATTTACTGTATCAATGAGGTCAAATGCTTCATAAAGGTCTTTACCAATTGCCACACAGCCATGTCTTTCCCAGACTATCAACCTGCGGTTTTTGAGTTTTTTTAGCGTTGCGCGGGCAAGTCTTTCTGTCCCGGGACAATTATATTTCACATAACCTACACCTTCGGGAATGACAACCTTTACCTCAGGATGGATTGACCAGATCAAACGATTGAATGCATTCTCACTGGAATATTTTCTTATATGAGAGAGCGCTATTATATGATTGGGATGGGTGTGGATTATCGCCTTTTTATCAATTTTATTCTTTAAAAAAAATGAATGTATCAAGAGATGGCTTATGAATTCAGATGTTGAGCAGTTTTTTTTATTCCCGTCAATTATATAGTAACCATCAACTTTTTCTGAAATCTGAACAAGCAAAAGGCATTTTTGGGGTTCTCTTTTTATATCCCGGAGGCGCACACCAGTGCCGGTGACAAGGAATAAACGATTTGCAAGGATTGGTTCACCAATCTTCATAGGTATTTTATTGGATTTTTTAGTCCGTTTTTTTATTGTAATTATATCCGTGACATCAACCGAGATATTACCGGCATTCCTCTCTGCCCAACCCTTTTTCCAGAGCCAGTTTGAGACATCGATTATTTCTTTTATTATTCTACCTGATGATTTTTTTATAAAAAAGAACAAACTACCTCCTATCTGCTCTAATATCGCTCAGAGCTTTAAATTTTTCTTTTAGCGCTGGATATAATTTTCGGTATTGTTGGTAATACTGCTCGTAGATTTTAACATTTTTGTTTGGTTTTGTTACATCGGTCTCTTTTATTATCCTCTCACAGGCAGAACCAACATCTCTGTAAATCCCGGCACCAACACCAGTAAGGATTGCTGCACCAAATGCTGCACCCTGTGTGGCATTGACCGTGACCACATCTAAATTGAATACATCAGCCATTATTCTGCGCCAGAGAGAAGATTTTGCACCACCTCCTGAGACCCTCACCCGTTCAAATTCAATACCAAAGTCTTTTAATAGTTCAAGGCAATCACGCAGTCCAAATGTAATTCCTTCAATCACCGCACGCGCCATATGACAACGGCTGTGTTTTAATGAAAGGCCAAAAAATACACCCCGGGCATAGGGGTCAGGATATGGTGTCCTTTCACCTGATAAATAGGGCAGGAATATCAAATCCTCTGAGCCAGGTGGCACCTCATCTGCTTCATAGGTAATCAAATCATAGATATCAATCTTCTGCCTTCTTGCTTTTATTAATTCTTGCTTGTAGAATGTATCCCTGAACCATCTCAGACTCCCACCGGCTGAGAGCATCACACCCATTAGATGCCACATTTCAGGGATTGCATGGCAATAGGTATGGAGTCTGCCGGTCTTATCAGATTGGTATTTATCAATTGCCGCAAATACTACACCTGATGTGCCGATTGTCACTGAGACTGTTCCTGGTGCATAGATTCCTGTGCCGATTGCCTGTGCCGACTGGTCACCAGCACCACAGACAACAGGAATGCCTAATTTTAGTCCTGTAGCACGAGCAGTGTCTCTATTAACATAACCACAGATTTCTGAAGATTCATATACTGCAGGTAGCCATTCTTTTTTTATATTCAATATCGAAATAATCTCTTCTGACCATTTTCTATTACCTACATCAAACAAACAGGTTCCTGATGCATCGGCAACATCCATTCCATATTCACCGGTAAGGCAGTATCTAACATAGTCTTTAGGCAATAGGATGTGTGTAATCTTGTTATAAATTTCGGGTTCATTATTCTTTACCCAGAGAATTTTTGTGACAGTAAAACTCGTGAGCGCTGGTTTGCCAGCAATATTTATAAGTCGTTCCTTGCCTATCCTCTGGGTAATTATCTTACACTCTTTGATAGTCCGCTGGTCATTCCAGAGGATACAGGGTCTTAAAACTTTGTTGTGTTTATCCATTAATACAAGCCCATGCATCTGGCCAGTGAGTCCAATACCTGATATGCATCCAGGTTCAATACCTGATGTCTTAATGACATCTCTGATACTTTTAATTGTTGCATTCCACCAGTCTATAGGATTTTGTTCAGACCAACCCGGTTTGGGCACAATTATCGGATACTCATTTGTAGAATGGGCAATGACTTTGCCATTGGTATCAATCAAGACTGCCTTGCTACCGGTTGTTCCAATATCAATGCCGAGCAGGTATTTCTTCATTTTGTTTTTAATGATGGCAATGGAGTTAATCTCTCCGGGTATAATGCCCTTTTACGGAGCAGATATGCCTCAATCCATCCCCGGGCTTTATCCGGGTTATTTACTGCATAGATGATTGATTCATAATCAAGTTCATTTATCCGGTCATTTGCTGAACGGACCGCATCAATACAGATCTTTATTGCAGTTTCAACTGTCATTCTCTCGGGATTTATATCAATACCAAACCACCCTTTATATGAATGCATTTTAAGAACGAATAAGAGCGACTCAAATTGTTCTGGTGCAATTACGCCGATATTCAAATCCTGGTCAAAATTTCCAGGTGGCTGACTGTTCAAATGCATATGAGCCAATCTTGCCTCACTCAAGGCAAGTGAATATGCATAGGCAAGGTCTTCGTATGCCATCATCACATGGCCAATCTCAGGGTTCATACAGCATAATTTATGCCCCTGTTTAAGGATTTCCTTATTTTTTCTATTCTTCAATAATGACTCAACCCTTTGGCATAGTAAAAGACCCTCAGCAGTTGTGCCAAAAATGATTCTACCCCTTGGCTCGTATGGTTTAGGCTCAAATGCAATGCGCACACCCGGGACCGAATCCATTGCCTGGGCAAGCCCTTCAGCAAATCTATCCCACATACCAAAAAAATCAATACCAAATGGGTTTTCATAACCATCAATTCCGGGCCAAACTACCATAAATTCAGTATTAAGGTCTTTATTCAATTGTAAAGTTCTTTTTGTAAGTTCAATTGCCTTTTTTCTGACCTTATCAATGGGGTTTGAGAGTGAACCGAATTCAAATATCTTATCTCTGAATAAAAGTGGCACAATAGTTACCAACTTCATACCTGTGGATTTCAAAAATTTTTTCCAGGTTTCAATATTTTTTTCGTTTATCTCGTTCGGATAGTGTGCTTCAAGACCGGTAAGACCATAATCATAGAGTTTCTCGGCAATATCAAGACGATTTCTGATATCAAGGTCTTTTTTGTATTTGCTATGGAATCTTGAATCTGGTGGTGAAAAATACCATATCCCGGCAGAAAACTTCAAATTAAGTTTAAAATTTTTAAGATGGTCTATTAATTCTTCAGGCTTTCTCCGTATTGCCTGTTCCCTTATATCCATCAATGCCATAACTCCTCCTCTGTTCTCCAATTTCAGGAATAACGGGTTTTGGTGGAACAAAATTTATATCTTCAAATTTAAAATTACCCTGTTTATCAATTTTTAAAATTATTGACTGATAGGGTTTGAATTGGAGATTTACTTCATTTTTATGACCTGCATAATTTATCCCAATCTTTATATCCATATTGGTCTCGCAGAATGACTGTCCATAGCGCATTGGATAGGATATGGATTTTGTCATTGGATGGCTGAAAAAGATAATAATGTCATCATCAATCTTGCGGCACCAGAACTCCGGGATTAAATGACCTTCTATTAACGGTGGTCTTTTTGCTATTTTCTGCAATACACCGCTAACATTTTTCTGGGAAAAGAGTTCTCTCATAAGGTCATCATATTTTTTATCTTTATTAAATCCAGGCTGGCTTGGTTTTTTATTGATACAGATCCCACAACCCTGCTTTGCAAGTCTGATAAAATTCTCTAATGCGTTAATATCAAGCCAGTCAACATCTACATAGACGAAATCAAATCTCATATCGCCGATTCTAATCTTTTCGTCTTCAAACACTGCAGTATCTAAGAACTGGTTGGAAATCCAGAACGGTCTAAATCCAAAAACTGATTCTGGAAATTTCACATAATGCAATTCCCAGTGATAACGGGCACTTGGACGCTGTAATTCTTCAGGTAATTCATTCTGTAACCAGACATCTTCAAGTGGAAGATAGACTGCGACTTCACCATAAGGTTTTCCCAGGCGCATCAATCCACTCACCCTTTCAAGGTATTGATTGAATTCAGGTAATTCTTGGGCAAAATTGCAATCTGGTCCGGTATGGATTGTAGCATAAAATCTATTCTTACCACCTGGTGGATTATATGGCATTCCATGCCAAACAATAAAATTTATACCATTGGCAAACATTGCATCAGCAAGGAGTTTCAAATCCGCAATTTGTTCTTTCTCCTGGTATGGACCCGGACCAGGATATGGTTGCCAGCCATAGATACAGGTAAAAGTCTCGGCTGAGATTATTGGCTTATTTGACAATGCACCTGCAGACGCAGGAATCTGGGAAAAGTGTGGGTCAAATAAAAGAGATTCGCTCTCTGGAACATCCACACAGGCATACGCTGCTATCAGGTCGGTTGGTGCACCATGACACTGAACGCGGGAGATTCCACCGAGTTTGTGGCAGATTTCAGTAAATGGTTTATAAAACTCATTTATTATTAGTCGGGCAATGAGTTTTCTATAATCATAACGAACAGACTGTCTTTTGTTTAAATCCCGAATGTATAATCTTATATCATAACCAAATTCCTCCATAAAGAGTTTTTCAAACCCTTCAGTCCAGAGCAATTCTGTATCTACTTCCCAGGAATCGCAGAAAAGCCCAGAAGGGCTTATCATTAAAGCAGGCTCAAGGAATTTTCCGACCTTTTCTCCATACCTTTCAAGGGCATTGTGGTCAAGATGGTTCAGGATATAGCCGGGTTTTGAATGTGGTATTTCCCAGGATTTCTCCAATCGCTGTGCGGATAGACCATAAAAATTCCTTGATGCATCCTTCTCATCAATAAATGAGCCACCAAATGGCCAGGCAGTTCCAAATGTAAAATCACAGCCGAGTCCAATCTTTGTTGCATATTCTTTGGCGTATGCTACAATCCTGCCCAATTCTTCTGAAAGCCATTCTGGACCTGGTTCTGAATTAGGGAGTGGATATATCCAGGCAAGTTCAACACCACCAAAATTATTTTTTTTGCACCAGTTGAGTTGATATTCAATTACCCTGGGGTCAATCTTTCCTGAAAACCACCACCAGCGTATATAAGGCTTGGCATTATCATAAATCTTTTCAAGCATAGTTTTCAATGAATAAAATTATACCTTGAAATCTTCCTGTGTCAACGAAAAAATTATTCTACAGGAGCGGTTTTTTATCTGTGAAAATCGAATATGCCTTCACCCCCACTTCGTAAGTGGGGGTGGAAACCCTATGAAATTTCATAACTTTTTGCTGGTGATTTTTGAAAGATTCCCCATTTACGAAATGGGTGGATTTTTTATAGAATATAGGGACAGGGCTTGTCCCTGTCCGCCGGGGTTTCAGGGGCAAAGCCCCTGATTATGTTCTTTATCCCTGATGTATCTTGTCATACTGAACTTGTTTCAGCATCTCAAAACATAGTTCAGAACAGTATCTATTAGACCCTGAAACAAGTTCAGGGGGACATTGTTCAGGACAAGATTCAGGGGGACATCTGGGATTTCTTAATGGATTTTAGATAATTCTCAAATCCTTCTATACTCAACAGTCCTCTGATGCCTTTTTTTCCAGGGAAAACTGGAATAATCATAGGTGTTCTCTATTTGTATGAGTTTTTTGCTATCCCATTCTACACTTGCATCTGGTGGGAGGAATGGATTATAACCTTTTAGATATATCCGTATCGTATTATATCTCTCCAAAGTGCGTTCGACCAGATGCCAATGTCCTATATTAGTATTTCCGTTCGGCCATTTATCTATCAAGTCGGCGCAATCAAGTAGAATAGCTTCTGCCAATTCAGCTTGTTTTTTATTCATTTTTCGGCTTTGACCGCCTACTATTGCTATATATCCCTTTAATGGCCAACTCATTTTTGAATCCACATGAGAACTAAACCGTTTAAGAACATCACCTTGACCAATGTAGGATGGCCTTGTCTTCGCCTTGCCATGCCACAATACATATATCCCGTATGTGCCATATGCTTCTTCTAATGTCACTTCGCTAAGTTTTTTAAACTCAAGCGCTGGGTTCACAACAAATATCATTGCTCCTCCTCTCGTGCCAAAATACTTAATAATTACTCAATAATTACTATTTTTTTAACAATGCTGTTACCTTTATTTGGTTTTATGAAGTATACCCCAGAAGCCAAATTAAGATTGTATTCATTGTGCTCAAGTGAAGTGTTGTTATACTCAAGTACCTTTTTGCCTGAGACATCATAAACAATAAATCCATTTTGGCTCTTTATCCTTATTTTGCGAGGGGTAATAGTCGGCAAAACTTCAAACATTTCTTTTATTTCCGCCCTATTTTCAAATATACCGGTAGCGGTTATTATTATTGTATCAAGCAAAGTGTCATTACCAGGATTTATGTCGCCAGGTAAAAATAAATAAGAAGTCACAATGTGGCTGCCTACTTGTGTTAATGTGCAGGGCTGAAAGGCAATAGTATCATAACCGGGAGGAATAGATTGTGATAATGAATCAGCATAAAAAGTCCCGATTTTGCAATATATCCAAGGTGTTTGGCTTGTTACATCATAATTTTTTATGACAACTTGTGGAGTAATAACAGAACCCGAATCAACCGAATCAGGTAATAAAATTTGCACCAACCCGATGTCTGTAATTCCCTGAATATATTTAATAATGAGAAAATCAAGATTAGTTCCATTGTGACTATAACCAGTAAGATAGATATTAAAAGAATTATCAACTGCTATGTCTGTTACAACATCAGTACTATCACCGATACCATTAAACCGTGTTGTCCACATTGTATCACCATTTGCATTGTATTTAATAGAAATAATATCTTCAGCAGGACGCCCTGGTATACAATTATAGCCTGTAACATAAATATTATTTGAGTCATCAATAGCAAGTGCTACAGCAATGTCGTTTACACTATCCGGTGTATTATATCTTCTTGTCCACATTGTATCACCATTAAGTGTATATTTAATTGTCACATAATCTAAATAAGTGTATTGGCTTGAACTATAGCCAGTAACCACCACATTGTTATTATTATCAAGTGCTATGGCGCTTGCTCGGTCTTGCCCATCAAATGCACCATTGTATAAATTATCCCATTGTACAGTACCGGCAGAATTATATTTAATCGTCCGATAATAATAATCATGATTGCTATTTTGCCACCATCCAGTTACATAGATATTTCCAGTATTATCAATTGCAAGGCCTGTTGCGCGATCCTCAAATTGTCCACTTGGAATCCTTTCCCATATTAACGAACCGGAAGGGCTATACTTAAGAATTACCCAATCATACGATTCACCACTGGAAATATAACTATTACCCACAACATATACATTTCTTGAATTATCAACTGCAATTGCTACCGGTTCATCCGGACCACTTCCTGCAATATTATACCGTCTTACCCACGCAGTATCGCCATTGGGTAGATATTTTATCGTCACCCAATCCCAATTTGTTTGCTTATCACTAACACCGGTTACATAAACATTTTGTGAATCATCGACCGCAATATCTATTGCTATATCATCTAAATTATCGAGGCCATTATATAATGCAATCCATTGTATGACCCCATCAGGATTATATTTAATTGTTCCGTAATCCCTATATTGTGCATTAATAAATCCCGTAACATAAATGTTTCCTATATTATCAAGTGTCATCGCCGTTATAGAATCGTCCCATTGCCCACCGGTGCCATCGTACTTCCGCACCCACGCAGTATCACCATTGGGTAGATATTTGATAAGTAGATAGTCGTAAAATATACCAGCACCACCTTGATAGCTTGTGCCAGCCACATAGATATTACTTACGTTATCAATTGCAATTGCAGCAGCAAAGTCGTTCTGGTTTACAGGAGCATTATAATATCTTACCCAAGCAGTATCAACATGTTGAGCGAGTAATAATGGTATAAAAACCAATAAAACCAACGCTATTTTAAGGTATTGATGGTCCATCATCTTAACCTCCTTCTTTCAAATTTCTTATTTTTATTCTCTACGAAAGCACATCAAGACTGAGCAAAAAGATAGTCCTCCAATTTGCAACAGCAAGGCAACATATAATGATTTTCTAATGTTCTTCATATTCGCTCCGTTTCAGTATTTAAGTATGCATATATTCCAGGGCAAGTCAAGTGGTCGATTTTGGATGCTGCCTTTTTTGTCGTATTGAATTACGCAACACTTCCTATAACGCCCTAAAATGACCAAAACTGCTCCTTTCTATTCTCTTTTCTTGCAATAATTCATTTATTAGAATTTCAAACTCGTTTTCATTCTTTATAGCGGTAGAAACTCTTTCAAGTAAATCTTCTTTAGGTAGCCAAGCATTTTGAGGTGCTTTTGGTAGTGTTTTTACTATAATCATTTTTTTATTTTCTTTAGACGATTTTTGTATCTGTTTTAAGTGAGTGATGATCAAATAACCCAAAAATGCCACAACAATTGGTGAAATCAAAAATTGCAGAATCCATGGCATAATTTCCTTTGCTACTTTTATTAAGAGCGAAATTAGCTCTTCCATTTTGCCTCCTTTGCCTTTTCTTCCATCCCCTATCTTTTCCCTACCGGGGATAATAGGCAGGTGGTTTTGTGTCACAATTCCTCCTTGTTAAGCATAACATTATATACCTTATAAGGTATTTGTCAAGTATTTTATAAAATCTGGTAGTAAGGATTATTCTGGCTATATTTTATATAATGAAAAAGATGCCAATTTTGGTGAAATTCGGACAGCGAATCAGACAATTAAGGCAGGCCAAAAATTTGTCTCAGGAACAATTAGCCGAAAAGGCTAATTTGCATCCCACATTTATTGGGAAGATTGAAAGGGCAGAAATAAATCCTTCCATTGTTACATTAGAAAAAATCGCCCAGGCATTTAATATGCCACTTTCTCAATTGTTATCTTTTCCTGATGATAAACAAATAATTACCTCAAAGATAGAAATGCTCAATGAATCAATTACCAGGGCGATGAAAGAACTTAAGACCGCGGCTGACATCGCCCAGGACTTTAAGGATAAGTCATAACGTAATAACGAAAAATATTCTTAATGCGGATATCGTGCTGTTATATAAAAGCGTTGAGATTTTAAAACAAAAAACATCAGGGGATACCCCTGAATTCCGGAGACACACAAACCGTAGTTGTGCACAATCTTCAATATCTTGAGGTATTGGATTTTCAATTCAGTATCTTCGATTCAAACGGATAAAGGCAGATTAAAAACAGATAAAATCCCCCTCACCCCTACCCTCTCCCCGCCAATCTTTGTGGCGGGGAGAGGATTAAAGTGAGGGGCAGAATTTCAAATGCGGTGGTCTGCCACTACAATGGACAATCAAATACCATCTTCACTTTGCACTATTTTTAGTTATTGGATTTTTAAGCCAATAACTCGGATTCACGTGGCTAAAAAATAAACTGAATCAGCAATTAACTGAACATAAGCGAGTTATCTTGACTGATTTCATATTATGGATATATTATTTTAGACATATGGAAAAGCCAAAGATAATTTTGAGCAAATGTTTCAGTTATCCCACAAGGTATAATGGCGGGATTGTTAAAGATGATTTTATTGAAAGACTTAAAGAGTTTGTGGACTATGAACTCGTGTGCCCGGAGATGGAGATAGGGCTTGGTGTGCCCAGACCAAAGATAATTATTCTTATGGAACAGAAGCAAAAGAGACTGTTTCAACCTGAGACCAACAGGGATTTGACCGGTATTATGAGAGAATATGCAAATGGATTCTTAGAAAAGGTTAAAGATATTGATGGCTTTGTATTAAAGAGCAAATCTCCTTCCTGTGGTCTTGGTTCGGCAAATTATTATCAGGATAACAAGATAGTCGGCAGGACTGATGGCTTTTTTGCCGAAGCAGTAAAAAAGAGGTTCGGAGATTTACCGATTGAGACCGAAGGAAGGCTCAAAAATAACGAGTTGCGCGAACATTTTTTAATCAGGATATTTTCTTTTGCTGATTTTCGGAGATTAAAAAAACTGGTAAGTGCAAAAGAACTCGTTGATTTCCATACAAGGTATAAATATCTCCTTATGACCTATAATCAAAAGAATTTAAAAGAGATGGGGAAGATCATTGCAGATGGAAAGATGAAGATTAATGAGAAGTTTGAAAGATATGAAATACTCTTTTATGATGCCTTTAAAAGAAAGCCATCAAGGGCAAGGCATTTTAACACGATACTACATATCTTTGGTTATTTTTCCAAAGATTTAAATACGAATGAAAGAACACATTTCTTAAACCTTCTTGAAAAATATAAAAGAGGGACGGTTGAATTCAGGGTAATCTTAGAAATGCTAAAGAATTTCGCCTTTCGGCTTGATAATAGGTATCTACTGGAACAAAGATATTTAAATCCATTTCCAGAAGAATTATTAAATTAAGATTACAAAATTAATACCAAAGTCTTTGTGTAGATAGGGATGAGGATTTATTTTAAGATAATTCTTTTTGGTCAGTCTTTAAAGTATTCTGTTAAATACTTGAGGAATTTTTTGACATCATTAATTTTTTCAAGAAAAGAATATACTCGTTCAAGATTTATATACAGGTATTCATGGACAATTAAGTTTCTAAATTTGACCATATTTTTGGCGATATCTGAAAAATCAAGAGGCAAAATATTTTCTTTCACAAGTATTTCAACAATTTCAATATAGGTAGTTGGTGAATATTTACCTATTGAACTTATGATATAATTCCCAATATCAAGACATCCCTCAAT
>Ga0207433_10008696_pt1 | contig 16452 bp, 17 predicted proteins | sample YelNatPaOPGAMG01_FD_187559 | JGI IMG/M metagenome (GOLD analysis project Ga0207433, IMG submission 187559) | Hot spring thermophilic microbial communities from Obsidian Pool, Yellowstone National Park, USA - OP-RAMG-01 (SPAdes) (version 3) | ecosystem: Environmental > Aquatic > Thermal springs... | reverse complement strand
CTGCCGTCAAGGAATCCCTACAGCATGGACATGCCGGCGAAGGCGATGTTGAATCCCATCCAGAATGCCAGTGCGATGCTCCAGGTGGTTTTTTTGTCCCGGATCATGTTGAATCTGTTTTGCGACCAGGTGAAGGCGTAGCCGCAGGCTGCCCCAAACAGCAGGCCCCAGATGAAATGCTGGGTTTTCATCCCCCACAGAACCCCTGTCGTCATGGCTTCATGGGGAGTGATCGGGGAAAAAAGGCCGGCACAGGCACCGAAGGCCAGCCATCTGACCATGTAATAGGATAGATCCTGCTTCGAACGAGCGTTGATCTGCATGACGGTACTCCTCTTTCGATGACCGAAAAAAGGTCCGGCTTACACCGGACCTTTGCCGCGATGCCTCAGCTGCGGGCTTGCGCTTCCAGTGCGCCGTGCCGGGTCATCGAAATTGCCAGGATGATGACATAGGCGACGCCGAAGATGATCATGCACCAGTCAACGAAGCCGCTGAAACTGGTAGGATCGAAGGCAAGATGGCCGTCCCCGCCCCAGTTGTTGAAGGAACCTCTGCCAACAAGACACATCGTCGCTGCACCAAACACGCTTCCGTTTCCCATCCCGGTCAGCATTCCGCCGACTATGGTTGTCCAAAACGCCTTGCTCGATAGACTTCTGTCTGCCATCTTACCCTCCTGGTCGAAAATGCTTTGATATTGTTGGCGATGCCCGCTCAAGACCTGCGGGATGCCGCCCCTTTTCTCCTCTTTAAAAACCCCGAACAATGCGGCGGCGATGGTTCGTGCCGACGCAAGTGTCCTTATAACATAAAAACCATATTATAAAAACGGTTTTTTGAAATTTCGGCAGAGAGTCGTCCCCGGGTTCTTATCGAAAATAAAATCAAAGTGATAGGTGCTTCATGTGGCTGGTCGATTTCAGGGGTGGATGCGCCATGCTAGAATCGTATGACCTTGGCCCGGGACAGGAAGATGGCTTGCGCTGCAGAATATGCTGACCTGCTGATTGAGCGAATGGGGAGCAACCCGCTCCAGATTCTCATCGCAATCCAGAAGGCGTTCAACCATGTTCCGGACGATGCGATTTGCGGGGTCGCCTCGGCCCTCGGTCTTCCGATTTCCAGGATTCTCGGGGATGTCGAGTTTTACAGTTTTCTGAGCCGCGAACCGCTGGGGACCTATTCTGTTTTGATGAGCGACAGCATCACGGACTGGATGCTCGGCAGCAGAGAGCTGTTCTTGAGGCTGTGCGGGAATCTCGGGGTGGGCCCCGGAGTCACCCGATGCGACGGACTGGCGACCGTGGGTAAAACTTCCTGCACGGGAATGTGCGATCAGGGCCCCGCGCTGCTCGTGAATGGCCTCGCCGTTACGAATCTCACCGATGACCGCGTCGATGCCATTTCGCGCCTCATGGAAAAGCAGATCCCGCTTGTCGCATGGCCGGATGAATATTTCCACGTCGAATCGAACATCAGGCAACGCGGCTGGCTTTTCCAGGATTGGCAAGGCCCCATTCTGGAAGGGGAGGCCCTGCTGCAGGAAATGACGGATGCCGGGCTGAAGGGGCGGGGCGGGGCGGGTTATCCGACTGCGAAGAAATGGGCATCCTGCCGCGATGCACCGGGTCGCGAGCGCTATGTCGTCTGCAATGCCGACGAGGGTGAGCCCGGAACGTTCAAGGACAGGGTACTGCTGCAGCATTGCGCGGGGCGCCTTTTCGAAGGCATGGCGCTTTGCGCGCGCACCGTCGGTGCCAAGAAGGGCTTCCTCTATATCAGAGGGGAATACCGCTACCTGGAAGCGCACCTGGAGACGCAGCTCGCTGCGCGGCGCGATGCCGATTTCGAAATCGAGCTCCACTGGGGGGCGGGAGCCTATATTTGCGGGGAAGAGTCCGCCCTTCTGGAGTCGATCGAGGGGAAGCGGGGCATACCCCGGGTGCGCCCCCCGTTTCCCGTCACCTTCGGGCTCCATGGCATGCCCACCGTCGTCGACAATGTGGAAACGTTCTGCGCGGCAGCTGCAATTGCTGCGGGTGGAGGGAGTGAGTTCCGCTCTCTCGGGACGGCGGGATCATGTGGAACCAAACTGCTTTCGGTGTCCGGAGATTGTGCCAGGCCGGGCATCTACGAATATTCTTTCGGCGTTTCGGTCAACCGGATACTGGAAGATTGCGGTGCCGGAAATGTGCTTGCAGTGCAGGTCGGAGGGGCCGCGGGCAGCTGCCTGGAGGCATCGGAATTCGACAGGAAAATCTGCTTCGAGGATCTTCCCACCAGCGGTTCTGTGATGGTTTTCGACAGGACAAGGAACATGCGGGAGGCGGCGCTCAATTTTTCCAGGTTCTTTGCGCATGAATCCTGCGGATTTTGCACGCCATGCCGGGTCGGAACCGGAATATTGGCGCAAGCCATGGAAAGGATTTCGGAGGGGCGCGGGACCGAAGCAGATATTTCCGAAATCGGCAATCTGGGCGGCATCCTCAAGGCGAGCCACTGCGGGCTCGGGCAGAGCGCAAACCGCGCGGTGCGCGATATGCAGAGGAAATTTCCGGAACATTTCGAGGGGGGCGTCAATTGAAGGCAATCAGCCTGGATGGCGTAATGGTGCCTTTCGTCGAAGGGCAGACCGTCATGGAATGCGCGCTCGCCGCGAACATCCCCATCTCGCATCTTTGTTTTCTTCCCGGATTCCTGCCGCATGGCAGCTGCAGGCTCTGCACCGTGAAAATCGACGGAAGATTTTCATCCGCATGCACCCAGCCTGCCGTGGCAGGGCAGCATGTCGAAATCGACACGGAAGAATTGCGGCAGGTGAGGGTTTCCCTGCTCAGAATGCTTTTCGTCGAGGGAAATCATTACTGTCCCGCGTGCGAGAAGAGCGGAAGCTGCAGGCTGCAGAAGGCGGCCTATGACGAAGGCATGCTCGACCTGCATTACCGGCCCTGGTATCCCAAAAGGAAAATGGATGCCTCGCACCCGGATGTCCTCATCGACAGGGACCGCTGCATTTTCTGCGAGCTTTGCGTGAAGGCGAGCAGGGATGTCGACGGGAAAAGCATATTCGGGATTTCCGGACGCGGGATCGATACCCATCTTGTCGTCAATTCGAAAAGCGGGCTGCTCGCTGATACGGATATTTCGGCGCAAGATCGGGCAGTCGAGGTCTGTCCGGTCGGGGCGATTCTGGTCAAGGGACGAGGGTTCGAGATTCCCATCGGGAAGCGGCTTTATGATTAGGCTCGCGACCTGTTCGCTGGCCGGCTGTTTCGGCTGCCACATGTCCTTTCTCGACATGGACGAGAAGTTTCTCTGTTTCGTCGAAAGGGTCGAATTCGACAGGAGCCCCCTTACCGACATCAAGTCGATCGGCAAATGTGATATCGGGCTGGTGGAAGGAGGACTGTGCAACGAGGAAAACTTGGCGGTTCTGAAGGAATTCAGGGAAAACTGCGCCATTCTGGTTGCGGTCGGCGCCTGTGCGATCAATGGCGGAATTCCGGCGATGAGAAATCATTTTTCAATGGACGAGTGCCTTGCCGAGGCCTATCTCGACGGAATCGGGATAGAGAGTCCGCAGATTCCTTCAGATCCCGAACTTCCCGTGCTCCTGCAAAAGGTTTGCCCGGTGCACGAAGCCGTCAGAATCGACTACTTTCTTCCCGGATGCCCGCCTCCTGCAAGCGCATTCGAGGTGCTTCTGGAAGCGCTGTTGAAGGGGGAAAAGCCGGAATTGCCGGGGAAGCTCATCCATTATGACTAGAATCGTCATCGATCCCCTGAGCCGGGTCGAAGGGCACGGCAAGGTCACGCTGCTGCTCGATGCAGAAAACAGGGTGGCCGAGGCACGCCTCCATATCGTCGAATTCAGGGGGTTCGAGAAATTCATCCAGGGCCGTCCTTACTGGGAAGTGCCGGTTCTGGTGGAGCGGCTGTGCGGCATCTGCCCGGTCAGTCATCATCTTGCCGCAGCCAAGGCGATAGACCGAATCATGGGGGTCGAGAAGCTCACGCCGACAGCCGAGAAATTGAGAAGGCTGCTGCATTTCGGGCAGGTGCTGCAGTCGCATGCGCTGCATTTCTTTCATCTCGCTTCCCCGGATCTTCTTTTTGGATTCGATTCCGAAACTGCGCAAAGGAACATTGCCGGGCTCTTGAAGGGGTATCCCGATCTCGCCTTGCAAGGGGTGAGGCTCAGGAAATACGGGCAGGAAGTGATCTGCATGATCATGGGCAAGCGCATCCACGGTACTGCCGCAATTGCCGGCGGCATGAACAAGGCATTGTCTGTCGGGGAAAGGGATTTTCTGCTCGGGAATATCGACGAGATCATTTCCTGGGCGGACGCTTCGGTCGATCTTGCCAGGGATTTTTTTCTTTCGACTCCCGGGTACCGGAATTTCGCGAAAGTCTCCTCCCCCTTTCTTTCCCTTTCTGGAAAATGCGGCGAGCATGAACTCTACGACGGGCATCTGCGCTGCAGGAATGCCGGGGGGGATTTCGTTTTCGACGAGATCGCGGATTCGGGTTATGCCGGACTCATCCGGGAGGAAGTGAAATCCTGGAGCTACATGAAGTTTCCCTATCTGGTCATGCTGGGAAAGGAAGCGGGATGGTACAGGGTGGGGCCGCTCGCCAGAATCAACAATTGCGATCTGATTACCAGCCCCATGGCCGAGGCGAGAAGAAGGGAATTCGCGGCCGATGGCTGGCCCGAGCATGCGCCTCTCGCCTACCACTGGGCCAGGATGATCGAGCTCCTGCATTGCGCGGAGAAAATCAGGGAGCTTCTTGAGGATGCGGACATCACCAGGGGCGATCTCAGGGTCGAAACGGCAATGGGGCGCGAGGGAGTCGGCGTGATCGAGGCGCCGCGCGGCACGCTCATCCACCACTATCGTGTCAACGACCAGGGGCTGATCGAGATGGCGAACCTGATCGTTTCGACGACGCACAACAACCGGGCGATGAACGAAGCCGTCCTCCAGGTGGCGAAGCAGGATATCGACGGAAAAAAGGAGGTCACCGAAGGCATGCTCAACCGAATCGAAGTCGCAATCCGCGCTTTCGATCCCTGCCTTTCCTGCGCAACCCATGCCGTGGGCAAGATGCCCCTTCGGGTCGAGGCCGTCGATGCGACAGGGCATGTGATCTGGAGCGTGGAGAAATGAGCAGAGCGGCGGTCATCTGCTGCGGCAATCCCAGCCGCGGCGACGATGCGCTGGGTCATCTGGTTTTCGACAGGTTGGGAAACGCATCCGGCGAATTCGATGCCTTCTGCGATTATCAACTGCAGATCGAGCATGTTTTCGATATGCACGAAAGGGAATGCGTGATTTTCGTCGATGCCGCAGTGGACATTGCCGACCCGTTCGAGATGCGCGAAATTTTTCCCCGGCGGGATGCGAGCCATAGCACGCATGCCCTGCCTCCCGAGGCGCTCCTCGCTGTCTATGAGAAAGTCATGAAAAGGATTGCTCCCCAGGCCTACCTGCTCAGCGTGAAAGGGGAGTCCTTCGGGCTCGGCGAGCCCTTGAGCGTAAATGCGCAGAAGAATCTCGATGCGGCTTGGATTTTTCTGCAGAATTTCATGGAACTGAAGAGCGACTTGGGGAAAGCTGCCATTCCGGGTTAGAATCGAAGAATTTTGTTGCAGGCAGGAGAATCGAAATGCAGATAGGCATCCCTCTTGAAATCAGGGCGGGGGAGAAGCGGGTCGCGGCGACCCCCGAGACGGTGAAGAAGCTTGCCTCGGCCCATTCCGTTTTCGTGCAGGCCGGGGCCGGTCTCGGAGCGAGCATTCCCGATTCCGAATATGAAGCCGCAGGAGCGAAAATCCTGGGAAGCGCCGCAGAACTTTATGCCGCTTCCCAGCTCGTCCTGAAGGTCAGGGGGCTGGAAGAATCCGAATTTTCTCTGGTGAAGCAGGATGCCATCCTGGTCGGACTCCTTGCCCCGCACGAGAAGGAGAAAATGGAAGCCTGCGCGAAGCACGGGCTCACCGCATTCGCCATGGAATCGATTCCGCGGATCAGCCGCGCGCAGAGCATGGACGTGCTCTCCTCCCAGGCCAATATCGGCGGATACAAGTCGGTGATCCTGGCCGCCAATGCCTACGGGCGCTTCTTCCCCATGCTGATGACTGCAGCGGGAACGGTCAAGGCTGCGCGCGTGCTCGTGCTCGGCGTGGGAGTCGCGGGTCTTCAGGCGATCGCCACGGCGAAAAGGCTGGGCGCGGTGATCGAGGCTTTCGACGTGCGCCCCGCGGTCAAGGAACAGGTGCTGAGCCTCGGCGCGAAATTCGTCGAAGTGCCGCTCGCAGAAGGAGAATCCGCCGAAACTTCCGGAGGCTACGCCAGGGAAATGTCCGAGGAATACAAGCAGAAGCAGGCCGAACTCATCCATGCCAGGGCGATACAGTCCGACATCGTCATCACGACTGCCCTGATCCCTGGAAGGCCGGCTCCTGTCCTGCTGAAAGAGGAAACGGTTGCGGCGATGAAGCATGGCTCGGTGGTGGTCGACATGGCTGTCGAATTCGGCGGCAACTGTCCCTTGTCGGAGAAGGACAGAATCGTCGAAAAGCATGGCGTGACCCTGATCGGCCATACCAATCTGCCTGCCATGATGGCGGCGGATGCGAGCGCGCTTTATGCGAGAAACATGCTGAATTTCATCAATCTGCTGTTCGATGCCAAAACCGGGGAATTGAAAATCGACCGCGAGGACGAAATCATCGCGGGCACCCTGATTTGCATGAACGGCGAACTGGTCAAAAAGTAAGGAGAAAATCATGGGCGGCGCAGTCGATCCTTTTGTCATCAATCTCACGGTTTTCGTGCTGGCGATTTTCGTCGGATACCACGTCGTCTGGAATGTCACCCCGGCGTTGCATACCCCCCTGATGGCGGTAACGAATGCAATCAGCGGAATCATCATCGTCGGCGCGATGCTCGCCGCAGGCCCCTCCAAAATCGATTTCGGGACGATAGTCGGCGCAATTGCCGTGACGCTCGCGTCAATCAACGTTTTCGGCGGCTTCCTCGTGACCCGCCGCATGCTCGAAATGTTCAAAAAGAAAAAGAGGTAAACATGTCCGCGAATCAAGTCGCCCTCGCTTATCTCGCTGCTGCGGTCCTCTTCATCCTTTCGCTGAAGGGGCTTTCTTCGCCGGTTTCGGCAAGGCGGGGAAACGCCTTCGGCATGGTCGGCATGGTCATTGCCGTGCTGACCACGCTCACGCTCACCCACAATTACGCATTGATCCTCGCCTGCATCCTGATCGGCGGATCGATAGGGGGAACGGTCGCGAGAAAGATCGAGATGACCTCGATGCCGGAGCTTGTCGCTGCGATGCACTCCCTGGTGGGGCTCGCTGCGGTTTTCATTGCGATATCCGCCCTCAACAATCCTGTCGCCTACGGCATTGCAGGTCCTGACGGCTCGCTTCATTCGGAGAGCCTGATCGAGCTCTTCATCGGCACATTCGTCGGCGCGATCACCTTCACGGGATCGGTCATCGCCTTCGGCAAGCTTTCCGGGAAGATCAGGAGCGCGCCGGTTTCCTTTGCCGGTCAGCACTGGGTCAATCTCGCATTGGGCCTGGCCATGCTGGGATTAGGCATCAGCTTTTTCATCACCCAGAGCTGGACGCCCTTCATCGCCATGACGGCGATTGCCCTGCTGCTCGGGGTGCTGCTCATCATTCCGATCGGCGGCGCGGACATGCCCGTCGTGGTTTCCATGCTCAACTCCTATTCGGGATGGGCAGCTGCAGGCATCGGCTTCACGCTCAACAACAACATGCTGATCGTGGCAGGCTCGCTCGTTGGCAGTTCGGGTGCGATTCTCTCCTACATCATGTGCAAGGCGATGAACCGCTCCTTCATCAACGTGATGCTGGGCGGATTCGGCGCTGCCCCTCTCGAAGAGCAGGCTGCGGGCGGTGCGCAGAAGAGCGTGAGGAGCGGAAGCCCGGAAGATGCCGCCTACCTCATGGGCAATGCCGAGAGCATCGTCATCGTTCCGGGCTACGGCCTTGCGGTTGCGCGCGCCCAGCATGCCATGCAGGAAATGACCCATATCCTGACCGAGAAGGGCATCAAGGTGCGCTACGCGATCCACCCCGTCGCGGGCAGGATGCCGGGGCACATGAACGTGCTGCTTGCGGAGGCCGAAGTGCCTTACGAGCAGGTGCTGGAAATGGATGAAATCAACAGCGAATTTTCCGATACCGATGTCGTGCTCGTGGTCGGGGCGAACGACGTGGTGAATCCTGCGGCCAAGAACAATCCCGGCAGCCCGATCTACGGCATGCCGATACTGGAAGCCTACAAGGCGAAGACCATCATCGTGGTCAAGCGCAGCATGGCGGCAGGCTATTCCGGCCTCGACAACGATCTCTTCTACATGGACAAGACCATGATGGTGTTCGGGGACGCGAAGAAGGTCGTCGAGGAGATGGCGAAGTCGCTGTAAGTCTTGATAGCTTGGTCCATCCGCGAAAGGGTGACATGGGCCAGAACTGGGACATCTTCTGCAACGTAGTCGACAATTACGGCGACATCGGCTTCTCATGGCGCCTCGCGCGCCAGCTGGCGAACGAATATGGGCAAAAGGTGCGCCTTTGGGTAGACGATCTTTCGAGCTTCTGCCGGATATGCCCGGAAGGAAGAATGATCGAGACCCAGCATTGCAAGGGAGTCGAGGTTCGGCACTGGGGCAGTCCCTTTCCGGACGTTTTACCGTTCGATATCGTGGTCGAGTCTTTCGGCTGCAGGCTGCCCGAACGTTATCTCGAAAAGATGGCGCAAATGCCGCAGAAGCCGGTCTGGGTCAATCTCGAATACCTCTCCGCAGAAGACTGGGTGAGGGATAGTCATGGCATGCCTTCCCCTCATCCGAAGCTGCCTCTCGTGAAATATTTCTTCTTCCCGGGGTTTTCCAGGGATACGGGCGGGTTGCTGCTGGAGAAGGATCTGCTCGAACAGCGCGATGCATTTCTGAACGACCCGGATTCAAGATCGAATTTCTGGCGCGAACTCGGCGTCGACCCGCAAGGCAGAACCAGGATTTCCCTTTTCTGCTACGAGAATCCCGCGCTCGACTCGCTTTTCGGAGCCTGGGCCGAAGGTGAAGAAGCCATTCTTTGCCTGGTTCCGGAAGGGCGGATCGTGCGGCAGGTCAAGGATTTTTTCGGAAGCGGTCCCCTTTCGAGCGGCAGCCTGGAAGTTGCAGTCATTCCTTTCGTCCCGCAGGAAAAATACGATTGCCTGCTCTGGGCCTGCGACGTCAATTTCGTTCGCGGAGAGGATTCATTCGTGCGGGCGCAGTGGGCAGGAAAGCCTTTCGTCTGGCAGATCTATCCGCAGGAGCAGGCAGCGCATCTGAAGAAGCTCGATGCCTTTCTTTCCCGTTACTGCGAGGAACTCGATTCATCTGCTGCGAGTGCGGTCGGAGCAATGTGGCAGGCCTGGAGCGGGAATGGGGATGCGGGGTCGGCATGGAGGAATTTCATCGAATGCAGGATGGAGCTGGATGCCCATGGGAGAAGCTGGGCAGCGCAATTGTCCGGAAACAATCTGGCTTCGAATCTTCTGGATTTCTGCAGGAGAAGGCGCTAGAATGAGCGATTTTCAAATTTTCGAGTCCAGGTAACATGAAAACAGCACAGGAAGTTCGCGCAGGCAACGTGATCATGGTCGGCGACCAGCCTCTGGTCGTCCAGAAGGCGGAGTTTTCCAAGTCCGGGCGCAATGCCTCCGTGGTCAAGATGAAATTCAAGAATCTGCTTACGGATTCGCCCAGCGAAGCCATTTACCGGGCAGACGACAAGTTCGACGTGGTGGTTCTGGATCGCAAGGAGTGTACTTATTCCTATTTCTCCGACCCGATGTACGTCTTCATGGACGAGGAGTACAACCAGCACGAAGTGGAGAAGGACAATCTGGGGGATGCGCTCAATTACATGGAGGAAGGCATGCCCTGCGAAGTCGTTTTCTACAACGACAAGCCGATTTCAATCGAGCTGCCCAACAGCGTGGTGCGCGAGATCATCTACACGGAACCCGCGGTTCGCGGCGACACTTCCGGCAAGGTGATGAAGCCTGCGAAGATCAGCACCGGATGGGAGCTGCCCGTGGCTGCATTTTGCGAAATCGGCGACAGGATAGAAATCGATACCCGCACCGGGGAATTCAGGAAGCGCGTCGCAGCCTAGTCCTCGATCCATTCGAGAAGCGGCGCCCACTGCTCCAGGTCGCGCCTGGCGATATTTTCCGGCAAGTCGAAAATGCTGCTGCCTTCGAAGGCCGAGTTCACATAAATCTGGGTGTTGCGCAGGTAGGCGAGCACGGGCAGGTCGAATTCGCCGAGAAAAGTTTCGAGATGGCTGGATGCGCGCGTCCTCGGGTCGACGCGCATCCCGACCATGCTGACCAGGGTATTCTGCTTTCGCACTGCCTTCGTTTCGCTCAAAACCCGCATGAAATCCCGGGTGGCTTCCATGTCGAAAATGGAGGGCTGCACCGGCACAACTACCTTGTCGGCAAGCTTCAATAGTCTCGTCAAGCCTTTCCCGTGAAGCCCTGCCGGGGAATCCAGAACCAGCCAGCTCACGCCGCCAAGATTTTCCTCCTGCTTCGAGTTGAAGGGCGCAATTCTGGGCAGGTTCCCGGGGCGGGCTTCGAGCCACTTGAGTGCGGAGCGCTGGCGGTCGAGATCCCAGAGCACCACGCGCTCGTTCCTGTTGGCAAGGTAGCCTGCGATATTGGTTGCGAGCGTGGTTTTCCCGCTTCCGCCCTTGGGGTTTGCGACGAGCAGGGTGCGCATCATCGGTTCATGACCAGTCTGGATCTCGCCAGGGCAGGATTCTGGGAAAAATAGACCTTGATCCCGTCGAAGATGGCTTCGGCAATTTTTTCCTGATAGGCGTCGTCGTCCAGCCTTGTTTCCTCATCCGGGTTGCTGATGAATGCGGTTTCGACCAGGATGGAAGGGATGTCCGGCGCTTTGAGCACTGCAAATCCGGCCTGTTCGACCTGGTGGCTATGGAGGGGGTTCAGCGTCTTCAGCTCGTGCAGCACGTCCTTTCCCAATCTCAGGCTGTCGTTGATGGATGCGGTTTGGGATAGATCGAGCAGGGTTTTGGCGAGATAGGGGTCCTTCACCGAAAGGTCGACGCCGCCGATCAGGTCCGACTCGTTTTCGCGCTTGGCGAGCCATCTGGCTGCAACCGAAGTCGCTCCCCGCTCGGATAGGGCGAAAACGGAAGATCCTCGCGCATCGCGGCTGGGAGAGGCATCGGCGTGGATGGAAACGAAAAGATCGGCTTTCGCCTTGCGCGCCTTGATCACCCTGCCTTGAAGCGGGATGAAATAGTCGCCGTCGCGGGTAAGTACAGCGTGCATGCCGGGATCGTCGTCAATCAACTTCCGGAGCCTCCTGGCGATGGCGAGCGTGACATTTTTTTCCAGCGAGCCGTGCAGCCCGTGTGCGCCAGGGTCTTCGCCGCCATGCCCCGCATCGACTGCAATGGTGATGGGGCGGGGCTGCTCCAGAGGAGGATTCGAGTCCGGTTTTTCCTGGGGCTTGGACAGGAGGCTCATCAATGCGTCCTGCTTGGGGTAAATGTCCAGAACCAGCCTGTTGCCGTAATCCGCGATCGGCTTGAGCGAGAAAATCTGTGGGGATACCTTGGTTTTCAGATCAAGTACGATGCGGATCACGTCGGGCTTGAATCTGCCGATGCGGATGGCCTTGATGTAGGGGTCATTCTGACCGACTTTGGAGGGGAGCGCTTTCAGGACGTCGTCGAGCTTGACACCGTCGAGGTCGAGAACCAGCCTGTCGGGATGCTCGATGATGAGCAGCGACTGCCGGATGGGCTGCTTCGATTCGAAGGTGAGCCGGGTGTAGTCTTCGGCCGGCCAGATGCGGGCCGAATCGACGCGGGATGCCGCGTTTGCGGCGGATGCGGCAAGACATGCTGCCGCAAGCGCCATCAGACTGCTTCTTTTAAGCGCTTCAAGCACTGCCCGCCTGCCTCCGAGATTGCGTCGATTCTGACATGTCTGCCTTTCCCTTCGATATCCAGAGATATCCCGATGTCGGGCTTCGGGATATATGCCCCGCCCTTTTCAGGCCACTCGACGATGCAGATCGACTCCGGGTTGAAATACTCGCGAAACCCGGACTCGATCCATTCGCTCGGGCTGCTGAAACGATACAAATCAAAATGATATAAGTTTAGCCTAGAAATCGTGTAAAGTTCAACCAGCGCATAGGTCGGGCTTTTGACTTTTCCGGCATAACCGAGCGCCTTGAGAATGCTCCTGGCAAGCGATGTTTTACCTGCCCCGAGTTCGCCAATGAGATGGAGGGTCAGGCCGGGGTGCAAAATCGCGGCGATTTTGCCGCCCAGCGCAGCCGTATCCTGTTCGTCTTTGAGATGAAGGTGTAGTGTGTCATGCAATTCGATCCGCCTTTCAGTCCGGTCGAGGAAAAAATCAGATCCTGGGCGCGTGAGCTCGGCTTCTCGGCAGTGGGCTTCAGCGGCGTAGACCTGGGAGAGGCCGGCTTGCGCCTGGCTGGCTGGCTGGACAAGGGATTTCACGGCGAAATGCATTATATGGCAAAACATGCCGAATTGCGTTCGAAACCTGAGTCCCTGCATCCCGGAACGGTGAGCGTGATTTCGGTAGCGATGAATTATCTTGCCGAAAATCCGGCTGAAGCCTGGGGTGTTCTGGACGATCCCGAGAAGGCTTATGTTTCCCGCTATGCGCTGGGTCGGGATTACCACAAGGTGCTGAGAAAAAGGCTCGGGATGCTGGCGCAAAAAATCGAGGCGCATGCGGGGAAGACCGGTTGCCGGGTTTTCACGGACAGCGCGCCGGTCATGGAAGTCGAGCTTGCCGGCAATGCGGGGCTCGGCTGGCGAGGCAAGCATACCCTGCTGCTCAACAGGCAGTCGGGCTCGTTCTTTTTCCTGGGCGAGATCTACACGAACCTGGCGCTGGCCAGCGATGCGCCGCACGAAAATCATTGCGGCAGCTGCACGAAATGCATCGATGTCTGCCCGACCGGCGCGATCGTGGCGCCTTATCTGCTCGATGCGAGGCGCTGCATTTCCTATCTCACCATCGAGCATCATGGCGCCATTCCGGTCGAATTTCGCAAGGCCATAGGCAGCCGGATTTACGGCTGCGACGACTGTCAGCTGGTCTGTCCCTGGAACCGATTCGCGAAATTATCCCCGGAATCCGATTTCGCAGTCAGAAATGATCTCGATAGGATTGATCTCGTCGCGCTTTCTTACTGGTCGGAAGAGGAGTTCAATGCCAGGCTGGAAGGATCTGCCATCCGCAGAATAGGATACGAGCGCTGGCTCAGGAATGTTGCGGTTGCATTGGGCAATTCCCCGTCTTCCGAATCGGTCGTCGGCGCGTTGAAATTCAGGCTTTCTCATGCACCTGAACTGGTGCGAGAGCATGTGCTTTGGGCATTGGCGCAACATTTGCGTTGAAATTTCAATTTTGCATTTACTTTTCAAGAAAAACATGTGATTATGCTAGCTAGGTGACAAACAGGATTAGGTTTGATGGATTCTGCCTTGAATTCGGGTAAAGATGGCTGAAGACAAAGACCAGCGAACAGAAGCCCCTTCGGGTCGACGGCTCGAAAAAGCGCGTCAGGAAGAAGGGCAGGTTCCCCAGTCCAGGGAATTGGCGACTTTTGCACTCCTGATTGCGTCGGGATCCGGGCTGTGGGCGATGGGTTCCCACCTCATGGGATACCTGTCGAACATGATGACCCAGGGTCTGGTATTCGAGCGGGCGCTGGCTTTCGACGATCCATTTCTCGTGATCCGCAGGTTCTATGTGCTGGCTTCGAACACCCTGCTCGAATTTCTTCCTTTCATGCTGCTTCTTGTGATCGTCATTCTGTGGTCCCCTTCTCTTGTGGGCGGCTGGGTGTTTTCACTGAAGCGGCTGACGCTCAATTTCGGAGCCTTGAATCCGCTGGCCGGGCTCGCCAGGATGTTTTCCCTTAAAGGCTTCGTCGAGTTGGGGAAGGCGACCCTGAAAGCCATTCTGGTCGGCGCCATGGCTGCCTTCGTGATCTGGCACAATCGGGGCGTTTTCTTCGATCTGGCGAAGGAGCCGCTCAGAATGGGGCTCGCTCATTTGGGACACATGATGGCGGTGAGTTTCCTCGAGATCGTCGGATCCATGCTTCTGATCGTCGCGGTCGATATCCCGTACCAGAAATGGGACTATAAAGACAAGCTCAAGATGACCAAGGACGAAGTGAAGCAGGAAAACAAGGAGGATAACGGCAGTCCCGAGGTCAAGGGCAAGATCAGGCAGATGCAGCGCGAAATGGCTCGTCGCCGCATGATGGCGGAGATCCCCAAGGCCGACGTGGTCGTGACCAATCCGACCCATTATGCGGTAGCTTTGCGATACCAGGAAAACATGGGGGCTCCCAAGATTGTTGCAAGCGGTGCTCATCTGCTCGCCGGCCGCATCCGGGAAATCGCTGAAGAGAACTCGATCCCCATTCTGGAAGCGCCCCCCCTTGCGCGGGCGCTTTATTTCAATGCCGAGGTTGGGGATGAAATTCCGGAAGCCTTGTATGCTGCAGTTGCCGAAGTGCTCGCCTACGTGTATCAGTTGAAGCGGGGAATGAATGCGCAGCTGCCGGTGAATCTGCCGGTTCCTCGGGAACTCGATCCGGGAGAGTCTGAATGAACGGCCTGGCCAATCTGCTCTCGCTGAAGAATGCGGCCAGTCTGAAGAACATTGCCGGGCCTCTTCTGATCGTCATGATCCTGTCGATGATGGTCCTGCCCTTGCCCCCCTTTCTGCTCGACATCCTGTTCACCTTCAACATATCGCTTTCCGTGATCGTGCTGATGCTGAGCATCAATACCGTCAAGCCGCTGGAATTCTCTTCCTTTCCCGCAGTCATTCTGATCACGACCTTGCTGCGCCTTTCCCTCAATGTGGCTTCGGCCAGGGTTGTGCTGATGCGCGGACACGAGGGCGAAGATGCTGCAGGCAGGGTGATCGGCGCATTCGGTCATTTTCTGGTGGGAGGCAATTACACCATCGGGATCGTGGTTTTCGTCATCCTGGTGATCATCAATTTTTATGTGGTCACGCACGGCGCGCATCGGATCGCCCAGGTTGGCGCCAGGTTCACTTTGGATGCGATGCCAGGCAAGCAGATGGCGATCGACGCCGATCTGAATTCGGGGTTGATCGGTGAGGACGAAGCGAAGAGACGGCGTGCGGAGCTTTCGCAGGAAGCAGACTTTTTCGGCGCGATGGACGGCGCGGGTTCGTTCGTGGTCAGGGATGCGATGGCGGGGGTGATGGTCATGCTGATCAACATCGTCGGTGGATTGATAGTGGGCGTGCTGCAGCATGGTCTGGATATCGGGGTAGCTGCCAAAACCTATACGCTCCTGACCATCGGCGACGGCCTCGTGGCGCAGATTCCTTCGCTGATGATTTCGACCGCTGCGGGTCTGATGGTGGCAAGAGTCGGTTCTGAAGAAAATATCGGCCAGCAGTTCCTCGCGCAGCTTTTCACCAATCCCCAGATCATTCTGATTGCTGCAGCCATCATCGGCGGGCTCGGGATCGTCCCTGGCATGCCCCACTTCCCGTTCATCCTGTTTGCACTTTTGCTCGGGGCCTTGGCCTATTTCCGCGGCAGGCTGGCCAGGGTTGCAAAGACGCCGCCTCCGGTCGAAGCGCCTGCAGCGGAAGCCCAGGAAGTGAGCTGGGACGATGTCGCCCTGGTCGATGTGCTTGGATTGGAAGTGGGGTACCGGCTGATATCCCTGGTGGACAAGGCTCAGGATGGCGATCTTCTCAAGAGGATCAAGGGAATCAGGAAGAAGTTCGCCCAGGACATCGGATTTTTGCCGCCTTCAGTGCATATCCGCGACAACCTTGAATTGAAGCCCAATGCCTACAAGATCAGCCTGAAGGGGGTGACGGTCGGCACGGGCGACGTGTATCCCGGGATGTTTCTGGCAATCAATCCCGGCAGGGTAACGGGCAGCTTGCCGGGTACGGTTACGCAAGATCCCGCTTTCGGATTGCCGGCAGTCTGGGTGGAGGCAGGGCTTCGCGAGCAGGCGCAGATTCAGGGCTATACGGTGGTCGATGCGAGCACGGTGGTGGCTACGCACCTCAATCACCTGATCCAGAAGCATTCATCCGAACTTCTGGGCCGGGAAGAATTGCAGAAGCTGCTTGACCATGCTTCGCGCGAGCTGCCCAAGCTTGTCGAAGATCTCACGCCCAAGCTCGTTTCGCTCTCCGTGGTGCAGAAGGTGCTGCAGAATTTGCTCGACGAGAGCATTCCGATACGCGATATCCGCTCCATACTCGAAGCCATGATCGATCATGCGGCCAAAACCCAGGATCC
>Ga0207433_10008693_pt1 | contig 16455 bp, 18 predicted proteins | sample YelNatPaOPGAMG01_FD_187559 | JGI IMG/M metagenome (GOLD analysis project Ga0207433, IMG submission 187559) | Hot spring thermophilic microbial communities from Obsidian Pool, Yellowstone National Park, USA - OP-RAMG-01 (SPAdes) (version 3) | ecosystem: Environmental > Aquatic > Thermal springs... | reverse complement strand
TTTCGCCATCGGCTCTATCTACACCTTGATTTATATCTGCAGATTGTTCTCCTATACCATTTAAAACTGCGCAACTTTTATAATCAAACCCATATTCGGCATCGGTGTATCCGATTTCTTTGACGACTTCTCTTACAACCTCTTGCATTGGAACATAGGCGTGTGTTTTAAGTTCGCCGGCAACAACGCAAAAACCGTTTGAAACCAGTGTCTCACAGGCTACCCTAGCTTTTGGATCACGTGCAATAATATAATCAAGTATGGCATCGCTAATCTGGTCTGCCATTTTATCAGGATGCCCTTCTGATACGGATTCTGATGTAAACAAGATGTTTTTTGACATTTCTTTCCTTTAATTTTTTTTGCTATTCTATCTTCCGACTACTAAAAAATTAAAAAAGATAATTTTTGTCCTATTTTTATTACTTTTTAATTTAGTGAGCTGTACCATAATGCTTTTACAAAAAAAATTATTAAAAAGGAAAAATTCATGTGTACACTTGTAACAAAAAAAGCGCCTGATTTTACGGCAAATGCTGTTCTTGGAGACAACACAATCGTATCTGACTTTAATCTATATAAAAATATAGGGGATAAAGGTGCGGTAGTATTTTTTTATCCCCTAGATTTTACTTTTGTTTGTCCGTCTGAGTTAATAGCATTTAATCATAGACTAAAAGAGTTTCATGATAGAGGTATAAACGTGATAGGTGTTTCAATAGATTCTCATTTTACACATCTTGCATGGAAAAATACTCCCGTAGAAAAAGGCGGCATTGGCAAAGTAGGCTATCCGCTTGTAGCTGACCTTGATAAATCTATAGCTACAAATTTTGGCGTACTTCTTGGTGCGGGCATAGCGCTCAGAGGCTCGTTCTTACTGGACAAAGATGGAACCGTAAGACATGCCGTAATTAATGACCTTCCGCTTGGTAGAAATATCGATGAGATGCTAAGGGTCGTAGACGCAATGTTATTTACAAATGAATATGGCGAAGTTTGTCCAGCCGGTTGGCACAAAGGCGACAAGGGTATGAAAGCCTCTACTGAAGGTGTTGCTGAATATTTAGCTGAAAATGCAGAAAAACTATAACTAAAAATCCAAAAGCCGATTTATTCGGCTTTACTTACTCTTTTGTAAACGGATTTATTTTTAAAAGTATCAAGTCCGCTAAGGCATTCCCAAGAAGCGTCAAAAATGCTCCCGTCATCGTAACTCCCAAAATAACAGGATAATCTCTGCTCGTAGCGGCTTGGAAAAATAAAAGTCCCATGCCGTTGATGGCAAAGATACTTTCAATCAGAACGCTTCCGCCAATAATTCCTGGGAGACTCATGCCAAGCATAGTAATAAGTGGCGGTGATAAATTCGGTAAAATATAGCCAAAAATTATTTTTTTATTAGTTGCACCTCTAGCTTTAGCGAAAAATATATAGTCAGATTTTAGAATTTCAATACTCAAAGATCTTATATATAGCACTGTTGAGCCTATACTAGTTAATGTTATAACTGAAAGTGGAAGTATTAGATGCTTTATGTAATCTAGCCAGTATTCTGATTTTGTAACACTGTCAATATCCTGAGAGTGTAGTCCTGATATAGGAAGCCATCCTAGAAAAATAGAAAAGATACCTATTAGTAAAATCGCAAGATAAAACGAGGGCATGGCGAACGAGAGAGCCGATATATTTTTGATCACATCGTCAAATTTACTATGTTGTCTTATTGCGGCGGCTATTCCAATATAAGTAGAAACAATAAAAATAATAGTCATAGATATTAAGTTTATTGTTAGTGTTATCGGAAGTCTCGATACAATTTCATCTCTTACGCTTTTGCCGCTTGAAAAGGATATGCCAAAATTAAGTGTCGTAATTGACTTTGTCCAGGATAGGTACTGTTCTAATAGTGACTTGTCTAAACCATATATTCGTTTAAGATTATCAAGAGATTCTTGCGTGATATTTGGATTTAGTTCTCCTGAGGCTAGAAAACTGTTTGGTGCTAAGTGAACCATTAAAAACGATACAATTGAAATAACCCAAAACATAAAAAAAATATACAAAATTTTTTGAAATATTTTTCTTTTCAAGTCAACTCTCTTTTGTATAGTCTTGCGGCGATATAGAATAAAACTATAGCAACGGCAAGCATTACTAAGCTCAGATGAATATTTTCAAACTTAGCTTTTGACAAAGCACTGATGATGCCAAATCCGCCGAGAATAATAAAAATTGAGCTAGACGCAAAAGTTGTTACATTAAAGAATCTGGCGCTTATTGGTGCAAATGCAAACATGATAATGATTGCTATTGGCGCTAATAACGGCATTAAAATGGTTGCAAATAGTAGTTGTCTTATTCTTTCCGTATCAATGTCTTGATTTTTTAGAACAAATAGTGCATCTATCATATCTGTTATATTAAGTGCGGCATTTAAGTTTGATACACTATCTATTACCTTTGGCTTGAATCCGCTTAGTGTTCTGATTGATTGATTGATTTCTATTTTTAAGGCGCTATTGCTAATTTGCATTTGTGTCGGTATCGCTATGGTTTTAGCATTTGTTAATTGCCAACCGTCGTTTGTATATTTGGCTTTTTTAGAATCGACTATAGACTCTACAGCTCCATTGTGAAGCAAAAATAGTTTTATACCGTAGGCTTCTTGAGTTATTGGATTGAGTTTTTGTATATATATATAGTTATCGTTAAATTTAAAAAATAAGTTTTCTGTTGCTCCTGAACGATCTTTATTTTTAAGTAAAGATTGTCCGTTTTCATAAAAATAACCTACATTGGTTGAATTGATTAGTATGAAAAAAAATGCAAAGAATGAGGCAATGGCAAAAATTGGCTGAATAATCTGTTTTCTTGAATATCCAAAAGAGAGAAGAGCAATAATCTCATTTGTTCTTATTAGATATAGAAATGTCGACAAGGCACCGAAAGACAATGATAGTGGAAGAGTTATTTTTAGCGCCGCTATACTCTCGAAATAAAGATAGAGTATTGATAAGTTCGCTGAATCGGGTAGATCTTTTTGATTTTGCAAAAAGTCTATTAGTAGGAAAAATAGCTCCAAGACTATTAAGACTATTAAAAAATGCTTTGTATATAGCCAAGCTAAGTATCTTTTTGCCATTAAATCGCTTTCGCTCTTATTTTATATTTATTGTAAAGTTGGAGCATACTTGTGACAACTCAGTTCCTTTTGCAAGTTCGATTGCTCCGTTGCAAGCATTTTTGAATGATTCTTTCATATTTTCTAGTTCGCCACTTTTAAAATCACTTAAACAATAATCGGCAACATCTTTTTTATCAACTGGTTTGCCAATACCAATTCTAATACGAAAATAGTCTGAACCGATGTGTGAATCTATCGATTTTAGTCCATTGTGCCCTGCATGACCTCCACCGAATTTAAATCGGAGGGCGCCGATTGCGAGTTCGATTTCATCGTGAATCACTATAACATTTTCGATTTTAAAGTAGTTTTTGACGGTTTGTACGCTCTCGCCGGATAGGTTCATAAAAGTATGTGGTTTTAGAAAATATATAGAACCGTGACGATAAAGCTCGCCTTTGAAATCTTTTTTGGTTATATCATGAGGTTTTAGTTCGTTTAATAGGAGGTCAATCGCCATAAAACCAGCGTTATGACGATTTTTGGAGTACTTAGCGCCGGGATTACCTAGACCGACGATAAGACTCATGGGATTACTTAGCTTTGATTACACCAACAACTGCGTCAGCCATTTGTTGTCTGATTGTAACGCCTTGTGGGGCTACGATATCTCTAACAAGGATGCTATTGCCAACATCAAGTTTTGATACGTCAAGTGTAAATGCATCTGGCAAAACCTCTGCATCGCACTCTACTTTGATTCTTCTTTTGCTGTAAATCATAACACCTTTATTTTTAAGACCGATTGGTGTTCCGACAGTTTTTACCGGAACCATAAAAGTTGATTTGTCGCCTTTTACAAGTATTCTAAGATCTACATGTAGAAGATCGCTTGTTACTGGGTCTTTTTGGTAGTCTTGGATAATTACATCGTGAGTTACATTTCCAAGTTTCACTGTAAATTTCAGTGATGGCTTGTTTTTTACAAATTTAATAAATTCATTTTTTTTAAATGCCGCGTTTATGTTTTCTATGCCTCTACCGTAGATATTAGCGATTAGATAACCATCTCTTCTTAAGCTTTTTGTAGCTTTTTTGTCGATACTCTCTCTAATGATACCTTCCAACATTTAGTTGTCCTTTTGGATTATTTTTTAAGTGGTAGCAAGAGAGGGACTCGAACCCTCGACCTCCGGCTTATGAGACCAGCGCTCTAACCAGCTGAGCTACCTTGCCACAAGAATTTATGGGAGCGCAATTATACTTTGGAGAATCTTTAAGATTGTTTAATTGCGCTAATTTTTTCGGGGCTTATATTTTTATACTGGAAGAACTCTGATTTCAGGATATAAATCTCGTCTCAGTACCGCTTCTATAGCGTAAAGTGTGCCGGTTGAAGAGCTGGCACAGCCATTACAGGCACCCGTATATTTGATGAATACATGAATTTCATTACCTTCTGTTTTTATGTCTAGTAATTCTAAATTTCCGCCATCCATAACAAGCATCGGTCTTATATGTTCATCAAGTACTTTTTCAATTGCTTTTGTTTGTCTAACAACACTCATCGATTTAAAATCTTCAGTTGTAACAGATTCTGTTGCTTTTTCCCTATCCATTTCAGCTCTTGTGTTTGCCAAAATATCTACGAGATAATGCTCTCTCGCCTCGTGTCCACCTGGTCTTATACAAGATTTACAAAATGCGCCTGCTTTTGTATAGGCTGTTATCTCTTCAACTGTTTTTAAATCGTTAATTCTGATCACGTCCTTGATTGTTCGTAGGCTAACTCTTGCGCACTCGCAGACTATTTCTTCTTCCTCAAAGCTTTCCATGTCTACACCCTTATAAATACTAGCCGCTTTTTTTATGACATCGTAAGCCATAACTGAGCAGTGCATTTTTTGTGGCGGAACCGCAGGTTCATCAGGATGGTCGCGAAGGGCAAATTCGACGTCTATATTTGTAATTTTTACTGCTTCGTCGACAGTTTTCCCCATGCAAAGTTCTGCCATCATATCAGAGCTTGCTATCGCCGTTCCACATCCGAATGACTTGAATTTACTTAGTTTTATCTCATTTGAATATGGATCAACAGCCCAATAAAGTCTGACTGCGTCACCGCACGATTCCGCACCATAGTCTGCAACAACTAGTTTACATCCCATATCTGCCGCTTGTTCTTCAGTGATTTCACCTCTGTTTATCGGGTCATTCATCCTATCGCTTACTTTTTTTGAGTATTGCTCCCAGATTGAGCCGCCAATTAGATCATTTTTTGCCATTTTTATCTCCGTAAAATTATTTATTTGGACTATATGCGTAGCTAGATGATATTTCTCGAAGTCTTTTGACTGCTTTTGGAAATTCTATTTTTACTACTTCTAATTCTTCTCTTGTCGTAAATCTACTCAGACTAAGCCTAATTGCAGTGTGAGCCAGTTCTTTGTCCGCGCCGATTGCTGTCAAAATAGGATTGGCTTCCAAATCCTCAGATGCGCAAGCGCTTCCGGTAGATGCACCTATGCCTGCTTTATTCAAGTCCCAAAGCATAGCTTCGCCTTCAACACCTTTTACCGAAATCAAAATAGTGTTTGGTGTCCTATTTATTCTATCTCCGACTACAAAACAATCTTCTATTTTCAGTAGCTCATCTTCTAAATCGTCTCTCATTGTTCTTAGTGTTGTATTCTCATATTCAAGTGAGTCTACGGCTAGCTCCATAGCTAGTCCCATACCTACAAGCCCGCCGACGTTTACAGTACCGGCACGTTTGCCGCCCATCTGCTCTCCACCATGAAATAAAGGTGTTAGCGTCAAGCCTTCTCTGGCATACATGCCACCAATGCCTTTTGGCCCGTGAAATTTATGTGCTGAGAATGTCAGTAGGTCTACTTTCGCTTTTTGAACGTCAACAGCTACTTTTCCTATCGCCTGCGTTGCATCAGTATGAAACAAGACGCCTTTTTCGCGGCAAGCTTCAGCAATTTCTTCGATAGGAAATATCATTCCAGTTTCATTATTCGCCCACATTATAGAAACCAAAGCTGTCTCAGGTGTTATGGAAACTTTTACCGTCGCGGCTTTAACCAGTCCTTGGTCTGTTACAGGAATATAAGTGACTTTTACTCCTAGGGTTTCTAGCCATCTGCACGCCGCAAGAATCGAAGGATGCTCAACCTGACTTGTTATGATGTGGTTTTTCTTACCATTACTAGGAAGTATGACATCATAATATATTGATTTTATTACATGGTTATTACCCTCTGTTGCTCCGGAGTTGATAATGATATCTGACTCATCGGAAGCATTTATGCCTTTATACAACCTATCCATAGCAACTCTAAGGTATGGATGAGTGTCTGTGCCAAACTTGTGCAACGAGTTTGGATTACCGTATAAATCACAGTAAAACGGCTCCATAGACTCCCTTACTTTTGGGTCGATGATTGTTGTGGCGTTATTATCTAGATATATTGAAGTCATGAAAATACCTTTTTGTGGTAAATAGGATTAAATTTGTCTTATTTTGTCGAAAAACTGATAAATGTTTACTTAACCGAGTATCTCTTGCATTTTATATGCCAATTTTACTGAGAATTCCTCAAACTCTGGTAATTTGAGGGTTGCCTCTCTTTGTTTGATTCCCCACATTGATTCCGGAAAATATGAGTCATTTTGAAATCTTACTTGCACGTGAATATGCACTTTTGGTAAATAGTTGCCAAAACTTGCAATATTGATTTTATCTGGTTTATAAAACTCGAGCATTAGTTTTTCGCATTCAAACATTGCTTGCATAAGCGCTGATTTTGTATTTTCATCACATTCGCTCAGCTCCTTATATTCTTTTTTGGAGAATATCTTGACCCAGGGTATCTCTGAGTCATGCTTTTCTATGTATATTAGTTCATTTTCGTATATCATCGTGTTCCCATAAATTTTCATGAGATTTTGCCAAAACTAAGCTAAACTGGGTTAAAATCCCGATCTCTTTTTTATAAGACACCTTATTGGACAGGTGGGTGAGTGGCTGAAACTACACCCCTGCTAAGGGTGCGTACCCTATCCGGGTACCGAGGGTTCGAATCCCTCCCTGTCCGCCACCGTGCTAAAAACACCTTCCGACCCCTTATTTATCGGGCTTCCAAGCAAGACAGAATACAACCGAAAACATAACTGTGATACTTTTGCTAAAAAGTATGATACCCAACCGTTGAGATTGTACAAAGTTGGATGTAGCTATTATTATCGCCGTAAGATTGATAAGTGCTTGCATAGGGTATCCTTGCGAACAAAACTAATCAATGTTGCTCTGCATAGAAAAAGAATATTAGACCTTCTTGGCAATAAGGAGTTTATAAATATGTTTAAATTCAAACGGGGTGATTATAAGCTAGTATTTGAATATGACACCGTGGAAGAGTTGCAACAATACCTCCAAACGATTACCGATAATCTTGAGAAAATAGAAAAAGCAACAGAACGATATTCAATGATTCATCATCAGCTGGATAGAGAAGATAAGAAAAAACATACTTCAGATATCTACACATTCTATGATCTTGAAACTGCATATATTGCTTCCAAACAAAAAGCTGGAAAAGTTGGAGAGTCCTCATTTAAGCAGTATAGGTCAACCTTTAACAAATTAAAAGAATATTTTAATAAGCAAAATATCAACGACTTGATAATTGAGGACTTTGAGAAATTCAGAGAAGATTTACAGCAAAGCGGGCTTGTCAATAAAACTGTAAATAACATAATGTCAATGGCTATAAATGCGCTTGATTTTGCCGTGGTACGAAAACATATCAGGGAAAATCCAGCAAAAGGCTTGGAAAGTCTCAAAGAAGAAGACCCTAATAAGGAAAACTATACCGACAAGGATGTAGGTGATATATTATCTTATGGTTACCCAGAGAACTTCAAAAATATTTTTATGATTGGTGCCTATTCTGGCATGAGAGTAGCTGAGATAATTAACCTAACAAAAGAGGATATAGTCCAAGAAGAAGGAATATATTGCTTTGACATTAAGCGAGCTAAAACATCATCTGGCGTCAGATTAGTACCAATCCACAAAGATATTCTCGACCTTGTTTTACATAAAATGAAATTTCCTCTCATAGAAGAAAAAACGATGAACGCTTGCCAAAAGGCAATACTAAAACAGCTGTACAGGGTGGTTGATAAAAACAGTACCAAAAATTTTCACACCTTCAGAGGTACATTTATCGCAAAACTTATGAATGAATTCCGTAAAGAGTTAGCTGTCATTAGAGAGATTGTAGGACATAGTAAGGGCGAAGATAAGCTACTTGTTGATACATACGGAAAAGGTTTTGCGTTACCAATAAAAAAACAGATGATTGATACAGTGCATTATGTATTTTAATACAACCCCTCCAACTCATCATTCTCGATTTCACTAAATACTGTTTTTTTCTTCTGCTCGGTTGGTGCAGTTGTAAAAAACGGTACATCTCTTTGGATAAATTCTTCCACCATCTTTGGTGTTTGTATTGGCTCAAACTGTATCTTTGTAAGTGGGTAGCCTGAATATTTGATATATGCCTCTAATGGCATAAGTGTATTTAGCTCGCTTGATAGAAGTATGTCTTCTGTACTTTCATTTTGGCTGGTGCTTGTTGTCGTTCTGCCAAAGTCTGCTGTTGTGTTGACGCTGACTTTTTCCCTCTCCAGTTTTTGCTTGCCTATGAATTGCGAAATAATACCAGCTCCAACTGGCGAGTCGTACTGGAAGATAATTTTGGTAGATAGAAGTTGTAATAGGCTCATTAGGTTGTTTTTGTTTATAACATCTTCCAGCTTTTCAAGAGATTGTGTTGCTAATACTACACATCCACCTTTGCTTCTGCTCTCTGACAAGAACTCTCCTAGCTTTTTTATAGTGCCCCTGCCTACTTTTTCCATGCCAGCTGATGCCGTTGCCAGTGTTTGAACTTCATCGAGAATAAACCATATTCGCCTCTTGCTATCATTTTTTAGTGATAGAGTCTCTTTCATAAGTAGATTTAGCAGTATATTGAGACACAAGCTATATTCACCGTTTTGAGATTCTTGGTTATATATGAATAGTCGCTTTGAGCTTCCCTCACTTGCTTCTTTGATAAACTGTTTGATACTAAAATTACCCTCTTGATAATACATACTCCTTAGCTTCAAAGCACTTCTATATCTGTTTAGTGTCGCCATGACACTTCCAGCCTGAGCGTCTAGTGCTTCATCCCTCATTGTAAGTGTTGCTTCAACATCACTAGCCAAACCATATTTTTGAACAGTAATACTATTTAGCAGTGTATTTCGTAGTTTCAAACCATCAGCATTCTCCAAAAAGAAATCAATCATGCCTTTGTTGGATGGTGTTGTGTCTCTTACATGAAGCAGTATTGCTCGCATTAGGATTTTGGCTTGCTCGTCAAAGTGATTATCTTTGCCTCCACTGTTGTCACTTGGAAATATAATAGAGAGTAAAAATTCCAAATCTCCATCGCTCTTTATGTCGTCAAATATATTCCAGCAAATGCCTCTTTGGTCATTTGGGCTAAATAGATAATCTATGCCATCCCTGTAAAGGTAGCTGATAAAATCATCACCCTTTCTCTCATATATGACAAAGCTGTCATTTCTTGGATTATCAAGAAGACACTTGATGAAGTTTTTGATTCCTTGAGTTTTTCCAGCTCCTGCTTTGCCAAGAAAAAAGAAGCTTCTTGGCTCATCGTTTTCCAGTATCGGGATACCTTTGCTTCGCTTGTTCTTGCCAAGAAATATTCTTGCATCGCCTCCTGTTCTTTTTGCATCTTTGGCTATGAGGTTGTAGAGTGTTTTTTCGTCCGCTCTATCACCTCCAGCTAAGAGTGTATATTTCTTGCCCTGTTTGGCTTGAGCATAAAATGCTACTGTAAAAAATAGTGGTGTATAGGTTGTTAGATATGCCAGTGATACGAGAGTAATGTCAGCTACGCTTTTGCCAGTGATTGATTCTATTGTGCTATACAGTGCCTCTGCTTCGTCACATAGACTAAGCAGACTGATATTGTATAAAAGCTCCAATATCTCCATTCCAATACCAAACATATAAAATAGAATCATCGCAAAAGTTAGCGATATGGAGATATAAAAGCTTCGGATTAGGTATGTGCTATATTCTTGCATTTTCAAGCTCCTTGCTGTCCTGTCTGAATTTAGCAGTGAATTTTTCCAGCTCTTCTTCTATGGTTTTTACAAATGATTTCTCGGCTTGTCGCTCCTTGTGTATCTCGTTGGTTTTTATTACAGCTGTTTGCCTTAGAAGTCTTAGCTCTTGTTTGGATAGCCTGAGGTAGTTGTATTTGTTGGAAGTTATGAGTATATGGGCATGGGTATGCTCTGTGTTTGTATGAATAGCAAACACGGCATCATATTTCTTGCCTGTCTTTTCTTCAAATGCCGCAAGTGTTCGCTTGGTGATTTGTGCCATCTCTTCTGCCGTTGTATCTCTCTCCGGGCTTATCATAATCCTACGAAATGAGGTTATACCCTTTGTTTCAAGATTTGATATAAGCTCAGCTTCCTGCTTTGTTGATAGTTTTCTGGCATCTTTGTCATAGAGGTGACTTAGCTCTTCATTTATATCTATCTCGTGCTCATTAGCTTTTTCTCTTGAAATGTATTTCATATTTGCCACTGCTGATTTGCCTATGGCTTGTCGGTTAGTGCTAGAGCTTGATTGCTTGAAGTTGGTTTTTATGATTACTCCTGAGCTGCTGTATTTGGATAATGTGTGGCTATATGACAAATACGAATTCACACCGTGGGAAAATGTGAAACCATGATTGCTTGAAATTTTTGGTGCTTGGCTTGTTTGTGCAGGTGCTGATTTGCATGTCGATACTGGTTTGCTCTTTATCGATGGTGATGACTTTGGAGTCGTGCTTGAATTTTTGCTTTTTAGCTTACATACGCAGATGGTTTTATCAAGCAGGCATTTTTGGCAGGTTGGTGATGATGGTGCTTTTTTCATTCATACACCTCTTTTCTTCTGATGCTGTCTAGGGCATTACGGATTCCAGCTTGTTCGAGCTTTGCGATTTCGTCCATTGATACGCCATTTTTGATAAGCAGTGCTTTTATTAGGTTATGAACAGCTCCGCTTTCTTTGATGGAAGCTACGATTAAACCAGCCAGTCTATTGAACTGCGATTGTTGTCGTTCTATCGCTTCGGTGATTCTGTTTTCTGAGTTTATTGTGACCATACCTTTTTTCAAGATGTAGTTGATACTTTGGGATGGGGTTAAGTGTTCTACTTCTGAGACTGCTTGGAGTATCGCTTCACTTTCACGATTTAGTGTAAATCTTTTTTGTGATGACATTGGCAAATTGTCCTTTTTATTGAGATAGGTACAATTTACATCAATATGAAGAGAAAATCCTGACTATTAGGCTAAAAATAGCAAAAAGTTTGCTGGCTTTGTGGGAATGACAAGAAAATGTGGTATTTGGATGGCTTAGAGTTTTGAGGTGGTTGTGAATTTTAGGAGTATTTTAGGCAGTTAGCAGATCGGCAAATTAGAGCTTCCAGCAGGATACAAAGGCTAAAAAGCCTTTGTCTTATCTTGCATTCTAAAAAATATATTCTGGGCTTCAATCAAATATTCAACTCTGACTCACTATGATAAGGCACTTTGCCAGATGGCACTTCTTTTGACGCTGTGTCTAGATGGGTGTCTTGGTCATCAAAAAATATATGTGGCTTGAAAGCTTTTAGCACTTTGCTCTTCTCAACTCCTCCTAGAAAAAACGCTTCATCGACATAGACACCCCAATTTCTGAGAGTTTTTATCACTCTCATCTCTGCTGGAGAGTTGCGAGCGGTGACTATTGCTATGCGAACTGGTGAATACTCGATTCTCATCGGGAGTCTTTTTTGCAGACAAGAAAGTTTTCGTAAAAAACTGGCATACGGACCTTCGTTCAGAGGTTTGTCTTGATTGGAGTTTTCGTTGTCTTGGAATGCTTTTAGCCCTTGCTTTTTGTATATTAGCTCACTACTGTCATCAAATAGCACTGCATCTCCATCAAACGCAATGCGAACTTGACCTTCTGGGATTTTATCCATCTGTTTTGGCGGTTCTTTGAGCAAGGCGGCGGCACACATTCTGCTGTCTATGACCTGTTGGGCATCGGCTTTGTATGTGGTCAAAAACAAATCAACATCAAAAGCCTCCAGATAATCCACGACACTTTCCCCTGCCGTAAAAGCAGAGCGAGATATTTGCAGTCCTTTTTTCCTGATGGTGTTTAGGATTCTAAGCCCACTCTCTGGACTGTTTCTAGACATTACTACTACCTCGACAAGAGGACTTTGATTGTCTTGCTGATATTTGTTCAGCTCCAAAAGTGCTTTGACCAGAGGATAGCCAGTACCCTCAGCAAGCTCATCGTCTTCTCTATCCAGCATATATTTTCTATACTCTTCTATAGCCGTATCGGGATTGTTTTCGTAAGATTTACGAAAGACACTATCCACCTCTTCTAGGTCAAATAGCGCAGTAGCACTGATGCCGATAACTAGTGTGTCTGAAAGGTCTAGAGCCATTTTTGATCCATTTTTTGGTTTGTTGTAATCATAACAAAAGCGAACTGCTTTGTATGATATTTTGCTTCAAGGATAAAAAGCAATATGCTTTACCTGCTTCCAAACTCTTCATTTAACTCTTTTGCTCTTTTTTCACTCATCGTAGCTTTGACTCCAACATATATCAGCCCCTCCATCGTGCCACCTCTGGCGGAATCAGCAAAAAACTCTGCATCAGCATCTCTGAGAGCAATCCAAGATTTTTGTGCTTTTTTCAGCTTATCTCTTCCGATATTATCCAGTTTGCCGTAGAGTCTTTTGTATGCAGAATTTAGCTCTTTGTCAGCCTTTTGAAATCTCAAACCCTCGCACTCCTTCATATCTGCTGTAGTTTCTGGATTTGAACAATTCGCACCAAATACCGCACTGGCTACAACTGCTACAAAGAACAACGCTTTGATTGATTTTTTCATGATGAACTCCTGATTTTATTTAGATTGATATTGTAGTGTTTTAAATGGACATTTTTTGTCTATTAATTGACATATAATTTTGAAAATCAACACAAAGGATTCAATATGTCCATAACAATAATCGGTATAGGTGGGGCTTCTACAAAAATACTCTCCTCTTTGAAGCAAGAGAAACAAAATAATAAAAATAGATATATAGGTTTCGATAGTGATAAGAATATCAAGGCACTAGAGCTTGATGATTATTGTATGGCTAATGAAGAATTATTTGAAGGTTCTGGATGTTTTATGGATATATTCAAAGGTAATCTAGCCATTGCAAACTCATCTAAAAAAATAGAAGAGATGCTGTCAGATAGTCAGCAAATATTAGTGCTTGCTTGTCTTGGTGGCGGGATTGGAAGTGGTGCGCTTGCACATATTACAGACTATTTAGCTATTAGCAGAAAAAGATATTTAGTTTTGGTAACCACGCCAGCAGATTTTGAAGGATTAAAGCGAGCTAAAAATGCCAAAGAAAGTTTGGATGCAATAAAATATAGAACAGACAATATGTTGACTTTTAGCATGGAAGATTTGAACAGCAAAACTGACCTGGGAATCAAAGAGTTGTTTTTGGCAATGGACAAAAAGATTGAAAAATGCATTCTAGAATTAGCAAATGGCGAGTTTTTTAAGTAGGAGTGGCTATGAGAGTTTTTGCACAATACAACGAAAGTGAAGAATTTGCCTATAGAGAATATACTATTTTGCAGTTTGGAAATAGCTGGGATAAAATAGCTGGAGCAATACTACTCAATCCTGGAAGTGCCAAACCAAATGATAAGATACCTGAAGACGATATAAAAATTGGGTATCAAACAATATATAACAATGCAGATTTTAGACTACTAAAAGAATTTCATCCAGATACCACAATGAGACAACTGGAGAAGTTCTTTAATGGTAAATTTCTCCCTGAAAACCTCAATCTTTCAAAAGAACTAAATGGTACTATTGTGCTTCACAATCTGTTTAATCTAAGAGAACAAGATTCTGAAGTAGCAAAACTTCATGCCTCAACTAATAATCTAGTAATAACCGATAAAAATACAATCAAAGCCTCTTTGAAGGGTCTAAAAGTTTTGCTTGGCTGGGGCAAGTTGGCTAAAAATGATGCAGGGCTCATATATAGGGCGAAAGAGCTATTTGAGATTATAGAACCAGCCAAAAGAGTCTATTTAAACTGCTCCAAATCAGACATTTTTGAAGATTCAGCTTTTTATCACCCAGGATACTTATCCAGAATATATAAAAAACAAGAAGTTCAAGAGTTGGCAAGATTGCTTCTATAAATAATCACTAAACAAATAGATTGTCTTACTCATATGTAAAATTTTTACACTCAACTTGGATGAAAATATCATTGTTCGCTTGTTTCAGCTCCTCAATCCAGCTAATTTGCATATTGCTAAGAACCAAATTTGGGCATCTTATCGCTAGGTTTTTTGTTAAGTTGATATTACTTATTGATTCTGGAAGCCTCTCTATAGCTTTTTCATCCAAGAAAAGTGTTGAAAGCTTGTCAAAATTTCCAATCCAACTCGGTAACTTTTTTACTTCGTTTTGTTGTATAGCCAATGATTCTAAGTTTTTTGCCCCTTCAAGCCAATATGGAATTTCAGATATTTTCGTGCGAGTTAAGTTTAAATATTTTAGCTTGAGATGGTTTTTGAGCTTTGGTAGCACCTCTATATTTGTTTCATATACATAAAGTTCTGCCAAGCTCATCTTTTCAAAATTATTTGGCAGTGGAGTGCTGGACATACAAAAAGTAGACAACTTGGGGAGTGAGCAAATCCAATCGGGCATTGTTTCAAGGTTGTTCTGTGATAAATATAATGCTTCCAGTTTTGTCAACAATCGCATCGACGATGGAAATTTGCTTATCATGTTGCCTTGCATTACAAGTACCTTTAAATTATGCAACTCATCTATAAAATCTGGGATTTCTTCTATTTTGTTCATGCCCAACCGTAGTTCTTCAAGATTTCCTAGTTTGCTTATTTCTGGAAAAGTAGTCAAATTATTCATTGAGCAATCAAGAAATTCAAGATTACCGTAGCCACTTTCAATGCTAGATAATATCTTGATATTATTTGCATATAGGCATAGTTTTTTCAAGCTAACAAGCTTGCCCGCAAGCCTAGGAAGATATGATAAATAATTGTTTTGCAATTCTAAAATCTCTAGATTTTTTAATTTTCCTATGCTTCGTGGTAACTTTCTCAATCTATTATAACCACACAACAAACTGCTTAGCTTTCCAAGACTTCCTATGCTATTTGGCAACTTCTTAACCCCACAAAATTCAATATTTATCAGTTCTAAATTTTGCATATAGCAAATTTCAAACGGAAGATAATCGAGTTTTATATGACTTAGATTGAGTTCTGTTTGAGCTATCAATGCTTCAGCATTTCTAGCAATTCCAATTGATTCTCCATTTCTTGTTGTTAGTTCTGGGATGCAGTTTTTATCCGCCCATTTGATTAGAATATCTTTCCATTGCAATTTGTTGTTAGTCATAGCTTGCTCCTAATTTTTTAGTTTAACTTAATACTAAGACAATTTTTGTCCTTAAAATCCGATATATTACTTCACTTCAAAATTATAAGGAGACAAAATGAGTGAGAATGTGGAAGCCATAAAAGTAGAAATTAGAGAGTTGTATAAAATTACAAGCGGACTATATGACAGCATTGTTAGGGAAATTGACATCAAATCTATTATGGATGATTTTTATGACTTAGACTCATACAAAAGAGAAAGTTTTAAATACGATTACTATTTCGAGTTAAACGGGCTAATTAGGGGCTTTAAAATTCATTTCATTTCCGATAAGACTACACAATTGTTCAGTCTCAATTATGGATGTTTTGAGCCAGTCGTTTATGGGCTTAAAAACCCATATATTGCTGGTGAAATGAATTGGTTAAGTCCAGCATTTTTGCATTACAACCCAAAAATCATGTCGAAACATAAAATTGAAGATGGAGCATATTCAATAGTCTCCAAAGACTGGTCTGATTACTCATCATATCAAGAATATACAAACTATTATAGAGTTGCAAAAATCAAAACTATTGATATTTTTTCATTGAATATACTGCCACCATTTGTCAAGACAACTTTTTGACTTTTTATCTTTAATCCTAAGAAATATGCATTAAGCAGCATTTCTAACCTCTTTTTGAATTCCACCCAAATAAACATTCATGGGCTTCTGATA
>Ga0207433_10008692_pt1 | contig 16456 bp, 17 predicted proteins | sample YelNatPaOPGAMG01_FD_187559 | JGI IMG/M metagenome (GOLD analysis project Ga0207433, IMG submission 187559) | Hot spring thermophilic microbial communities from Obsidian Pool, Yellowstone National Park, USA - OP-RAMG-01 (SPAdes) (version 3) | ecosystem: Environmental > Aquatic > Thermal springs... | reverse complement strand
CCTGATGCCTAACTATGCGCCAACCCGTAAACTTAGCGTTACGGTTACCGATAGCACCGGACAACCCGTTAGTGGGGCTAAGGTTGAGTATCAGCTATACAACTACGCCGAGTTTTACCCCATAGCTACCCTGCAAACCAACGAGAAAGGAATGTGCACGCTAACCACCGGAATTGGCGATTTAATGATTTGGGCTCAAAAGGATAAAAACTATGCCTTTGCCAAGGCCGATAGAAATCAAAATGACATCAACCTAACACTTAAACGCGAAATTCCCTCAACTAACCTTGCGCTTACCCTTACCCCACCCGACGAACAAACCATTCCGCCTTATGAGCAAGGTAAAGTAGAGGAACACAACCGCAGAATTAAGCAGGGCAATGAGATCCGCAACAACTACATTAGCACTTTTATCGATTCGGCCTCTGCTGCAAATTTAGCCATGGAAAAGGGTATCAGCATAGATGAAACCTGGAAGTGGCTTGCAAAAAGCCGTGGTAACTGGAACGAAATTTACAATTTCATTAAAAACCTCGATGCTAAGGATATCACGGTTGGCATGGCAATGCTATCGACTCTGCGCGAAAAGGATTTGTGCGATATAACCTCAGATATACTTTTCGACCATCTTTCGCGAGTTGACTCTTTCCCTGCTCTGCTTGAAAACCGCAAGGTTAAGGAATTTGATTACTACATTCTGTCACCGCGAATTGGCAGGGAATTCATCACACCCTGGCGTAGTTTCCTGCAGGATGCATTTACCTTTGAGGAGATTGGCTTTTTCCGCAACAACCCTCAAAATATTGCCCAATGGATTAAAGAGTTTGTAACGCTTGACACAGAAAGCAATTACTACCGCGTACCATTAAGCCCTGAGAGTGTTTACCGAATCCGCCGTGCCGACGAGTATTCCATGGCAATTTTCTTTGTAGCCGCCTGCCGCAGCTTTGGCATTGCTGCCCGATTAGAATCTGCAACCAAAAAACCGCAATACTTCATGAGTGGGAAGTGGATTGATGTGGATATTACGGGGGCAAAGGAGGCTCAACCACTCACTCAAGCTCATGGGATGCTCACCATTAATGTCGATAAAAACTCGACCGTGGATCTGCCAAAGTATTACACACATTTCACTATTGCCCGTTTTGAAAAGGGGAAATACATAACTCTCGATTACGAGGATAACCCGTTGCTAAGCAAATTCCCGGCAACACTGGAGTTACCCGAAGGTTTATACCGAATTGTAACCGGGAATAGGCATAAATCGGGAGCAGTAAGCTGCAATATATACCACATCAAGGTTGAAGGAGGTAAAAAGTTACAATTTACACTTACTATTCCATCAACCGAAAGTGAGAAGAAAGTCCTGGGTAGCATCAGCACCGATATCTCGCTGCCTATAGCTGATAGTCCTAAAACCATCGACCAGATCACTAAGGGAAAACCCGCCATTATTGCTATAATCGACCCGCTTGCTGAACCCACACGACATTTGCTACGCGATATCAGCAACCTAAACAATGAATTCAGCAGCAAGGGGAACACAATTGCCCTTATTATTGCAAAAGGAAAATCGGCAAACAAAATAGATTTAGCAGCCATTTTCGATGGCAAACCCTATCCAAGTTGCATTATTACAGGAAACGATGAAAAAGGCGAATTTGAGGGACAGGTTGGCCAGGCCATCGGAAAACAGCAGTCGTATCCAATCGTTCTGGTTGTTAATAGTAATGGAGAAATAGTTTTTCACTCAGCAGGTTACAGCATTAACCTTGGTGAGCAGTTGCTGGCAGCTTTAAAGCAGTAGGAGATGTTTACCCTTGAGGTTTGCGCCAATTCGGTTGAAAGTGCCATAAATGCCCAAAAGGGCGGTGCAAATCGGATTGAACTCTGCGAGAACCTATATGTAGGGGGCACCACCCCATCGTTTGGCTGCATAGCCGAAACCCTTAACCAACTTGCCATTCCGGTTAATGTGCTTATCCGTCCCCGCCCGGGCGATTTTGTTTACACCGGAATGGAATTCCGCCAAATGCTCCGCGATGTGGAAATATGCAAAAAACTTGGGGCTAAAGGAATTGTTAGTGGTATTCTAAAGGCTAATGGCACACTCGATAAGGAAAGAACCACCGAACTGGTTTGGGCGGCCAAACCGCTTACCTTTACCTTTCACCGTGCTTTCGATATTATGCCCGAACCACTTAAAGCTTTTGAGGACATTATGAGCTGTGGTTGTAACTTCCTTTTAACCTCAGGGCAAAAAAGTAAAGCCATAGATGGTGCCGGACTAATTAGGCAACTTATTACCATTGGTGGTAGCAAAATAACCTTAATTGCAGGCGGAGGCATAAACCATAATAATATACTGGAACTTGCACAGCTTGGGGTAACCCAGTTTCACATGAGCGGAAGCGAAATTGTTGCCCGCTATAATGCAAACCATACCGGGCTTTCGTTTACGGCAGACTTACTACCGGAAAACACCATTCAGATTACAAATGCCGAAACCATTGCCAACACAATGGCAAAACTTAAACAATACTTCAACAAAAAGTAAATTATACTAAAATGACTCGCGAAGAACTTATAAAGCATGCCAAACTATTCCAGCGTGAGGAAATTACAGGTTACCAGGTATATAAAAACCTGGCAAAATCTACTAACGATAAGAACAATAAAGCGGTTCTGTCGAAAATTGCTGGCGAGGAGTTAAAACACTACAATATTTTTAAGCAGATATCGGGTGTTGATATGGCACCCAAAAGAACGGTGGTTTGGTTCTACACCATTTGTGGCAGGATACTCGGGTTAACATTTGCACTAAGGCTTATGGAACGTGAGGAAGAAAAAATCCAAGAAGTTTACGAGCGAGTTATCCCATACATGCCCGAGGTTGAAGCCGTTAGGAAATCGGAGGAGGAGCACGAGGACCAACTTATTGCTTTAATACAGGAAGAACGGCTCGAATATGCCGGTTCAATGGTTCTTGGCCTTAACGATGCGCTGGTGGAACTTACCGGTGCATTAGCTGGTTTTAGCCTTGCCATGCAAAACACCAGGCTGATAGCCGTTGCTGGGCTAATTACCGGCATTGCGGCATCGCTTTCAATGGCTGCATCGCAATACCTGTCGGTTAAAACCGAAAACGATGACCGGCACGCTGGTAAATCGGCCATTTACACTGGTTTGGCCTATGTTTTTACCGTAACTATACTCATCAGCCCATTCCTGTTGCTCACGAGCTACATGTTAGCCTTAGCGGTAACCCTTACGCTTGCAATAGCAATCATTTTTGCCTTTAACTTCTACATAGCTGTGGCCAAAAACCTCAACTTCAAACATCGTTTTATTGAGATGGTGGTCATTAGCCTTGGTGTATCGGCATTAACCTTTGGAATTGGTTTGCTGGTTCGAAACTACTTGGGAATACCTATCGATTAGCCACAAATTAAAGGAATTGTCATGGAACCAAAAAATTACAAGTTCATTTCGCCGTTTGAGTTAAACGAAAACACCTTCGACCTGCTCGATAACCAATGGATGCTAATACTAGCGGGCAGCAAGGAAAAGCATAATAGTATGACAGCCTCATGGGGCGGATTTGGAATTCTATGGAATAAACCCGTGGCATTCATCTTTATTCGCCCACAGCGCTACACATTACAATTTGTAGAGCAGAACGAATACTTCACTCTCAACTTCTTTGATGATAAATGGCGTACAGCGCTGGAACTGTGTGGCAGCAAATCGGGGCGCGATATCGATAAAACCAAGGCTGCCGGCTTAAGTGTTAGTAGCTTGCAAAGTGCTATAGCTTTCAACGAGGCTCGTTTGGTAATTGAATGCCGCAAACTATACATCGACGACATTAAGCCTGAGAATTTCCTTGATAAGAGCATCATTGAAAAGCACTACCCTAAAAGCGATTTTCATAGGTTATTCATAGCCGAAATAACATCGGTTTATAAAGAGGATTGATTGGTAGTGTAATCTTGGGCAATTCTGCAAGTTATTGCTTTACCCACGGGGTTGGCAACGGAATGTATTAATCAACCAAATCGTCGGCGTCGGGTTCAAAGCTGTCCCAGTCGAAGCCCCCATAGCCGGAGTCGAGTAGTTCATCTATCTCGCGACGCTCTTTTTTGGTGGGGCGGCCTGTTCCGCGTTCGCGGTAAATGTTGAATGCCATGAACGATGGGTCGAGTTTCTGCAGTTCCTCGGGCGGAGTAAGATTCTCCATGTAACCCTCAACCAGCTTAGCACCAAGGCGGTTTTTGGGTAAATCTTTCACCCTAAAGGTATAGGTTACAGGCGGTTTGCGAACTGTAAGGGTGTCGCCTATTTGGATTTCCTGGGCGGGTTTGAGCGCTACCCCATTGCGCACGATACGTCCCTTTCGGCAATACTCGGTGGCAAGGGTTCTGGTCTTGAAAACCCTAACAAACCAAAGCCATTTATCAACCCGCATCGATGCCATAATGCTATCGGTTATTGAAAAGGTTCATGGCACGCTCAACACCGATAGTGCCAAAGGCAAGCACAGCCTCGCCAGCCAAGGTCAGACGTTCGGGTAGAGCCTTCATCTCCTCTTCGGTCCACTCACCCAAAACATAATCGACCTGGCGACCCCGGCTAAAGCCATTACCTATGCCAAAGCGAAGTCGGGCGAAATCCTCTGTGCCAAGCACCTCGGTTATATTTTTAAGCCCATTATGGCCGCCATCGCTACCCTTGGGCCTTAACCTGATTGCCCCAAGGGGCAAAGCTATATCATCAACCACCACCAAAAGGTTTTCCAGCTGGATATTTTCCTTTTGCAACCAATAGTTAACCGCCTTACCGCTAAGGTTCATGTAGGTTGATGGTTTGAGAAGCACAAAGGTACGTCCCTTATGCTTAAGCTGAGCCACAAAACCGTAACGGGCATCGGCAAAAGAAATGTTGGACGCCTTAGCAAGAGCGTCCAACACCATAAATCCTACATTATGTCGGGTGTTGGAATACTCACTTCCGATATTCCCTAACCCGGTAATTAGATACTTCAACTTTGAACTACTTATTTAGCTTCTTCCTGCTGAGCTTCGCGAGCAGCACGGGTCGATTTAATAGTTGCAATCACCATGCTCTTGGGCTCAATAACGGTAAACTTATCGAAACTGAGCTCGCCCACCATTATGCTCTTACCAATACCAAGCTTGGTAACGTCAATTTCAATGGCATCGGGCAAGTCCTTAGCCAAACCTTTAACCCTGATTTTACGAACCACCTGCAACAGTTTACCACCAGCTTTAACACCCTCAGCCTGTCCAACAAGGTTAATGGGTAGTCCAATGGTAATGGGTTTGTTCTCCGATACCTTCAGAAAATCGACATGTAAAATCTTATCGGTAACCGGGTGAAACTGTACCTCTTTAATAATTGCATCATGAACCTTGCCATCAACGTTAAGTTTTACAAGGTAAACAATAGGGGTGTAAATCACCTTCCTAAGTTCCTTCTCGTTTAGCGCAATCATGATATTTTCCCCTGCACCGTAAATAACGGCGGGCACAAATTCCGATTTACGGCTTTGCTTAGCAGCTTTCTTACCGGTTTCGGTTCTTGGGGCTGCTGAAAGTTCAATTGTTTTCATTTACTCTTGATAATTTATGTTATTACTTAGGCACTACTCAGGGCTGTCCCTCAAACACTTAACCAGCCCCCCATCGTACCCTATCGTGAGGGAAATGGACTGCAAAAATAGAAAAAAATTATTACAGAAACTAAATAATGAACTTTTCGCTGATTGATTGATAGTTATAAACCTTATTGATAACATCGGCAAAAAGCTCTGCAACCGAAAGCACTTTAATTTTAGTGGTATCCTTGTCGGTACGCAACGGTATGGTATCGGTTACAACCAGTTCGGTAAGCTTTGAGTCGCGAATGCGCTCATAAGCCGAACCGGAAAGTACTGGGTGTGTAGCAAAAGCCCTTACCGAAGCAGCCCCCTTGCTCATCATCAAATCGGCAGCCATGGTAAGAGTTCCCGCTGTATCAACCATATCGTCGAGGATTACCACATGCTTGCCCTCAATATCACCAATAACGGTCATTTCGCCAATCTGGTTAGCCCTCTCTCTATTCTTATGGCAAATGGCCAACGATGAGTTCAGGAACCGGGAGTATGCGTTAGCGCGCTTTGCGCCACCCATATCGGGAGCAGCAATTACGAGGTTCTCAAGGTTCAGGTTCTTGATGTATGGAACAAAAATGGACGATGCGTAAAGGTGATCGACAGGAACATCAAAGAATCCTTGAATTTGATCGGCATGGAGGTCCATGGTCATAACCCGGTCGGCACCGGCAGCAACAAGCATGTTGGCAACCAGCTTTGCCCCAATGGCCACGCGGGGTTTATCCTTTCGATCCTGTCGGGCCCATCCAAAGTAGGGCATCACGGCCACAACCTTGTATGCCGAAGCCCTATGGGCAGCATCAATCATCAACAGCAACTCAAAAAGATTATCAACCGGCGGAAAGGTTGACTGGATGATGAATACGGTACAACCCCTCACCGATTCATCGAATGAGGGTTGAAATTCACCATCGCTGAAAATGGTTAAGGTTGATTTCCCGAGAGGAATTCCAAAACTTTGAGCTATTCTTTCGGCAAGGTAACGCGAACTTCGTCCGGTGAAGAACTTTATTTGGTGTTTGCTGTGCATTTTAGGATTTTTTTCCGTTAATGCTCGCAAATTTACAAATTTTATGGCTCATGTTCTACACCTGGCAAGGAGTTATTTTTGCTTCCCGAAAAACCGAGTCAATATAGTTAAGCACATCCTCACGGCCTGTGCGGGTTACACACGATGTTGTAAAAATTGGCGGCAGCTCTTCCCATGTTTCATGCAGTACTTTTTTGTGCAGCTCAATATTTTGCTCAAGCACCATGCTCGAAACCTTATCGGTTTTGGTAAAAATAAGGGCAAAAGGAACCTGGTTAACGCCCAGCCAGTTAATAAACTGGATGTCGATATCCTGAGGTTCAAGGCGGGAATCGATAAGAACGAAGAGCAGATGCAGGTTCTCGCGTTTAAGGATATAGTTTAGTACGATATCGGAGAACTTCTCGCGGTCCCCCTTCGATACCTTGGCATAGCCATAGCCCGGCAAATCGACCAGGTGCCATGAGTCATTTATGAGGTAATAGTTGATGAGCTGTGTTTTGCCCGGTGTTTGCGAAACTTTAGCCAAGGCCTTGGTACATGTGAGCATATTTATCAGCGATGACTTACCCACATTGGAACGACCGATGAATGCATACTCAGGCAAATCGGATTTTGGGCACTTTTGCACACTAGGATAACTAGCTACAAACTTAGCTGTTCGAATCACCATAGCTTTAAATTTTAGTTAAACAATTTGTCCCAGATTGGTTCCAAAGATACAACCCATCAAAAAGAAAATCAACTTTTTGCCCATAAAAATATTGATCGAGGCAGGACGATGACTTTACAATAAAACCGCAACCATTGGTCTTACTTGACCATTCTTTTGTTATACAAAACAGAAACTTCACTCCAATTTAAATAAGGTTTAGCAACTGAATACATTTACTAGACATCATTGCAGCAACTTAATCTTGAACAGGTCATTAATAAGATTAAGTACTCTTTCCAACAATAATAACTCAGATGTTGTCTCATTAAAAAAACAAACAAACAAGCGTGAGCAGAGTGAATACACTTCTTATATGTATTAAAAATTAATTTTTAAAGTCACATTTATATTTATATATCAATCATTGCATATATGTTATAAAACATATCAAAAAATTTTACATTTTGCAGGGGGGGGGTTAAATTTGCTCAAATTTTTTTTACCCTAATTTTAGGTCGTATTGATGTTTATACAATAAATGCTATGGAAATCTTGTTTATATCTTTTTTATTTTAGAATGTTATAATATTAGGAATTAAATATTCCAAAACCCACATTGTAAATGAAAAATAAATCACTTCAAATTATCATCATATGCCTGCTAATAGTAGCAATAATATTTTGGCAAATATATTTTTACGAAAGAAATTTTTACTCCGTAATATTTTTCTTCATTACTATGTTAATTTACTTAGGCGTGTCGCTGTTTAACGCAAAGAGAGCCCTCTCCGCTGTAGTTTTTGTTGCAATTGGCATAGTCATTAGTATTCTGTTAAGACGGAATTTTGATATTAACGAGTTATCGTGGTCATTATTGGCATTATCATTAGGCGTATTGGTTTCATATTTATCATATAAGAGCGTAAATCGATAGAATAAAAACTGAAAATGCCGCGTTAAGGTAGAGCTGTAAAAAAATAAAAAGGAACAAACCCTCGCTCGGCGAAGTTTAACTTAGTGTAATTTCGCCGTAAATAAATAGCGGCCTCAGACCGCCTAAAATTCAAATCGCAGATTAAACCGCACTGTACTACTTAACCTTGAAGGCAGTGGATTGGATTGACGCCTTTACGCAGCCAATCTGCCAGGATATTGTAATCGATAGTTTGCGTGACTGCCAGGAACATAAAGGGTTGCAGGTATTCGGCTATGTAATTATGTATAACCACATCCATCTAATAACCAACAGCCCCGACGGGTTAGCAACGGTAGTAAACAAGCCGATTCCCAGAAAATTGACTAATAAATAGCATACCACCGCTAACACCTAAAAAATATCAAATTGCTCCCATAAAATCATATTCATCTATCTATCAATACTTTAATATTTACAAAAAACTTTTTTCTAAAATGGTTGTTTAAGTAAAAATTATGTCGTATGTTTACGACATTAATACATGCAACATGAATAAGTCCGAAGAATTTGACGATAGATTACAGGAACTGGCCCGATTTGCAAGGGCTATCTCGCATCCGGCTCGGTTGGCCATACTGGAGTACCTTGCCGAAACCCGAACCTGTATATCGGGCGATATATCGCAAAACCTGCCCTTAAGCCGAACCACCGTCTCGCAGCACTTAAAGGAACTAAAAGAATTGGGGCTTATACACGGTGAAATCGACGGGCTAAAGATTAATTACTGTATTTGTTCCGAGAACATACACAGGTACCTGGAGGAGTTCGATACCTTTTTCAGAAAGGTCAGGGATGCAGCCGTTAATTGTGAAATCTAATTCATTAAATAACAAACCATTAAATTCACTACAAATTATGAAGCTATCAGTAAAAGCTAAGGAAGAACTCATAAAAGTTCTTGAGACCATTAACGATGAAACTAAGGGAATAAGAATTTACAGCACACAGGGGTGCTGTGGCCCATCGGTGCAAATGGATGTTGCAAACGCACCACAGCCCGGCGAAACTGCCACAAACATCGATGGTGTAGATTTCTACATAGAAGATTCATTAACTGAAACCCTTACCGATGTTACCCTCGACCATAACGGGTTTGGATTCCTGATGAACGGTTTAAAAAAGAGTGGTAGTTGCTGCGGCTAAAAACACAATGCTATGGAAGCCAATCCTTTCTCTGGTAATGGTTTTATAAGCGGAGGTTTTCTTAACCTGACGCCACGTGATGCTTACTACGAAGCTAAAACGGGCAATGCCATTATTGTTGATGTTAGGGAAGAGAATCTCACAGGTTACAAGCGCTTTGATGTTCCAAGGGTTATTTACCTACCCTTAAGCGAGTTAGAACAGAGCATCAGCCAGTTACCTACCGATTTTCCACTTATAATTGCCGATTCAACCGGCCTACGTAGTCACGAAGCAATGGAAATCCTCATTTCGAAAGGATTTGCTCTAATTGCAAACCTTGCCGGAGGCATAGTTGAATGGGAACGCGATGGGCTTCCATTGATTATCAACAACAAAGAACGCCTTGATGGCTCATGTATGTGCCAGCTTAGGCCAAGGTTTAAATAAACCACAACACATATGACAAAGATTTTGATTCTATGTACAGGCAACAGCTGCCGGAGTCAGATGGCCGAAGGATTCCTGAAATCGTTCGACAGCAATTTAACTGTTGAATCGGCCGGAACTGAACCTGCCACGCAGGTTAATCCCAATGCCGTAAAGGTGATGGCCGAGGTAGGCATCGATATCAGCCAAAACAAGCCAAAACTGGTTGACCAGTTCATCAACCAGGAATGGGATTACGTGATTACGGTTTGCGATAATGCCAAGGAAACCTGCCCGGCCTTTTTAGGCAAGGTAAAGCATAGGCTACATATCGGTTTCGAAGACCCTGCCGAGGCCACCGGAACTCCCGATGAGGTTATGGCGGTATTCCGCAAGGTTAGAGACGAAATCAAAGAAAGGTTTAGTAAATTTATTAAAGAGATTTAAAACCATGAAAAAACGACTAAAGTTTTTAGACAGGTATCTTACCCTGTGGATATTTTTGGCCATGGCCATTGGTGTTTTAAGTGGCCATTTTTTCCCTGCCATAGCTGATTTTTGGGATGCCATGAAACCATCGCCCGAGAGTACAACAAATATCCCCATTGCCATTGGGCTTATTCTGATGATGTACCCCCCACTAGCCAAGGTAAAGTACGAGGAACTGGGCGATGTTTTCAGGAACTACAAAATCCTTTCGCTATCGCTTATTCAGAACTGGATAATTGGCCCAATTCTGATGTTTGCCCTGGCAATAACTTTTTATAAGTTTTTCCCGAGTGAGACCAATCTGCAGTACATGTATGGCATTATCATGATTGGACTGGCACGCTGTATTGCCATGGTGATTGTTTGGAACGATTTGGCCAAAGGCGATACCGAGTATGCTGCCGGCTTGGTGGCTTTCAACTCAATCTTCCAGGTTCTCTTTTACTCGGTTTACGCATACGTATTCATTGCCATACTGCCGGGATGGTTTGGAATACCAACCAACAGCTCTGTGGAACAAATCACCATTGCCCAGATTGCCGAAAGTGTATTTATTTACCTCGGCATACCCTTTATTGCCGGGTTTATCACACGTTTTACATTGATACGGTTGAAAGGGGAGGAATGGTATAACACCAAATTTATTCCGAAAATCAGCCCAATCACACTAATCGCACTGCTTTTCACCATTGTCGTTATGTTCTCGCTTAAAGGCGAGTACATTGTGAAAATCCCAATGGATGTTGTGCTGATTGCCATTCCCTTACTTGCCTACTTTGTGATAATGTTTTTGCTTTCGTTCATTATGAGCCGAAAGGCCGGAGCAACCTACGAGCAAACCACTACCCTATCGTTTACTGCGGCAAGCAACAACTTTGAGTTAGCAATAGCCGTAGCCATTGCAATATTTGGAATTAACTCAGGCGAGGCATTTGCCGCTGTTATTGGTCCGCTTGTTGAAGTTCCGGTAATGATAGGGCTGGTTAACGTAGCGCTATACTTCAAAAAGAAACTTTTCTAGTAAAAAACTTGGCTAAAAGCTCGCCTGTTTGGGCGGGCTTTTTTATTTTTACAGTATGGAAATTGAACGCAAATACCTGGTTGATATACAGAGGTGGGAAAACCTTTCAAAGCCCAAACCCATCAAAATTGTGCAGGGTTATCTTACCACAAACCCCGAAAAGACAATAAGAGTAAGAATAAAAGGCGAAAAAGCCTTAATGACCATCAAAGGTCAAGTTCAAGGTATAGCCAGAGAAGAAATTGAATTTGAAATACCTATCGATAAGGCCTATGAGCTGATACATAAGTTTTGCGGAGCAGTTATAGAAAAAAACAGGTATTTGATTAACCATAAAGGAAAAACATGGGAGGTTGATGTTTTTGAAGGAAATAATAAAGGCTTAGTGCTTGCTGAACTTGAATTGCAAACCGAAGATGAAAGGTTTACTCTACCCGATTGGGTTACCCAAGAGGTTACTCACGATTTCCGCTACTATAATTCATACCTATCCGAAAACCCATACTCTAACTGGAAAAATGCTTGACCCATGATAACGATAGATATTCCGGGAAGAAAAACATTTCACCTTGAACATCTTGTGCTCGATTTCAATGGCACGCTTGCCGTTGATGGCAATCTGATTGATGGAGTAAAGGAACGCTTACAGGAACTCTCGGGCAAGCTGAGCATTCATGTGATTACCGCCGACACCTTTGGAACCGTGGCCAATCAGCTTAAAGGGATTAACTGCCACGTTAAGATACTTGAAAAGGAACAACAGGACAGACAGAAAAAAATCTACATAAAACAACTTGGCAAGAAAAGATGTGCTGCTATTGGGAATGGATACAACGATTGGCAAATGCTAAAGCATGCCGCTTTAAGCATAGTAACCATTCAAGCCGAAGGTGCCTCCTCGCAATCCCTTAAGCATGCCACTGTGGTTTGTTACTCGGTAAACCACGCGCTCGACCTTTTACTTAATCCCAACCGTTTGGTAGCTACCCTCAGAAGGTAAACGCAATTAATCAATCTAACTCCAGCATTTGTCAACCATTAGTCCTTTTCGGTAAAAAACACACTAAAAAGGAACCGTAAATTTGTTAACAAACGTAAAAATACCATATATTACCCCCATGAAAATGCTGTAAGAATTGGCATCGAAAGTAGCGTTACTTATTATTAATCAATTACTTCCGGTTGATAAGTTTGAAAAAATACTGGAAGCAAAGGGGTATTCGTGCCTTAGCCTTGATAAAGTTGCTGCCGATATCGAATTACCAATCTTTAATGTTGCCATTGTAGGTATCGAAAACGAAAAAACATTCCAAAAATTTAAAGAGATATCGCTTGAGTATGATGGTGTAATCCTTTACTATACAGGAAAAGCCTATAAAGAAATTGCCAACCAAATAGCTAACCTCCCTGAGAGTTTACATATTGAGCCCAATTTCACTGACAAGGAGTTAGACCTTGCCATTGAGTTACAGTTGCTTAAGAAACAGATACAAAAAGCTGAAACCTTTGCAAACAGCAACTTCGACACTAACCATATCAGGCTTAAAAAGATTATAACCGAGGAGCAGGCTTGGCGAATTATTTTTGAGCAATCACCTAACGGCGTTCTCCTTAGCGACGACGAGGGAAATATTATCTACACAAACACTGCAGCCACAGATATTTTGGGGTATTCGCGCGATGAATTCCTGAAAATGCGATTCCACGATTTAGCTCCCAAAGAGCTAACGGAACAAGTTGATGCCAATATCCAAAAAATATTACGGGGCGAATCGCTTATTACGGAGGTTTACAATATCCGAAAAGACGGGAGTAAACGCTTTGTTCAACTTCACGAAACCAGGGTTATATTCCCTAACGGCAAGTATGGCATAATGGTTATCTCAACCGATATAAGCCGTGCCAAACAAGCCGAAGAGGCACTTAAGGAATCGATGGAGATGTACAGGATTCTGGTGGAGCACTCCAACGATGGTATTGTGTTTATTAAGGATGGCCTGGTAACCTATGGCAACCCAAAAATTATTGAGGTTCTAAAAACCAATCCCGAAGAGTTTTTAAATCAACCCATCACCAAATTTATAGACCCAATACAAAAAGAAAGAATACTTAAAATCTATAATAATCGGCTTGCTGGCAAGAATGAACCCTCGCTTTACGAAACCATCCTGCTTTCGAGCCAAGGAGAAGAACTACATGTTGAATTTAACGCAAAAATAGTTGAACTTGCCGGAGAAAAAATCGATATTGTTTTCATCCGCGACATCGGTATTCGTAAACAAGCCGAAAAGGCTTTAAGGGAAAGCGAGGAAAGCTACAAGGGATTATTCAACAACTCAAGCGAGGGGATACTAATTATCGATTCAAGCGGGGTGATTCTGGATGCCAATAAAAGCATACTGATGCTTTTGGGCTACACTAGAGTTGAATTCCTGGGCAAAACCATTCATGACATTACTGACCAATCCCAAACTTCACTCGAAGAGGTGGTTCGATTTATAAGGCTTGCATATCAAGGGCATCCCCAAAAAATGGAATTTTGGGGAATCAAGAGAAATGGCGACCCTATTCCCATTGATATTGTTTTTAGCCGTGGCGATTACTTTGGGCTATCGGTTGTTTTAGTGATGTGCCGCGATATAACCGACCGGATAAATGCCGAGGCCATACTCCGCGAAAGCGAGGAGAAGTATCGGTCGCTAACCGAACAAATCCCCGTTGGGCTATACCGAATACTCCGTAACGGGCAAATTATTTACTGCAACCCTGCCTTTGCAAACATTTTTGGATTTAAAGACTCCGAATCGGTTACCGGGACAAATATCAAATTGCTTGTAAGCCACTTTGAGGAATGGCTGGTTAGCTGTTCAACAGCTAAGAGCCCCGTTGAGGTTCAAATGTTAAAAAACGATGGGTCATCCATTTGGGTTCAAAATATTCTTCAGCCAAACATAACTGAAAACCCCGATGCCACCTATTTCGATGGTATGCTTACCGATGTTACCGATCGTAAAATTGCCATTGACGAACTAACTGAGAGCGAAGCAAAATTCAAAGCCATGCTTTTGGCTATTCCTGACCATTTATTCCGAATTAACCACCAAGGCATTCTTATTGATTTTGCTCCCACTGACATCACGTTCTACCCCGAAATTACTAATCTTCACTTAGGGAAAAATATCTCCGAAATCTTTCCACCAGCCATTTTTGAAAAATACTCCGAGGCGCTTAACTATGCAACCGTAACTGGCAAACTTCAACGCTTTGAGTATTTCTTTAAGCATGAAAAAAACACTTTCTACTACGAAGCCCGCATTGTTCCTGCCAGTGAAAAGATATTCCTTGTTTTGCTGCGCGATATAACCCAACAAAAGAAGTTTGAGGAAGAAATAAGAATTCTGGCCCAAACCATTATGAACGCAAACGATAGTATATCAATTACTGACCTTAATGGTAATTTCATATACGTCAACCCGGCGTTCAGTAAAATATATGGGTACAACCAAACCGAGATTTTAGGGAAAAACCTGAACATTATACGACCAATCGGGTTTGATTCCGAACTCGGTAAAGAAATCCACGCAGCAACCCTAAAAGGTGGTTGGAAAGGCGAGCTATTAAATGTAAGAAAGGATGGAACAATTTTCCCTATATACCTGTCCACTTCGCCGGTTTACAACGAGTTTAACGAGCCTATAGCCACAGTGGGTATTGCCAATGATATTACTGAACGAAAGTTAATTGAGCAGGAACTCATTAGGTCAAAGGAACAAGCCGAAGAATCGGACAGGCTAAAAACGGCATTTCTATCGAATATGAGCCACGAAATCCGTTCGCCCATGAATGCTGTGCTGGGTTTTATTCAGCTGCTTAGAGCCGAAGAAAATCTCAGCGAAACCGGGAAGCAATATATCGAACTCATTGAAAATAGCGGCAACCAACTACTTGCCCTAATTGAAGATATAATTGACATTTCAAAAATTCAATCGAATCAAATTCGCATAAACAAAACATCATTCGACCTAAATGAGCTATTTCAGGAACTCTATGCCATTTACTCAAATCAACTATCCCGAAAACCCGACCAGAAAACACTGCTTCTTAAGCCCGAAATGCCTCAGGAATCACCTTTTACAATCTACTCCGATCCCATTAGAATCCGACAAATTTTAAGCAATTTGCTGAGTAATGCCATAAAGTTTACCCCTACCGGTAGCATTCGCTTTGGGTATAACTTATTGATTGACGAGGATATGCCATACATCCAGTGCTATGTTCAGGATACTGGCATTGGCATCTCGCCCGAAAAACAGGCCTTAATTTTTGAACGTTTCCGGCAAGCCGACGACAGCTACACACGCATTTATGGCGGTAGCGGCTTAGGGTTAGCCATTTCCAAGGGTTTGGTCGATTTGCTTGGTGGACATATCTGGGTTGATAGTACCGAAGGGCAAGGCTCAACCTTCTATTTTACAATTCCATTCCAGGAAGGCGACGATAAAGTTAGTAAATCAAAAAGCAGTACTCAAGAACTCCTTTCACCAGAACTATTGAAAGATAAAAAGATTTTAGTTGTTGAGGATATCAAGGAGATTAGGCTTTACTTTGAACGTTTGCTAGAACCAACCGGTGCAAAAACTCTTTTTGCACATAATGCCCGCGAGGCAAGGGTTTTATTCAAAAAACACAAGGATATTAGCATTGTTCTGCTCGACATCAGACTACCCGATGCCGATGGTTACACAATAGCGGCGGAGTTCAAACGCCTGCGCCCCGATTTGCCTATTATTGCCCAAACAGCATATGCACTCCAGTCGGAGTTTAACAAGAGCATCGAAAGCGGTTGCGATGATTACGTAACCAAACCCATCGATTCACATCTGCTTATCAAAAAAATATTAAGCTTAATCGAAAAGAAATCGCGATAAACGTTAAGGAGCTAACCGCTCAATTTTCCACTGATTATTTACAAGGGAATACTGTATTCTATCGTGCAAACGGTTTGGTCGCCCCTGCCAGAATTCAAAAAGTGTTGGAACCAAGATGTAACCACCCCA
>Ga0207433_10008691_pt1 | contig 16456 bp, 13 predicted proteins | sample YelNatPaOPGAMG01_FD_187559 | JGI IMG/M metagenome (GOLD analysis project Ga0207433, IMG submission 187559) | Hot spring thermophilic microbial communities from Obsidian Pool, Yellowstone National Park, USA - OP-RAMG-01 (SPAdes) (version 3) | ecosystem: Environmental > Aquatic > Thermal springs... | reverse complement strand
GTTATCGCCGCTGTTAATGTCGTCTTACCATGGTCTATATGACCAATCGTCCCTACATTAACATGCGGCTTCGTCCTTTCAAACTTTGCCTTTGCCATTATTTCCTCCTGATTTTTTTATTTTTTCTAACGGTTTTTTTGTATATAATTTATAAAATTTTGTAAAAATGTCAATATTTTTTGTGTAATTCTTCAATATCCTCTCACTTTTTTTAATGTCTTCTCGTATATCTTTTCAGGTATATCCTCATAGTGGTGTAAAAGCATCGTATAAGTTCCTCTCCCACTTGTCAACGACCTTAAAGATGTTGCATATCCAAAAAGTTGTGAAAGAGGAACATAGGCATAAACAATCTCAAAATCAGGTCTGTGCTCAAAACCTATTATCTGTGCGAGCCTTGCATTTAAATCCTGTACAACATCCCCAATATATTCCTTTGGTATCAAAACTTCAAGTTTCATAATTGGTTCAATGAGGACAGGGTCAGCATTTTTATAAGCATTTTTAAAGGCAATTGAACCTGCAACTTTATATGCAATCTCTGTCCCCTCATTCTCCCTGTAAGATCCATCAACTATTTGAACAAGGGTATTCATAACAGGGAAACCAGCAAGTATTCCAGATGATGCAGATTCAAGTATCCCTTCAATAATGGGTTGGTGAAATTGTGCAGGGATCTGATCCCTTAAAAGATTCTGAATCTCAAATTTGTCGTAAGGTTTAACAACAACTTTAACATGCCCAAACATCTGTTTCCCAGAGGTTTGTTTAACAAATTGCCCTTCTCCTTCTGCTTCTCTCCTTACCCTTTCCCTGTAAGATACCCTTGGTCTACCAATCCTTGCCTTTATATTAAATTCCCTTTTTATTCTCTCAAGTATCACTTCAAGATGCAATTCACCCATACCATATATAATTGATTGACCTGTCTCTTCATCGTATTTCACCTTGAATGTAGGGTCTTCTTCACTTATTATCTTCAATGCCTCTTCAAGTTTTGGTTGCTCTTGTAAAGTTGGTGGTTCTATGGTTGCAGAAACAACAGGTTCAGGTATAAATGGTGGCTCCAATAATATTGGGTGCCTTGTATCTGTATAAGTGTATCCTGTCTTTGAACTCTTTAATCCCACAAACCCCACTATTTCACCTGCGATTGCAGATGGAACTTCAACCTTCTTATTCGCATGCATAAGGTAGATTTTCGTTATCCTTTCAACCTCATTAGTATTCACATTTAGAACACTATCCCCTCTCTTCACCTCACCTGAATATATCCTTGCAAGTGATATCTTCCCGAACTGATCATAAAGTATCTTAAAAACAACTGAAGAAAAAGGCTCTTCGGGAACAGGCTTCCTCGTCTCATAAGAATTTTTAGATGGAACAATCCCCTTTATAGGAGGAATATCAAGAGGGGAAGGCAAATAAGATACAACACCATCAAGGAGTTTTTGAATACCTTTATTCCTTAATGCAGAACCGCAAAATACAGGGAAAATAACACCTGAAAGGGTAACTGCTCTTAAAGTTTTACTTAATATTTCTGAAGATATTTCTTCGTTATTCAAATACTTATCCATTATCTCTTCATCGTAAAGACTAAGTTTGTCTATCATCTCATTCCTCAATCTTAGATAAGTATCCCTGTATTCCTCGGGTATTGGTATCTCCTCAAAGGCTAATCCTTTCGTCTCTTCATCCCAGATGAACGCTTTACCTTCTATAACGCTAACAACCCCTTTATAGTTTGATTCAGCCCCGAGGGGAAAATTCACGATAACAGTATTTGCATTCAACCTTTCTTTCATCATTTCAATCACCCTGAAAAAATCCGAACCTACTCTGTCCATCTTGTTTATGAATGTAATTCTTGGTATATTGTATCTGTTTGCCTGTTTCCATACTGTTTCAGATTGTGATTCAACACCCTCTACACCACTAAATATTACAATTGCACCATCCAGTATCCTTAATGACCTTTCAACTTCAACTGTAAAATCAACATGTCCGGGTGTATCAATAAGGTTTATCCTGTAACCTTTCCAGTAACAGGTTGTTGCTGCAGATGTAATCGTTATACCCCTTTCTTTCTCCTGATCAAGGTAATCCATCGTTGCAGAACCTTCATCAACCTCTCCCATCCTGTGAACTTTTCCTGTATAATAAAGTATCCTTTCAGATAAGGTCGTTTTCCCAGCATCTATATGTGCCATTATTCCTATGTTCCTTATCTTACTAATATCCTGATTCACATTACCACCTGAAATGCGCAAATGCCTTATTTGCTTCAGCCATTCTGTGTGTATCCTCTCTCATCTTATACGCATTACCTTCTTTCTTAGAGGCTGCAATAAGTTCATTCGCAATCCTTTCTGCGAAGTTTTTTTCGTTTCTTTCCCTTGCAGCATTGATAATCCATTTAATTGCAAGGGAGAGCCTTCTCTCTGGTCTCACTTCCATCGGAACTTGATATGTAGCGCCTCCTATCCTTCTTGGTCTTACCTCCATTATTGGCTTCACATTATTTATAGCCCTCTTAAAAACCTCTATACCATCCTCATTCATCTTCTCTGTTATTATATCAATTGCTTTATAAAAAATCTTTGTGCATTTTGCCTTTTTACCGTCCCACATAAAAGAATTTATAAACTTTGTTACAAGTGGTGAATTATACTTGTAATCAGGTTTTACTTCTCTTTTCTTAGCTCTTCTCCTTCTCGCCATTAAACCTCCTATTTTGCAGGCTTTTTAGCACCATACAAGGACCTGCTCTTCTTTCTTCCTTCAACACCAGCAGCATCAAGAACACCACGGATGATATGATACCTAACACCAGGTAGGTCCTTCACCCTACCACCTCTTATAAGAACTATGGAATGTTCTTGAAGGTTATGACCAACACCTGGAATATAACAGGTTACCTCATAACCATTTGAAAGTCTTACCCTTGCAACTTTTCTCAAGGCAGAGTTCGGTTTTTTAGGTGTGGTCGTGTACACTCTCACGCAAACACCCTTTTTTTGTGGGCATCCTGTTAATGCTGGTGACTTCGTTTTCTTTACTACCTTTTTCCTCTTTTTTCTAACAAGTTGATTAATTGTTGGCATTTACACTCCTTTATTTTATGAACCTGTTTTTGTTTCTTCTTCTATCTTTTCACCTTTTAATACAATCTTTGTGTAATCTTTAAATCCTGTTCCTGCAGGTATCTTATTCCCTATTATCACATTCTCTTTAAGTCCTGTTAGTTCATCTATCTTCCCCTGTATTGCTGCATCCGTAAGAACCCTTGTTGTCTCCTGGAAAGAGGCTGCTGAGATGAATGAATCTGTAGAAAGTGATGCCTTTGTTATACCAAGGAGTATTGCCTGGAAAGTTGCAGGCTTTTCACCTTTTTCAATAGCCTTCTGATTCGTCTTTTGCACAAAATCCTTGTTCACTATCTCACCCTCAATAAACTTTGTATCACCAGGGTCTTCTATCCTCACTTTTTTAAACATCTGCCTCACAATTAAACCTATATGTTTATCATCAATCTTCACATTTTGAAGTCTATACACTTCCTGTATCTCATTAAGCAAGAACTCCTGTGCTGCAAGGACACCCTTCACACGGATAACATCATGTGGATCTATTGAACCCTCACATAACTTATCACCTGCCTGTATCCTCTGACCATCATGGACAGTCACATATTTTCTATATGGAACCTGATATACCCTTGTTTCTGTATCCCCTTCAACATAGATAGTTCTTACACCTCTTTTCACATCACCGAATCTTACTATTCCATCAATCTCAGAGATAATAGCCTTGTTCTGTGGTGTCTTCGCCTCAAATAGTTCTGCAACCCTTGGTAAACCTGCTGTAATATCCCTTGTTTTTGCACTTTCCCTTAGAAGTTTTGCAAGTGTATCACCAATCTTAACCCTTGATTTATCTTTAACAAGTAAGAAGGCACCTGAAGGTATTGAATATGTTCCAAGTTTCTTACCATTGCTATCAACAATATGTATAGCAGGATGATATGTCTTTGTTTTTTCCTCAATAACCATGGGCTGTTTCATACCTGTTGTTTCATCAACAACTTCTTTCATAGTTATATTCGTTATTATATCCTCATATTTTACTATCCCTTCTTGCTCTGCTATGATAAGGTTTGAATATGGGTCCCACTTGTATAATGTGTCACCTTCTTTCACTTCTTCACCATCAAGAACCCTTAAATCTGCCCCATATGGAACACTATACCTTCTACTACCTTTTTTATGAGAGAGTATCAATAAACCATTCCTTGACAAAACAACCCTTCTTCCTTTATTCTCATAATAATAAACATTATCAAGTTTAACAACACCATCTGCTTCAGCCTTCTCTTCGCTCTGTTCGGAAACAAGTTCTGCAACACCACCAACATGGAATGTCCTCAATGTGAGTTGTGTTCCAGGTTCTCCAATTGATTGTGCTGCAATAACACCAACTGCTTCACCAATCTCAACCAGTCTTCCTGTTGCGAGGTCCCTCCCATAACATTTCTGACATACTCCTCTCTTCGCCTCGCAGGTGAGGACATCCCTTATCTTAACCTTTTCAATACCTGCTGCTTGTATCTCCTTAGCAATCTCTTCTGTAATCTCTTCCCCTGCATTAACAAGTATCTCACCTGTAACAGGATGATATATATCATCAACGGTAAACCTTCCTAATATTCTTTCACTCAATTCCTCAAGTGTCTTTCCACCTTCTACTAATGCAGATACTTCTCTTCCAAGAACAGTTCCGCAGTCTTCCATCGTTACAACAACATCATGGGCAACATCCACAAGTTTTCTTGTGAGATAACCTGCCTCGGATGTTTTAAGTGCAGTATCTGTCAAACCCTTTCTTGCACCATGGGATGATATAAAATATTCAACAACAGTGAGCCCCTCTTTCAAACTATTCAATATAGGTGTTTCTATTATGGACTGCGCTGTCACCCTTTTCTGGGGTTTAGACATAAGACCCCTCATACCAGAAAGTTGTCTTACCTGATCCCAATTTCCCCTTGCACCTGAGTTTGCCATTATGAAGATGGGGTTAAGACCATCCTTATCTTTTGCCAATTTCTCTTTTAATTTAACCTCCACATCTTTCGTTGTCTTATTCCATATTTCAATGATCTGATTATATCTTTCCCTATCAGTAATAGTTCCCTTCTCATAATATTCCCTGTTCCATTTTTCCTGTTCTTTTTTCGCCTTTTCAATGAGTTGCTTCCTTTCCTCAGGTATGAGAAGGTCATCTATACCAATTGTGACACCGGCAATGGTTGCCCATTTAAAACCAATCTCCTTTAATGAATCAAGGAGTTCTGCTGTTCTTTTAGTTCCATACATCTTATAACATTCAAGGATTAATCTTTGAATGTCTTTCTTACCCAATGTCTTATTTTTAAACCTTAATCCTTCTGGAAGAACTTCATTAAATAAGACCCTTCCTGCTGTAGTTTCAATCCAATCCTTTCCATATTTAAACATAATCCTTGAATGAACATTAATAATCTTCGCTTCAATAGCAGCCTCAACATCTTCAAAAGAATCAAAATACTTCCTTGCTTCATCCTTTTTTGAAAGTTGAGTAGTAAGATAATAAATACCTCCAACCATATCCTGTGTAGGTGCTGCAATGGGTAATCCACTGGCAGGTGATAGAATATTAAATGGTGCAAGCATTAGCACATATGATTCAATCTGCGAATGGAACGAGAGGGGAACATGGACTGCCATTTGATCACCATCAAAGTCAGCATTAAAAGGAGGGCAAAGAAGTGGATGTATCCTTATAGCCTTACCATCCACGAGTTTTGGTAGAAACGCCTGTATAGATAACCTATGCAAAGTTGGAGCCCTGTTCAATAGAACAGGATGGTCTTTTACAACCTCTTCAAGTATTTCCCAGACCTTTGGAGTAGGATCCTGCAAAAATTCTGAAGCCTTCTTCAAACTATCACAAACCCTTTCTTCCTCTAATTTTCTCATTATAAATGGCTTAAAAAGTTCCAACGCCATAACCTTTGGTAACCCACACTGATAAATCTTCAAGTTTGGGTCCACAGTTATAACAGACCTTCCTGAGTAATCAACCCTTTTACCTAAAAGGTTCTGTCTGAATCTACCTGTTTTCCCTTTCAATGCATCTGAAAGAGATTTCAGTGGTCTATTTCCTCTTCCCTTTATAGGTCTTGAAAGTCTACCATTATCAAGAAGTGCGTCAACTGCCTCCTGTAGCATCCTTTTTTCATTCCTTAATATTATTTCAGGTGCACTGATTTCCATCAGGTTTTTCAATCTGTTATTCCTTGTTATCACCCTTCTATAAAGGTCGTTTATATCACTTGTTGCATACCTTCCACCTTCGATCGGGACAAGTGGTCTCAAATCAGGCGGAATGACAGGTAAAACTTTTAAAATCATCCATTCAGGTCTGTTCTCCGAATTCCTGAATGCCTCAACGACCCTTAATTTTTTCAGATAAGCACTCTTCTTTTGCTCTGATGTTGCGGTTGCTATGTTCTTTTTTAACTCCTTTGACATCTCGTTCAGATCAAGTCTTTTTAAAAGTTCGTATATTGCTTCAGCACCCATCTGAGCAACAAATCTACCTTTGTATTCCTTCTGTAATTGTGCATAATCATCGGGTGAAAGCAATTGACCTGTTGTAAGGGGTGTATCCCCGGGTTGTGTCACTATATAATTTTCGTAATACAATACACTCTGAAGTTGAGGTTTTGTAAGGTCAAGTAAGATTCCTATCCTTGATGGAACAACCTTGTAAAACCAGATATGGGCAACCGGGACAGCAAGTTCAATATGTCCCATCCTCTCCCTTCTCACTTTAGAAACTGTTACCTCAACACCACACTTTTCACATACAACACCTTTATATTTTATCCCCTTATACCTTCCACAATTACATTCGTAATCCTTAACAGGCCCAAATATTTTTTCGCAGAAAAGACCGCCTCTTTCTGGTTTTAATGTCCTGTAATTTATCGTCTCCTGTTTAGTGACCTCTCCATAAGACCATCTTAATATCATTTCTGGGGAGGCAAGTGTAATCTTTATAGTTTCAAAATCAAGATGGGTTTTTGTCTCATCAGAAGGGTTGTAAAATATCATTCACCCCCTCCTTTTTTTAATAATTGAACATTTAACCCAAGCCCATTTAACTCCTTTAAAAGGACATTAAATGATGCGGGAATTCCAGGCTTGGGGAGGTTTTCACCTTTCACAATAGCCTCGTATGTTTTGTGTCTTCCAGTGACATCATCGGATTTTACAGTTAACATCTCCTGCAATGTATTAGCAGCCCCATACGCTTCAAGTGCCCAGACCTCCATTTCGCCAAATCTCTGTCCACCTGCCTGTGCCTTACCACCAAGAGGCTGCTGTGTTATCAAAGAGTATGGTCCTGTTGCCCTTGCATGAACCTTATCATCAACCATATGATTCAGTTTCATAAGATACATCACACCCACTGTTATCTTACTTCCAAATTTTTCACCAGTTTTACCATCGTAAAGGGTAACCTGACCATCTTCAGGGAGACCTGCTTTCCTCAGGTATTCTTTCACTTCATCTATGTTTGCCCCGTCAAAAACAGGGGAAGCAACTTTTATTCCGAGTTTTTGTGCTGCTAATCCAAGTAATGCCTCAAATATCTGACCAATATTCATTCTTGATGGAACACCAAGTGGATTTAGAACTACATCAACAGGTGTGCCATCCTCAAGATATGGCATATCTTCTTCTGGAACTATTATTGAAACAACACCTTTGTTCCCATGCCTTCCAGAAAGTTTATCACCTATTGAAAGTTTTCTCCTCTGACCAATAAACACCTTAACTTTCTTTATCGTCCCAGGGGGAAGTTCATCACCTTTTTCTGCAATAAAGATCTTATGGTCAATCTGTTTTGTGAAATGCTCCATTTCCCTGTTCAATTCCATTAACATTTCATATATTTTAGGGTATTCATTCTTCAAACATTCAGGGTTCTTTTCTATCTTCTTTAAATCTTTCTCTCCTATCACTGTATTTTTTTGAATAATCACATTCCCTTTCTCATCCTTTATATCTGATTTTATTTTCTCCCCCAATATTGTCTTACTCAAAAGTTCTATCTTCTTTTTCTTGAATTCTTCTAACTTCCTCTCCTTCTCATTTTTCAAAGATTTTACAAGTTCTTTTTTAGGCTCCCTTGAAAAGAGTTTTGTATCCACAACAATCCCTGAAAGCCCTGCGGGAACCCTTAAAGAAGTATCCTTAACATCCTCTGCTTTTTTACCAAATATCGCAAGCATCAATTTCTCTTCATGTGTAAGTTCTGTTTCCCCCTTAGGTGAGACTTTACCAACGAGTATATCATCAGGTTTCACCTCTGTTCCAACAACAACTATTCCTCTTTCATCCAGATGTCTGGTTTTTGATTCAGGAATATTTGAATATTCCCTTGTAAGTTCTTCTGGACCAAGTTTTGTCTCCCTTGCTTCACAAACAAGTTCCTCTATATGGAATGATGTTAAGATATCTTCTTTAAGAAGTCTTTCACTAACCACTATAGCATCTTCATAATTCCATCCAAAATAGGGCATAAAAGCAACAAGGAGATTAGCACCCAATGCAAGTTCTCCATTTGAAGTGGCGTATCCATCAGCAATAATCTGACCTTCCTTTACCCTTTCACCTTCTTTAACAATTGGTCTTTGATTTATGCAAGTATTCTGTGTGGTCCTTTTAAATTTCTTTAATTCATACACATCGTATGGTTCTGCTGTTATCTCATCAGGTTTTATCCATATTTCATAAGATGATACTTTATGAACAATACCAGATCTCTTTGCAATCACAACAGCACCTGAATCTCTCGCAACCTTCTCTTCAAGACCTGTTCCAACAATTGGTGCCTCTGTTTTTATAAGCGGAACTGCCTGTCTCTGCATATTTGAACCCATCAATGCCCTATTAGCATCATCATGCTCAAGGAATGGAATTAGTGCAGCGGATACACTTACCATCTGCATAGGTGCATAATCAACATAATCTATTTCATCCTTATTAACGATAGGGAAAGAACCTTTTCTTCTTGCGAGTATCTGCTGGTCAAGAATGTTATCATTTTTATCCAATGTGATATTTGCCTGACCAATTGTAACCATCTTTTCATATTTACCAGTATCTACCTTTTCCTCTTCTTCTTCTGCATCAAGATATACAGGCTTATGGATTACTTTCCCATTAACAACCTTTCTATAAGGTGTTTCTATAAATCCATCGTCATTCACTTTTGCAAATGTGGATAGAGATACAACAAGACCAATATTTTCACTCTCTGGTGTCTCAATAGGGCATATCCTTCCATAATGTGTATAATGAACATCCCTCACTTCGAATCCCGCTGTTTCTTTAGAAAGTCCTCCCACACCAAGTGCGGATAACCTCCTCTTATGTGTGAGTTCAGAAAGTGGGTTCACCTGATCCATATACTGGGAAAGTTGATTGGTGGCAAAGAAAGAATTTATAACAGAACTCACCTGTTTTGAATTGATAAGGTCTTGAGGTGTAATCTTTTCTTCTTCTTTAATCATCATCTTTTCTTTTATAGTGCTTCCAAGCCTCGTGAGAGCAATCCTGAACTGGTTTTCAAGCATCTCACCAACACCTCTTACCCTTCTATTTGCAAGATGATCTATATCATCAATTTCACCTTCACCTTCTATAACCTTAATTAGGTATCTGATTGTCTCAACAAAATCTTCTTTTGTCAAAGATAGGACATTTTCAGGGATATTTAAACCAAGTTTTTTGTTTATCTTCTTTCTTCCCACAAGTGAAAGATCAAACCTCCTTCTATCAAAATACATATTGTAAAAATTATCCCTTGCAGTTTCAGATGATGAAGGATATGAGCCTCTCAGGTACCTGTATATCTTTTTTAGAGCAGTTTCAAGGTCCTGTGTCTTATCTTTATCAAAGCAATTTGTGATATAGATTGGAACCTCATCTTTCTTCGTATCTATAACCTCTACTTCTTCTATCCCCTTTTTATAAAGTTTTTCAATCTTTTCCTCGTCCAATCTCTTCCCTGCTTCAATCAATACTTCTCCAGTCGCATTATCTATGATATCACAAGGGACATATTTACCCATCAACTCAGATGTAACAAATTCTTCCTTTGGAACCTTCATCTTCTTTGTCTTAAAAAGAACCCTTAAAATCTGCTCGTTTGATACATAGCCAAGAGCCCTTAATAGTATTGATACAGGAAATTTTCTGTTACCATCAAGTGTTACCATAAGTGTTTCATTCAATTCAATACTGAATGTTATCCATGGACCCCTGTAAGGGATTATCTCAGCAATATAAGAACTTCTACCTTCACCGATTGTAACCTCATCAAAAAATACACCTGGTGAACGATGAAGCTGGCTCACAACAACCCTGTCAACACCATTGATAACGAAATTACCTTCCTCAGTCATTAAAGGTATTTCACATAAATATACTTCCTGAGAAATCGTATGTTTGACGCTTTTTTCAGTAATAGTTACAGGTATACCAAGGTTGGGTAAATTATTTAAATGTGAGGGTGTGATTGATGTTCCTGCCTTCAAGATAGTATTACCGGTCTTAGGATGAACGATATCCTGAGAAATGAAATAAAATTTATTATGTGTTTTCTCATTATCAACAAGTGCATCTTTCAATTTCAAGAACTCTTTCTCCTCCGAGAGGGTTATATCTTTAAGATTGTATTCTATAAGTTCTAATTTAACCTTCAAAGGAGAACCATAAGTTAAGTCCTTCACACGAGATTCTTCCGGTGTATATCTTGGGGGATCTAATTTGTAATAATGATATCGGAGTTCAAATCTTCCATGGACATCCTCTATCGGGAAAATCTCTCTAAATACAGATTCAAGCCCAATATTCTTTCTTTTTTCAGGTGTTTCATTAAATTCAGGCTGTATGAATTTGTTAAAAGATTTTTGCTGGAATTCAAGGAGATAAGGTATCTCCCCTTCCTTCCAGATCTTTGCAAAACTTATCCTTTTGTTATTCAAATCTTACCCCCTATTTTATCTCTACACTTCCTCCTGCTTTTTCAATGATTTCTTTTATTTTATTTGCTTCTTCTTTTGTTACACCTGATTTTAGAGGCTTTGGAACACCTTCTACAAGTTCCTTTGCTTCTTTCAATCCAAGACCTGTTATAGTCCTAACCTCTTTAATAACATTCAACTTTGAATTACCGAAAGATGTTAGAATAACCTCATACTCTGTTTTTTCTTCAGCCTGAGGTGCTGCCTGTTGTTGAACTGCTGCTCCCTGAGGAATACCTGCAACAGGAATAGATTGAACACCAAACTTCTCTTTCAAAACATCAACAAGTTCTTTTAATTCTAAAACAGTTAAAGAACTTATCATTTCTACAATTTGTGTAATTTTTCCTTCTGTCATCTATCCTCCTTTTGGTTTTTTATTGTTTCCAAAGAAAACAAAAGTGTTGTGAATAAATTATCAAAAATATAAACCAGTGTAGATAATGGAGCATTTACGCTCGAAACTATTTCAGTATAAAGTTCTTCTTTAGATGGTATCTTCGCAAGTGTATCAACCATTTTTTTGTCATAGACTTTTCCATCTATAAGAATTGCCTTTGTTTTGAGATTCTCATTCTTTTTTGAAAATTCATAAATTATTTTTGCAGTATTAACCTCATCGTTACTGAAAATAAATGCTGAAACACCTTTAAGATAATTATCTACTTCCACATTATTAAATTGTTCTTTTAAAGCTATCTTTACCAACCTGTTCTTGTAAACTTTTATAATATTATTATTTTTCTTAAGTTCTTTTCTCAGAGTGGTAAAATCCGCGACATTTAATTTCGTGTAATCAGTTATTAAGAGAACCCTGTTATTTTTCAGTCTCTCTTTTATTTCTTCAACAGTTTTTATATTTTTATGAGAAGGCATATCCACCTCATCTTTCAACGAATATTTCTTAATTCATTAACATCTAATTTAACTGATGGGCTCATAGTTGTCGCAAGATAAACAGATTTCACAAATTCACCCTTCACATTTTGTGGTCTTGATCTGAAGATCTCCTTAATAAACTCTTTTGCGTTCTCGTATATCTGTTCGGTTGAGAATGAAACCTTTCCTATAGCACTATGTATAACACCTGTTTTATCAGTCTTATAAGTAACCTTACCTTTCTTGAGGGATTTGATAGCACCTGCAATATCCTGAGAAACTGTTCCACTCTTTGGTGATGGCATAAGCCCCCTTGGACCGAGAATCTTACCTATCTGTCCCAATTTAGGCATCATATCAGGTGTCGCAACAACTACATCAAAATCAAGCCATCCCTGTTTTATCTTTTCTATCACATCATCTCCACCAACATAATCAGCACCTGCTTCTTCAGCCTTCTTCACATTCTCACCTGTTGTGATAGCGAGTATCCTCACCTTCTTACCAGTTCCATATGGAAGTTCTACAGCACCTCGAATAAGTTGATCTGTCTTCTTTGGATCAACATTCAATTTTATATGTATCTCCACACTTTCATCAAACTTACAGGAACCAAGATTTTTCAATATCTCAACACCCTCTTTTAGTGAATAAGTCTCTTGAGGATTGTATTTTTTTATTAGTGCCTCGTATCTTTTTGAAGTCTTCATATAATCTCCTATTCCTCTACTGTTATTCCCATACTCTTAGCAGTTCCAATAACCATCTTCATTGCAGATTCAAGTGAATCTGTGTTCAGATCACCCATTTTCTTCTTTGCAATCTCAGCAACCTGCTCTTTTGTTATCTTTCCAACCTTATCCCTATTTGGAACACTTGAACCCTTTATAAGTCCTGCTGCTTTCTTTATAAGAAAAGATGTTGGTGGTGTCTTAATTATAAAAGTGAATGACTTGTCCTTGTATATCTCAACTTCGACAGGCAAACGGTCATCTCCCATTCCTTTTGTTCTTTCATTAAACTGCTTGCAGAATTCCATAATGTTTACACCATATTGACCCAATGCAGGTCCAACAGGTGGTGCAGGAGTTGCCTGTCCTGCTGTGAGGAGCAATTTCACTTTTGCAACGAGAACCTTTTTTCCACCAACAGTTTTTTGATTAGCCATTTTTACCTCTCATTTTTATAATGGTTGCACCTGATAAAAACCAAGTTCAACAGGTGTTGCTCTACCGAATATTGTAACCATAACCACGAGTCTTTCTTTCTCCTTTTCAATCCTCTCAACAACACCTGAAAAATCTGTGAAAGGACCATCTATAATTCTTACCTTTTGACCTTTTACAAAAGGCACTCCTGTTTCTATCTCGACTGTCTGTGTGAGTTTTATAAGTTCTTCCGCTTCCTGATCAGGAATCTTTCTTGGCGACCTTGAACCGAAGAAACCCATAACACCCGGGACAGAAGATATCAGGTCAAATAACTCCTTATTATCTTCCATTCTTATCAACAAATAACCAGGAACAAGTTTCTTCTTTTTTGTCTTACTCTCATCTTCTGTCTTCTTTGTCTCTATCTTTCTTTCAGGTATAACAATATCAGATACCATATCTTTAAACTGCGGGTTCCTTATGAGTTTTTCTTCAATCATTTTCTTCACTTTGTTCTCACTTCCCGTAAGCACATGCAGTATGTACCAGTTCATCTTCACCTCATAATTAGTATCAAAACCTGGGCTACAGCAATATCAAAAATCCATATAAAAACTGTGAGAATCAGGGAAAAAACAATAACAACCAGTGTGGATGTCCATAATTCCTCTTTCTTTGGCCATGAAACCTTCATAAGTTCCAGCCTTACTTCTTTTAAGAATCTCACAAGTTTCTTAAACATTTATACCTCATTTTGAAAATGCAGGCCCGGAGGGACTTGAACCCCCAACCTGCGGTTTTGGAGACCGCTGCTCTCCCAGTTGAGCTACAGGCCTATTCATTTCTCTTCTTTGTGTTCTGTATGTTTTCTGCATTTTGGACAGAACTTTTTTATCACAATTTTATCTTTCTTCAATTTTTTATTCTTCGTGGAGTAATAATTTTTACTTTTGCATACTGAACACACAAATGTAATTTGTTCTCTCATCAATTACTCCAATATTTCTGTAACAACACCTGCTCCAACTGTCCTTCCACCTTCCCTTATCGCAAATCTCAATTCCTTCTCCATCGCTATAGGATACATTAACTCCACCTCCATCTCTACATGGTCCCCTGGCATAACCATCTCCCTACCCTCAGGTAACTTTATCGTCCCTGTTACATCCGTAGTCCTGAAATAAAACTGCGGCCTGTATCCCTGTGTAAATGGTGTATGACGTCCTCCCTCTTCCTTCGTCAATACATATACCCTTCCCTTAAACCTCTTATGCGGCGTTATACTACCAGGCTTCGCTAATACCTGCCCCCTCTCTATCTCATCCTTACCTATCCCCCTTAACAACACCCCTATATTATCTCCTGGTATCGCCTCATCCAACTCCTTCCTGAACATCTCCAAACTCGTCGCAACAGTCCTCTTCGTCTCCCTGAACCCTACTATCTCCACTTCGTCCCCAGGCTTTATCACTCCCCTCTCTACCCTTCCAGTCGCAACCGTTCCCCTACCTGTTATACTGAATACATCCTCAACTGCAAGCAAAAAAGGCTTATCTATATCCCTCTTAGGCTCAGGTATATACTCATCCAGTGCCTTAACCAGTTCCTTTATTGACTTCACCGCCTCAGGATCACCCTCTAATGCCTTTAATGCACTACCCCTTATTATCGGCACACTATCACCAGGAAATTCATACTGATTCAATAAATCCCTTATCTCCATCTCAACCAAATCCAATATCTCAGGATCATCCACCTTGTCTATCTTGTTCATATACACAACTATATAAGGAACATTCACCTGCCTCGCTAACAATACATGCTCCCTCGTCTGTGGCATCACACTATCAGGTGCACTCACAACCAGTATCGCCCCATCCATCTGAGCCGCACCAGTTATCATATTCTTTATGTAATCAGCATGCCCAGGACAATCTATATGCGCATAATGCCTCTTTTCACTCTCATACTCAACATGCGCAACCGCTATCGTTAATATCTTCATCGCATCTCTCCTACCCTGCGCTATTGATGCCTTCGCTACTTCCTCATAACTCATAAACTGCGCCTTACCTTCATCCGCTAAAACCTTTGTTATCGCCGCTGTTAATGTCGTCTTACCATGGTCTATATGACCAATCGTCCCTACATTAACATGCGGCTTCGTCCTTTCAAACTTTGCCTTTGCCATTTAAAACCTCCATTTTTTTCTTTTTATTTAATTTAACCCACATTTCCACAAGCCCACGACCGGACTTGAACCGGTGACCTCTTCCTTACCAAGGAAGTGCTCTACCGCCTGAGCTACATGGGCAACAAGCGGGAGACGGGATTTGAACCCGCGACCATCTGCTTGGAAGGCAGATGCTCTTCCAACTGAGCTACTCCCGCAAAATACTAATGGGGAGGGAAGGATTCGAACCTCCGAAGGCTTCGCCAGCAGATTTACAGTCTGCCCCCTTTGACCGCTCGGGAACCTCCCCTTTAAAGCTGGCGGAGGGATTTGAACCCCCGACCTGCTGATTACAAATCAGCTACTCTACCACTGAGTTACGCCAGCAAAATAGCAAAAAAATTTATTATGGTATTTCCCAATACCATTTATTTTAAGTGTCTATGTTTATAGATAATATAATCATCAGGATAAACTTGTCAAGTATTTTTTTTAAATTTTTTCAAATTTTTTTCCAGTATTTTTTTAAATTTTTCAAACTCTTTTTCTGTATAAAGAACAAATCTAATAATCTTAACATTATCTAATTTTTTAATGTTTTCTAATATTGTCTTTACAGCAACTTCCGATGCTTCTTCAAAAGGAAAACAAAAATATCCTGTAGATATTGCAGGAAAAGCAATTGAATCAATCTTATTTTTTTCAGCGAGTTTTAAAGCATTCTCATAACACATTGATAAAATTTCTTCTTCAGGTTTATCTATTCCATAAACAGGTCCTAAACAATGTATCACATATTTGTTCGGAAGATTATATCCTTTTGTTATCACTGCGTCACCTGGTTTTATAGGTGCAAGTTTTGAACATTCTTCCTCAAGTTGGGGACCTGCCTTTCTATGAATTGCACCTGCAACACCCCCACCAGATCTTAACCATTTATTTGCTGCATTAACAATTGCAACCACATCATCTTGATTTGTTATATCACCTTTAACACATTGTATCTTTATTCCTCCAATAGATTCTTCAAACATATTTTAATATTACATAATAAATTGAATTTTTCAAGAAAATTTTATTTGACTTTTTTTATTTTTTTATTAAATTATA
>Ga0207433_10008685_pt1 | contig 16462 bp, 15 predicted proteins | sample YelNatPaOPGAMG01_FD_187559 | JGI IMG/M metagenome (GOLD analysis project Ga0207433, IMG submission 187559) | Hot spring thermophilic microbial communities from Obsidian Pool, Yellowstone National Park, USA - OP-RAMG-01 (SPAdes) (version 3) | ecosystem: Environmental > Aquatic > Thermal springs... | reverse complement strand
CGTTGTAGCCGCCGGGCATAAAAGAAAGCCGAATGAAAAGCTTCTCGCCACCGGCCCCTTCCTTTACTTGGACGCCACGGATAAGGGGGCTTTAGAAAAGGTTGTGGAGGAATACGACGTTGACACTGTTTACCATTTGGCTGCTGTTTTGTCCGCCGCCGGGGAGGAGAACCCGCAAAACGCTTGGAGAATTAATATGGAAAGCCTCTATAATGTCCTTGAAGTTGCGAGAGAAAAGGGCTTGACAAGGGTTTTTTGGCCAAGCTCAATAGCGGTTTTCGGACCGGAAGCCCCTCGTGTTAAAACACCTCAGAACACGGTTCTGATACCGAGGACCATTTACGGCGTAAGCAAGGTTGCAGGCGAACTTCTCTGTAACTACTACTTCCTACGTTACAATGTTGACGTGCGCAGCGTCCGCTATCCTGGAATAATCAGCAGCGAAACGCTTCCAAGCGGCGGCACAACAGACTATGCTGTTGAAATCTTTTACGAAGCCATTAGGCGTAAAAGGTACACTTGCTTTTTGAGGGCTGACACGGTTCTCCCCATGATGTATATGCCCGACTGTATAAACGCAGCCTTAACCCTAATGGAGGCCGACCCCTCTAAAATCCGTTGTCGCACAAGCTACAATGTGGCGGCGGTGAGTTTCTCACCAGCCGAACTTGCGGCGGAAATTAAAAAGTATATTCCAGATTTTGTCTGCGAATATAAACCCGACTTTAGACAGCAGATTGCAGATTCTTGGCCCACGTCCATAGATGACACTGCAGCCCGAGAGGATTGGGGTTGGAGTCCCAAATATGATTTGGCTTCTATAGTTAAGGATATGATTGAAAAGCTTAGGAGGCGGTTCGCTTAGGCCTTCTTTAGGTTTTCCAGCTTTTTCTATAGGAAATGTTAAAAGAGCCTCAAAATTAGACTTTAGTAGAGGTGGAGAGAATGGTTGAAAGGCATCCTACCCGTTATTTGGCTGAAGAGTATGAGCGTCTAGTTCGGGAAAACCTCAACTGGGAACTTAAAGTTTTAGAGTCCGCCAGCGAGCCCATATGCATTGTTAACGGCAAAGAGGTTTTGATGCTCTGTGCCAACAACTACCTAAATCTTGCGACTCACCCGAAAGTTGTAAACGCCATGATAGAGGCAACCCGCAAATACGGCGCCGGAGCGGGAAGCGACAGGTCAATTTCAGGCAACATGATACTGCATGAGGAACTGGACAGGCGTCTTGCAAAGTTTAAGAGAGCCCCCGCTTCCTTGACCTTCCAAACTGGTTTTATGGTTAATGAGGGGCTTATTCCACAGCTTGCGGATAAAGGCGACCTACTCGTTTCAGACGAGTTGAACCACGGCTCAATAATTGACGGTTGCCGACTCAGCAGGGCTGATAGAGCCATATACAAGCATAAAGACATGGAAGACCTGGCAAGGGTTATGGATGAAGCCGAAAAACACGACCCACCCTACAACCACATTTGGATAATAACAGACGGCGTTTTCAGCATGGACGGGGACACAGCGCCTCTTCGAGAAATAGCCAAAATTGCAAAGGAGCACGGTGCTGGCGTCTATGTGGACGACGCCCACGGTGAAGGTGTGCTGGGCGAGGGAGGCCGCGGAATCGTAAGCCACTATGGGCTTAGGCGGGATGAAGTCCACGTGGAAATGGGCACTTTCTCGAAGGCTTTCGGTGTTATAGGCGGACACATAACTGGAAGCGAAGAACTCCGCAACTTCGCCTACAATAAGGCAAGAAGTTGGCTTTTAAGCGGTGCCGTTCCACCGGGGGTGGCTGCCGCATGCATAGCGGCAATAGACGTCCTTGAAACAGAGCCCCAACATGTTAGGCGTGTTTGGGAAAACAGAAACCACCTTCTTGACGCTTTGCAAGACGCTGGTTTTGACACGGGTAACACTGAAACGCCCATAATCCCAGTCATGTGTGGTAAAAGCAAAGCCGCTAGGGATTTGGCCGACTACCTGTGGACAAAGGGCATATTTGTCCTGCCCATCTTCTATCCAATGGTGGCGAGAGACAAAGCCAGAATCCGCGTCCAAGTTTGCACAAAACACACCACGGAACAATTAGATAGGGCGGCTGAAGCCTTCAAAGAAGGCGGCAAAAAGCTGGGAATAATCTAAACAAATAAACCAAACCACCACAATTTTCTATTTTAAATGTCCAAAAATATAGCAGAAGAAAAGCAGAAGCTCCGCGAGAAAATTTGGCGGAAACTAGAACTCTCTAAAGTAGCCGCTTTCCCGCTTCCATGCTGGGGGAGAATCCCAAACTTTGTCGGAGCGGAAGTCGCGGCCGAAAAACTGCGGCAGCTTGAAGAATGGAAAAGGGCAAAAGTTGTTTTTGTGAATCCAGACTCTCCCCAACGGAAAGTTAGGGAAAACGCCCTAAAAGATGGAAAAATTCTAGTAATGGCCTCTCCAAGACTTCGAAGGGGCTTCATCCTAATAGAGCCGGAAAAAGTGAAGGGAAAGGAATACGCCGCCTCCACTATAAAGGGAGCCTTCACGTTTGGAAAAGAAGTACAGGATTTTCCAAAACCAGACCTCATAGTTGAGGGCTCAGTGGCCGTCGATCTACAAGGGCATAGGCTTGGAAAGGGCCACGGCTATGGCGACATGGAAATAACAATTTTGAAAAGAAAGTTTGGAGAAATCCCAACTGCAACAACAGTCCACGACACCCAAGTGGTGGAGAAAGTGCCCTTTGAAGCAAAAGACGAAAAAGTCTCCATAATAGTAACGCCTACAAGAATTATTCGCACAACCGTCCAAACATAAATACAATGGTAAAAACGAGAGGAGAGCTAGATCTATTGCATTGTCGAAACACCAAAAGATGCTGAACTCAGCGAAGCCTTTCTAGGACTTTGTCCACGTCGTCCAACCCGAGCTTCTTAAGGATTTCGGGTTTTGGTACACCCCTTTCATCCCAACCCATAAGTTCATAGTATCTGCGCTTTTCCTCTTCCACACGGGCTTTTTCAACGGTTTTGTCCTTATATGGGCCGGACGGCAGAGGTTCGTAAAAGCGCGGTGGGTTGTCATCATGAATTTCCGGGTTCCATTTTAGGTCTGGTCCGCCCAAGAGAAGCATGGCCCGCTGAAGTTGTATTATTTTCATAGCCTTTGTGTTAACCCACTCTTCCTTTGTCAACTCTATACCAGTTACAGCCTTGTAAAAGTCGAAGACCAAGGTGCGGGGCAAACCGAAAACATTGAAGTAGCAGTAGACACCAGAATCGTGGAAAGCCATCATAAGCTCGCTTCTAAAATCGTCCAGCGGCATACAAGCCACAGAAGTGTGGTCTCCACACTGAACGGAACAAGCGTATGAATATATTTCTGGGTAATCCTTTTCACTTCGGATTCCGTGGGCTCCAACCCCTACGCCTTTAACTTGAACAGCATATGGCATAACATCCACACCTTTCAGCTCCCCGATTTTCAAAGCCGCCCGGCAAGTTCCTTCGGCTAGTATGTTGCCTATGCCCTCTCTATAAGCGATTTTCCTAGCCAAAGTGGCGAAGGCTTCAGCGTCTCCCCATCGAAGTTCAACGCCATCCAAATCTTTTTTAGTCAATATTCCCCTCTGGAAAAGTTCAGCGGCGAAACCAAGCACATTGCCAGTTTGTATGCCGCAAAGTCCCAAATCGTCTATAACCGAAGCCATGTAGACGTTTCCTTCCGGAGTGAATATGCCAAGGTTTGTGCCCACATAAGCCTGCAGTTCATAGTCTGGATTGTCGGTTATGGCGCCCTTAAATTTGCCAGACTTTACAACAGCCAATTTAAGGCAAGTGGTTGGACAGCCAAAATCGCCCCAATACTGTTTTACCCAAACTCTGTTCTCAAACTGATCAACGCCGAAGCTTTTCTCGTCATGCCACTCCTCCTGCCAGTTCCGCACAGGCTCGGAACTTGTTTTTGCACCCACATCATAACCACCAGCACCGGTTCCCCAGCGCCTCCAAAGCTCACTTTCATAGGCATTATTACAAACTTCTTGCATTAGACGCTTAACAGATTCCATGTCAGCAACTTCAGGAAGCGGCCCAGTGCCCTTAACTGCTATCGCCTTAAGCTTTTTAGCACCCATAACTGCGCCGTATCCACCATACCCCGCGGCATGCGTCCACTTAGCCGCAACCACAGCCGTCCGCACCTTGTTCTCTCCAGCAGGCCCAATATAGAGGATAGCAGGCTCCTTCCACTCACCCTTCTGCGGATAACGGGTTTTCAAAAGCCCTCTGCACTCTTTAGTGAGGGCTGCGACAGTTTTTTTGGCGTCCATACCCCAAATGTGAGAGGCATTCCTAACTTCAACATCTCCATCCTTTATGAAAAGGTAGACTGGTTTTTCAGCTTCTCCAGCCACTATAATGCCATCATAACCGGCGCATTTCAATTCAACCCCAAACTCGCCGGCAACCGTTGACCCAATCACCCCGTTGCTTTGCGGAGACTTACCAGAAACGCAAACTCTGCCGCCCGGGAAAAAGCCAGTAAGCGGTCCAGTTAAAAGCAACAGCAAGTTTTCTGGTCCAAGCGGGTCCACGGTTTCCCATCGGCTGCCCAACCTATCCCAGAGAATTTTTGCAGCCAGTCCCCTCCCGCCAACATAATCCTTAAGGATTTCATCACTGAATTTTACCTCCCTGAAACTTGCCGCTGAAAGGTCAACCTCGAGGAGTTTTCCAGCATAACCACGAATCATAGCAGACGTTTTCCCTCCTCACCATAAATTTTAACCGCTAAATCGCGGGCGATTTCCTCTGGACGGCGAGCATAAAGCCTGTAAGAATGTGTTCCTCGCGGCACTATTCTCAAAACATTCCACAACCCTTCTTGACAGACCTTGACGCACTGGGGGTCGCCGCCGCACAAGTCGCAGATTAAAACCCTATTTTCCCTAGGATGCATGTGGGGAACCTTACCCGGACACGCTTCTATGCAGTTTCCACACCCAATACAAGTGTTTGTATCCACAAGCACCGCGCCAGTTTCCTTGCTCACGGACAAGGCTTTGGTTGGACAAACCTCTACACATGGGTAGTCTTCACATTGAGCGCAGAAATGGGGAAACTCCACACCCGGGACAAGCATAAAAACCCTAATTCTGGAAGCTTCAGGCCATATGCGCCCTTCATGAAATAGAGAGCACGCTATTTCGCATTTTCTGCAGCCGCTGCACCTTGAAAGGTCTCTAGCTATCCATATTGCCTCACGCTTTTCAGTCAAACCGCAAACCCCCAACAATGTCTTAGAATCTTGTGATAAGCAAACTTTGATTTAAAATTTGGCTTTGCGTCGCATTAACATATGGTAAGCTCTTTAAGACTGAAACGCTTAAGGAAAAGAGAGGCCACGCTTTGGCGGAAAATACGCTTCAACAGTTCGCTGAGTGGATGCAACGTTTTTCCGTGCAATATGGCTACTTTGGCATTTTTCTAATAAGCTTCTTTGGGTCAGCGTCCATTTTCTTTCCAATACCATACACAGTGGTGCTGTTCACTTTAGGCTCCGTCGAAACCTTTAACCCAATTTTAATCGCCCTAGCCTCCGGTTTAGGCTCGGCGGTTGGGGAGTTCACGGGTTATTTGCTGGGACTTGGCGGCAGAAAAATAATAAGCGAAAGAGGCAAACGCAACATAGAATTCCTCTTAAAAATTTTCGGAAAATTCGGCACCTTAACAATATTCATTTTCGCCTTAACGCCTCTACCAGACGACTTGCTTTTTATCCCCCTCGGCGTAATGCGCTACAGCTTTATAAAGGCGTTTATACCAGCCTTTCTAGGCAAAATCTGCATGAGCCTAATCATAGTCTATAGCGCACGCTTTGCCGTTGGAATTATCCGCGAAATTTTCGGAATAGAAAGCGACTGGATTTCTGCAATAATAGGCACAGTAATCGCATTCACACTCCTCATAATAATTTTCATCCTCATGTTCAAAGTAGACTGGGAGAAAACCTTTGAAAAATACGCTCGAAGAGGTAAAACAGAAAAATGAGAGTTATAGCTGACCTGCACATCCACGGACGCTACAGCCGCGCCACAAGCCAAAACATGCGCATCGAGGAAATCGCCCGCTTCGCAAGGATTAAGGGCTTAAACCTTGTAGGGACAGGGGATTTCACACATCCAAAATGGTTGAAGGAACTTCAAGAAACCTTGGTTAAAGATGCGGATACAGAACTGTACAAGGTTGCACGCGACCCTGAATCCCCTGTGTATTTCATGATAACAACAGAGGTCAGCACAGTATTCACGTTTGAAAACGATGTAAAGAAAATTCACCATGTAATCTTAACGCCAGATATAGAAACAGCCATTCAAATCAATGAAAGGCTAGCCAAATACGGTGACTTAACGGTTGATGGCAGACCAACTTTGGATATGACTGCTCCTCAGCTAGTTGAAGAGGTTATGGAAGTTTCAATGGATAACATGATTTTCCCCGCTCACGCTTGGACGCCTTGGTTTAGCATTTTCGGAGCCTTCAGCGGCTTCGACAGTGTGGAAGACTGCTATCAAGACATGACAAAGCATGTATATGCACTTGAAACAGGGCTTTCTTCGGATCCGCCAATGAATTGGCGGTTAAGCAAATTGGACAAATTCACGTTGGTTTCAAACAGCGATAGCCACAGTTTTTGGCCCTGGCGTATGGGAAGAGAAGCTAACGTTTTCGAATTGAAAAAGCTTAGCTATCGAGAAATCGTGAACGCCATCCAAACAAAAGACAAGGAAAGATTCAAGTTCACCATTGAAACAGACCCTGCTTATGGAAAATACCACTGGACTGGACATAGAAACTGCCACGTTTCCCTTTCGCCAAAAGAGGCTATAAAGCTTGGAAACATCTGCCCAGTCTGCCGTAAAAAGCTAACAAAAGGCGTTGAGCAGCGGGTTGAAGAACTTGCAGACCGCCCAGCCGGCTTTATTCCTGAAAACGCAATAGGGTATATGCATCTGCTTCCCCTCTCCGAAATCATCGCAACAGCCCTAGGAGTAGACTCTCCCTCAACACAACAAGTCTGGAACATTTACAACAAGCTTGTCGAAAAATTCGGAGACGAATACACCGTAATAATCGACACACCACAACAAGCACTAATAGAGGTGGCGGATCAAAGAATTGCTGAAGCAATAGTAAGGGTTAGAGAAGGGAAAATAAAGGTTATACCAGGCTACGACGGAGTTTACGGGCAACCCATAATTTTCGAGGAAGAAAAAACTTCAGCTGTAAAAAAGCCTCTGGAAAAAGTTCAACAGTTAAATCTTACGGATTTCATGTAAAGGATAATTTCACGTTTTTAATTTGTATATGTGTTGTGCGTGTACACGACAAAGTTTATTAAGTCGCAATATGCACGATATACTTGATGTTTCATGCCAACCATAAGCCAACAGACATGCAAAGAAAACGATAAAATTGCAAAGGTAATTGACCGTGTTTTAACGCAGATTTTTGGAGAAGAGGCAACACGCCTAATTTACCGTTATTTAGAGAACCGTTATGCTGTAAAACGTGATGAAATAGCCGACAAAATCGACCTTTTCGCCAAAGGATTAGAGGAATTCTTGAGGACGGGGGCTTATGTTATTGAACGCAAAATTCTGGAAGATATCTATTCAAGTTATGGGCTGCTTCGCAGGTTAGAGCTGGAAAGCATTCAGGTAAGTGATTTTGCAAGTCAGATAAAAATGTTTATGCGGAGGGCATAAGCGCTTATTTGCACAGATAGAGCGCCAAATTGCTTTTAAGTAATTCTTATTAGCCTCTTTTTGCGATTTAATCCCTTCAAAGTCTAGTGCTTTAGGAAGGGGGATGTTGAAGGACACTCTAAATAAGATTTTGGACATGGCTGTTCAGAAGTTCGGCGCTGAATATGCGGAAGTACGCGCTCAGAAACTTTTCAAAACAATGCTCACCATTAAGGAGGAAAAAGTTGAGGCTGCAAAAGAAGGTGTTGAAAACGGCGCCGCCTTGAGAATCCTTGTCAACGGAGCTTGGGGTTTCGCTTCTGTGGGCTCATTTGACAGTGAGACTCTAGTGAACGCTGTTTCTAGTGCGTGTAAGATGGCAAAAGCCGCTAGTTTAAAGCTTAAAAATCCAATAAAACTCGTGGAAAGCAAGGCCATTGAAGATCGTGTGCTAGCTAAGCCCAGAAAAGACCCCTCAAAAACGCCCATTGAAGACAAGATTGGAACAACTTTGGCTATTGCAAAAACTGTTTTGAGGCATGACAGCCGTATCAAAAGCTGTACAATAGACTATTTAGACCTCGTTGGAACCAGCTGCTTTATGAACAGCGAAGGCACATATATTGAACAGGAAAAGCTTTACGTTTGGGCGAGGATCTTTGTCACGGCAAAAGAAAAAGACATTTTCACTTTCAGCCGAGAAGAGTTAGGCTCAACAGCAGGCTACGAGATATTCGATGTTGAAACGCCGGAAACCGTAGGTGAAAGAGTTGCAAAAAGGGCTGTGGATCAGCTGAGGGCTAAAACACCGAAGGGTGGAACTTTTCCTGTGGTTTTAGGGCCGAATGTTGTTGGTGTTTTTGTTCATGAAGCCTTTGGGCATTTAGCCGAGGCTGACTTAACATTATCCGGTTCTGTTCTCATGGATAAACTTGGCAGGAAAGTAGCTTCGGAGGTTGTAACCATATATGATGATGGAACAGTTGAGGGTGCTTTTGGCTCTTTCAAATATGATGATGAAGGGGTTCCAGCGCAGAAAACGCTTCTAATTAAGGATGGTGTCGTTGTCGGGCTTATGCACAACAGAGAAACAGCCCAAAAGTTTAACACGCAACCCACTGGAAATGCTAGAGCTGAAGATTTCCGTGTGGAGCCCATAATACGCATGCGCAACACCTTCATGGCTCCAAGAGACTATTCTTTCGAAGAGCTCATCGAGGACGTAAAGTTTGGATATTATTTTAAAAGTTTTAGAGGGGGACAAGCAAATCTGGACGGTACATTTCAAGTAGGCGTTCAAGAAGGCTACGAAATAGTTAAGGGTGAAATAGGCATGCCAGTGCGTAACGCTTCAATAAGCGGAAACACCCTTGAAACACTGCATAAGGTCGATGCTGTTGGAAGGGATTTCGAGCTTTGGCCGGGAAGATGTGGCAAGGGACAAACAGCCTTTGTCTGCGACGGTGGGCCGCATATAAGAGTGTCGGAGGTGCTGGTTGGTGGCGGCGCTTAAAGATGAAGAAATAATTAGCCTAGCTGAGGCTGCCGTTAAGTACGCGTTAAAGAAAGGGGCGGACGAAGCGGAAGCTTTCGCCTATGAAGGACTTACAACAACTGTTGCCATTGAAAGGAGGCAGATTTCCAAAAGTTCTCGAATTATTGACAGAGGATTAGGCATAAGAACAGTGTTTAAGAAAGCTGTGGGCTTCTCTTACACAAACATTCTAACAGACAAAGCGGCCATTGAAGAAGCTGTTTTAAAGTCGCTAAAGTCTGCAAAAGCAAGTAGACCAGACAAGGAATGGCAAGGTTTTCCATGTAAAAAACCCCTTGCAGACGTTAAAAACACTTTTGACAAAAGGATATGTGATTTGTCTTCTGAAGAACTGGTGAAAGCTGCCTCAACAATGTTGGAGGTGGCTGAAAAAACCGACAAACGCGTTTTCCCAGTAGAGGGAGGCATTGGGGCCTCTTATCTTTCAAAGGCTATTGTAAACTCAAATGGTGTTACAAGTTTCGACTGTGGGACTCTCATTGAGTGTAGTTTAGCAACAGTAGCCCAAGAAAGCGGCGAAGTAACACCCATATGCTTTGAATTTAACTTGGAAAGGATTTACAAGATAGACCCCGAATGGGTGGGGGCTGAAGCTGCCCGCCAAGCCACCTCATCGTTGAAGGCAAGGCGGGTAGAAACAAAGAGTATGAAGGTTGTTTTTGCCCATTTCGCTCTGCAACAGCTTCTCTGTTACACGCTAATGGAAGCTATTAAAGCGGATTCCGTTCAAAGAAACCAGTCAGCTCTTAAAGGCAAAATAGGTGAGAAAGTTGCCTCTGACATTTTAACAGTTTACGATGACGGACTACTGGAAGGCGGCCTCCGGACATGGAAATTTGATGGAGAGGGAGTACCACAACAAAAAACGCCAATAATAAGGAAAGGAGTCTTGGAAGGCTTTGTTTACGACAACTACTCCGCAAGGAAGGAGGGAAAGGAAAGCACGGGAAACGCCTTTAGAGCAGGATATCCATCAACACCAAAAGTTGAAGTAACAAACTTCCACATAGCTCCTGGAGAAAAGTCGCCAGAAGAGCTTATAGGTGAAATTGATGAGGGCCTTCTTGTTTATTCACTTCAAGGTGCCCACAGCAGCAACCCGGCAAGCGGAGAATTCTCAGTGGTGGCAACCCCAGCATGGAAGATTGAGAAAGGCAGAATTACCCACGCAGTGAAAGGAGCCATGCTGGCTGGAAACGTTTTTGACGCTATAAAGAACGTTTCGGAATTAGCCAACAATGAGCGAAAAATTTGGCAGCTTGTCGCACCGTGGGTGCTTGTAGAAAACGTTAAAGTTATCGGAAAGTAAATAACCTAACTCCCAACCAACACAGAGAAGTGGCGGAGATGAAAAAAACTGGAATTAAAGAGCGATTGTTAAAAATTAACACGCTTCGCGTAGTGGTTCAGTTTATATCCTTCATATTCTTCAGCGCAATAATCTGGAATATAGGCTCTTTGCCAATACTGCTTCCAGTCTTGTGGACTTGGGGACTTCAGCAAAATATCGTCGGCGATGCCTTCACCGCCCTGCAACTTATGCTAAGCGGTTGGCAGCAAGCTGCTCCGGTTTTTCCTTGGCTTGCAGTAGCCTCTTTTCTAGCAGTTGGCATTTTAATTGGCAAGTCGCTTTGCGGTTGGGTTTGCCCCTTTGGCTTTATCCAAGACTTGGTAGACTTTATTAGATCAAAGAAGATGGAAATTTCGCCTAAAACCCATGAAGATATGAAGCTTATAAAATATTTAATTTTAGGCGCCACATTGTTCATCAGCATAACCTTTTCAGCAGCTAAACTTTTGAAAGCCCATGGGAATTATGAAAGGGCCATGGGTGTATTTGCTTACGCTCCATTCACCGCTGTGAGCCCCGCCGAAACGATGTTCGCAACACTGCCTAGGATGGCTCAAGGATTTGCAAATGCAGTAACGGAAAAGCCGGCACTGGAGGCTTTGGCTGGAATTTTGGAGTTGCCGCCCCTTTTTTGGGTTCAACTATTTATCTTAATTGGTGTGCTTGTTTTAGCCGCTTATGTCCCGCGAGGCTGGTGTAAGTATCTTTGCCCCCATGGCGCGATAATGGCTGTTTTAAATAGGTTTAGCTTTATCGGTTTAAAGAGGGACCCTGTTAAATGTGTTAAAGGTGAATGCCGAGAATGTGTGAAGGTTTGTCCCATGAGAGTGCGCATTTTGGAGCAGCCGTGGGAAAAGTTCAGCGATCCAGAATGCATCTACTGCCTAAAATGTATTGATGCTTGCCCGGACAAGGCAATTAGACTCAAGTATCCATAAACATTCTTAAGCCCAGAAAGTTTTTGAATACTCGTCTAAAACCTGCTTATATACATCTTTTGTCTGCTGGCTTATTTTCTCCCAGTTAAACTTCTCCACAACCATGCGGTAAGCATTTTCTCTAAGCCTGTTAGCGTAATTCTCGTCAAGCAGAACTCTTGTAACTCCCCACGCTAAGGAGTCAGGGTTTGGGTAAACTTTAACGCCAGTAACATCATGCTCCACTATTTCTGACAAGCCTCCAGTGTCTGAAACTACAACGGGGCTTTTGGCAGCCATAGCTTCAAGTGCGACGATTCCAAATGGTTCAAAAAGCGAGGGAACTACGCAGACATCCGCGCATTTCTGCAGACTCCTTAAGGTTTCATCATCGACGAAGCCAGTGAATAAGACCTTGTGGGCCAAGCCCATACGCTTAACTTGTTCTGAAAGAGGCTCTTTCATATAGCCGTTTCCAACAACAACAAACTTTGCGTTAACCTTTTCCAAAATTTTCGGAACAGCACTTATCAGGATTTGGATGCCCTTTTCGTAGACAAGCCTTCCAACATAAAGGACAATTTTTTCTTCTGGCAGTGCGAAACGTTTTCTAAACTGGCTTAAATCCACAGCGTCTTTCGCATACTCCTTTGCGTCAACCCCGTTTGGAATCATGACAAGCTTGTCTTCTGGAAGCCCAAAAGCCCATCTTACATGGGACACCATGTAATTGCTGCAGCATATAACCCTCCAGGCCTCATATGTAAGCCAAGCTTCTGTTTCATGAATCATCCTCTCATAGTCGGAGTGCAACCCGTTCCGCCGCCCAATCTCTGTAGAATGAATGGTTGCTAAGAGAGGCTTCCTAAAAATGTGCTTTAGGCCTATTCCAGCATTTGCTACAAGCCAATCATGCGCGTGAAAAATGTCCACTCCGCCTAAGCTTTTGACAAGGGCTGCAGCCTCCTTCTGCATATTCATATTCATCAAATAAACCCAGCTTGCAAAATCTGGAGAGGGGTTCTTGTAAGAGTCTATTCGAAAAACTTCAACACCGTCCATGGTTTCATGGTCTGGAGCCCCTGGAAAATCGCATGTGACAACATAAACCTTCACATCGTTTTTCGCAAGGTTCTTGGACAAATAGTAGACGTGGGGTGAAATTCCACCAATAATTCTAGGAGGAAACTCCCATGTAAGCATCATAACCCTCAATGGGCTAGCCATAGTTGAAAACCGCCTCCTTTAGGCTTTTATAAACTTCCAGAACATTTTTGGGCCAAAATCCGGATTCCGGATTCACGATTTTTATCTTGGCTTCTGGAACCTTGTATATGCGTATTGCTTCGTCGGCCATCCAATCTGACTTCACAATAATTGCACTTGCCTCATGCATGCCAAGCCATTCAATGCTCTTTATAGCCATGTTAAAAGGGGAATTCGCTCCATGGGAACGGTGGTCTTCTAAACTTTCAATGGAATAAACGAAGGGAATGCCAAGGGCCTTCTTTAATGTGACAGCGGCAGGTATAAAATGCCAGTCATGAGCATCTATGAGGCTTATTTGCTTTCCAGTTTTATAATAAATGTTGGCGGCTACCCTTTCAACTTCCTGGTTAAGGGTGAGGACCCATGTTAGGACGCTAATGTGGGTTTTAACAGGATTTGTAACTCTATGGATTTTTAAGCCGCCTTCCTCAAACTCGCCTGTTAAATATTCGTGGTAGGTGACTACAAATGGCTCCACCTTGTTTTTGGCAAGCTGTATTGATAAATCTCTCACGTAGTTAGCGAGTTTTCCAACAACTCTTGGAGGGTACTCCCATGAGAAAATTATAACCCGCATTTGTTTTCGCCAGTTATGTGAAAAGGGCGCAGACTTTGATTATTCCTCTTCCGGTTAAGTAATACCACTTTTTCCCTTGGCTGTCTGCAAAGCCTTCCACGTAGCCCTCGCAGCTGTATCCATCCAAAATTCTTTCAACCTCTGCCACGTCTAACTGTAAAACGTGGGCGAGTTCTTCGCTTTTCCTCGCCAAATCCGGGGCAGTTGCGCAGAGGTTATGGAGAGTTTGCAGAATTTTTTCAGATATTGGAAGTTCCTCCCTCAATTTTTCACCTTCTAAGCCTACAAACTAGCAGCGTATTTTCTATTTTAAAGGCTTGAATAGACTTAAAAGTATTCTGTTGCATCCTTAACAAGCCTAAAAAGTTCATTGAATCTCTCAAGGGAGGTTTTAACTAGGGCTTTCCGTAACTCATGCCCCTTTAGCTTTGCGAGTCTAACCTTCTTTAGTGCTTTAGCCAAGGCTTCATCACGTAATGAGTGCCTAGCCCAGTTTTCGAAATCTCCACGGCTGCTGTGAAACTCTAACGATTCTATTTCAACCTTTTTTAAGGCTTTTAAAAAGCCCTTGAGACTCCAAGCCATAACTCCAGTATAGTTTTTTTCACCAATGCCCGTGTAGAAAAGGAATGGCTCATTGGCAGCTATTATAGCGTGGCGAACGCGGTTTTCAAAATCTAGTATGGCTGCTTGTGCGGTTACATAGGCGTCCATGGGGGTGGGGAAGGGACTGAAGTAGGAGTGAACTTCACCAGGTGCTCCTCCTGCGGTGAACATGTAGTATAGGTAGTCGCTTGTTTGGAAGTATCGCCATATCCTAAGAAAATTCGCGTCTTCCGTTTCCTTGACGAGGGGTTCCAGTCTTCTAACAGATGTGTAGTAGGCCCACTGCATTGTGTTGCCAAGCCAGCAGCTTGTGTCCCGTTCTAAATCGGCCCACGAAACTGTTCCGCCGAGCTCTGGAACATCAATTTCGCCTATAGGCTCGTATTTTTTGATGACTTCGGAAGGTGTCGCCATGTGGAGATGTTCCCATTTCAGGATTTCTCTTGGCAAATGTTTCAGAAAATCGTGTATGCCCGTTTCTGGCCAATGGTGCTCGCCGAAGGTTTCGTAATCTGGGAAAATGTTTATGCATTGTCCAGGCGTTGCCGCCAGCCAGCTTGCATATTTATCCGCCGTCAGAGGCCACTCGCTCCACCATCTGGCTGAAAATCTAAAGCCAATATCGTCTGTCAGTTTGTAGTTTCTAAGGAGCACTTTGATTTTCCTGCAGTCCTTGGGCCTATACACGTGGTTGGGAGATTTTCCGTGAAGTATTCGCTCCGTGCCCTCTGTAAAAATTCCAGCAAAGCCTAGCTCTTCGGCTGTTTTGGCTATGAGATTGTTGTAGATTAGCTCGGTGTTTTCGAAAACTCTTGACGTATAACCAAGCAAGTCGCGCATTGCTTGCTGGTGCATCTTAACCTGTTCAACGAACTCGCCTTTTTCGGGATATATGCTTGCCAAGGAGTGGTAGTATGTCTGGCTTAGGAATTCCACGCAGCCGGTTTCCGCAAGCTGTTTGAAGGATTCTAGAAGGTCTTTGTTAAACATCTCGCACTGTTCAAGGAAAAGCCCAGAAAGGCTGAAGGAAAATTTAACTTGTTTCCTCTCCTTTTTATGCTTGTCGATAAGGTCTAAAAGTATTTGGTTTGCGGGAAAATAGCATTTCCTGCACGTTCTCTCGAAGATTTCTCTGTCAAGTGTGTGGTCAAAATAGTAGTTAAAAAGCTCTTTTTCCTTCAAGCGTTTAAAGAGTTCGTTTCTCCAGAAATAGTCTTTTCTCAATCGGTGGGGCTGGTGTACCTCGAAAACAAAAACTATGTCTGTCAAGCACGCGAGCCTCTCTAAATGTTTTTCCTAGCTTTAAGGTTGGTTGATGTTTTATTTGTGGTTTACTAAGCTTGAGGTTTGATTCGGATTTTGAATTCATAATTTATTTATTTTCTCATAGACTTTTCATTCTTTAAAACAAGGTGAATAGGATGTCGATTGAAAAAATTAGCATTGAAAGTCGCCATGAATTAGAGCAGATGATTGTTAATGAGATAAACCTTGTTGAGAAAGGCTTAACAGTGATTTGCAGCAACGTTCCGGTTAACGATAAAACCACTTTGGATGTTTTGTGCCACGACGGCAACGGACAACTTGTCATTGTCCAGTTGAATGTTCAGGAAGACGACGCCATGCTGCTTCAAGGACTACAAAGCCTTGACTATGTTGACAAGTTTAAGTCTTTTCTAAAGGCCACCTATAACAAGCATAAAATCGATGACAAGGAAAAACCACGGTTAATACTGATTGCGCCAAGCTTTTCCGACGCTGTTAGACGCGCTGTCGAAAGCATGAAGGGAATACGCATAGACCTTTACGAGTGGGAGTACCTCAAACTCGGAGACCATAAAGGCCTCCGCCTCCAACCCATTTTTACATGGAAACACGCTGAAAAACCGAAAGAAAGAGAAGAGAAGCCGCCAGAGAAGAAATACGAACCAAAGCCTCAAAAGAAAAAGGAGCGGGAATCGCCACCGCAACCTCCGCCAGAAAACAAACCTCCAGAAGGTGAAGAGGCCCCAAAGCTTGAACCTGAAAAGAAGCCAGAACTGCCGAAAACCGAGCCTCCAAAAGAAGAGCCACCGGCACCAATGGCAGCGCCTCCAAAACCCTTGATGGAAAAACCGAAAGAGAAGGAAGAGCCCAAAAGAAAGCTTAGACTTTTCTAAAATAGGCGATGCATCAAAGCCTAATGAGACTTTCATAATGGATGGCTTTTAATTGCGCATAGGATTTTTTGTCTGGGAGTATCCTCCAGCGCTTGTGGGCGGTTTAGGCACCTACGCTGAATACATTACCCGCGAGTTTGTTGCCTTAGGAAACGACGTGACAGTTTTTACGCTTAACCCTGGAAACCTTAAAACTAGGGAAATTATTAAGGGCGTGGAAGTTCACAGGCCGCTGATTGCGGATGCAAGCAACGTTTTCCCCATGTTTGTTATTGACGACTTGAAAAAGTGGGGCA
>Ga0207433_10008677_pt1 | contig 16472 bp, 12 predicted proteins | sample YelNatPaOPGAMG01_FD_187559 | JGI IMG/M metagenome (GOLD analysis project Ga0207433, IMG submission 187559) | Hot spring thermophilic microbial communities from Obsidian Pool, Yellowstone National Park, USA - OP-RAMG-01 (SPAdes) (version 3) | ecosystem: Environmental > Aquatic > Thermal springs... | reverse complement strand
GTCCTCTACAACCAAGATTTTCTCAGCCATTCAGGCGCTCCATTTCCTCCAATAAATTAGCCAATTTAGCAGCAAGGATAGAACGGGAGAAGCGCTCTTCGATCAATTGGCGCCCGCGGCGTCCCATCGCGCGTCCCCGCTCCGGGTCGGCGGCCAGCGTGCGGATAGCCGCGGCCAGCGCCTCAGGGTCGCCGGGCGGAACGGCCAGGCCTGCTCCGGCTCCTTCGACCAGTTCGCGGATAACGCCATCGATGGCCAGCACCACCGGGCGTCCGGCCGCCATGTAGTCAAAAACCTTGTTGGGATATGTGGTGCGGTACATCTCGATCGGCTTGAGGATGGCGATGCAGGCGTCGGCTGCCGCCAGAGCCTGACGGATCTCGATTTTGGGCACCGGCGGCAGAAACAGCACATTTTGCAGGCCCATCGCAGCGGCCTGTCTGATCAGATCTGGCTTGTCTTTGCCATCGCCCAGCAGGACGATCTTGATGTTCTCATGTTCGCGCAGCCGATCGGCAGCCCGCAATACTATTCCCAAGTCATTAGATAGACCGTGTGCGCCGGCGTACAGCACCACATATTTGCCATTTAACCCGTGCATACGGCGAAAATCGGCGCCGTCCCCTTCCGGATCGAACATGTGCGGATCGGCGCCGTTCGGAATGAGCTCCACCCAGCGCGCGCCACCGGCGAGGACATGGTCGACAAAACCCGGTGAATTCACCATCACCCGGTCGGCGCGGCGGTAAAGGAAGCGCTCCAGCCAGATCGAGGCGCGCACCAGCAAAGGATTGCGCAGCACACCCACCCCAATTGCGAAGGCTGGCCAAAGGTCACGTACTTCAAATAAAAAGGGGACGCCTTTCAGGCGCGCCAGCGCCCAGGCGGTCACGCCCTGGAAGATGGGCGGGGAAGTGCCCCACACCAGGTCGACATTACGCACGCTCAAACCAGTGATCAAAGAGGAAGCCATGAAGCTAATAAAGCTGATCACGCGGTGGGCGAAGCTGCGGTGCAGCGCGGGGTAGGCGTAAGCGCGCAAGATGGTTATACCCTGGCCGCCGCTCTGGCGTTCGACGCGCCTTCTCCTGCGAGCCGGCGCTGCGCCGGTCAGGTAGCTGACCGGGCTGGCCACGATGGTCACCTGGTGGCCTCGGGCGGCCAGATAACGCGCCAGCTCATGGTGCCGGGTGCCGCCAGGCTCGTCCAGCGCGGCGAACGCCTGGTGGATCAGCAAAATGTGCATACGATTTCCACCCCTCGAAGGTCGTACGTCGTACACGGAGCGGTTGCAGCCGGTCCGCGATTGCATTGTAACCGATTCGTTTCAGCAGGATAAGGTGTCCGTGCTCGGTAACATGACCATTTGGCTTGATTGAGGTATCGTTTGCACTGGATCAGTACAAATGCCTAGGAAATGGTTCAGGATTTGGATGCAAAAGGAAGATCATTTCGTTATATAATGAGACAAGAAATATAGAGCGATTCTAAATTCCAACATAGAAGGGAGGTGAGAAAGCTATGTTGTTCGCTCCGAAAGAGAAGGGCCAGGGCCTGGTAGAGTATGCGTTAATTCTTGTTTTGGTGGCAGTCGTCGTCATTGTCATTTTGGCTCTGTTGGGTCCGGCCATCGGCAAGGTATTCAGCAACATCATGAGCGCCATATAAGCTGAATGTATCTTGCCGAACAAAAACCAACGGAAGGTTCTGGCAACAGAGCCTTCTGCTGGCTTTAGGGGAGAATTCTGCTGATATTTCGATCAAATAAGCGGCCCAATAATAATTCATGTTCTACTTTCGATAGCAGATTTGTGGCAGGAGATGCCCTCACAGGCCGTGTGTCAGGGCAAAGTTAAGGAGGGATATCCGAATCCAACATAGAAGGGAGGTGAGAAAGCTATGTTGTTCGCTCCGAAAGAGAAGGGCCAGGGCCTGGTGGAGTACGCGTTAATTCTTGTTCTGGTGGCGATTGTCGTCATTGTCATTTTGGCTCTGTTGGGTCCGGCCATCGGCAAAGTGTTTAGTAATCTCATTGAAAACATCTAACCACGTCTGTTTTGCTGAACCAAGATCATCAGAGGAGCCTGTTCGAAGGCTCCTCTGATGATTAATCATCACGCCAGACTGGCGGTCATCAATCCGGCAGCTCCCAGCGGGTTCGCAAGATGACGGGCGGGGGGCTATCGACCTCGATGCTCCAGGACAAGGCCGGCCGCTTCAGCCCATAGTTGGGCGAGATCCAACCGTCCACCGGCTGCACGGCGCCCTCGCCGGCCAGCCGCTCGCCGCAACGAGCCAGGGTTGTCCTGGCCCTAATCCCCCTTTCGATCTCGACGCTCAGCCTGATCGATCCCCAAGGGGAGGCCAGCTCCAGGGCAAGGTCAGCCGGATCGAGCGACCAGGGCCAATCGGGCAGCAGCCAGTGCAGGCGATAGGCATGTTCCCGTGGTGGACGGCGGCTGGAGGGGAGCAGTTGGTCTTCCACTTCCCAATTGTCCGGCGGGAAGAGGCGCAGGGTGCGTTGGTGGAGGACGCCGAGCTTCGCATAGCCAAGCCGTCTTGCGGAGACCCAGCGCTCTCCAGCCTCTGTACCGCCGATCTCCTCGATCACCGCCTGGTCCCAATCCAGCCACAGGAAGCGGCCGGTGCGCAGCATTGGCTCTTGATCGTCCACGCTGATCGTGTTGTGTACGCGGACGCTCGCCAGGGCGTTATCCCACGGCGGAGGAGCGGTATAACGGTAAGTGCCTGCGTCTTGCGCCAGGTTCAGGCCGCGCCACCACAAATCCACGGCGAGCTGATCGGCGTGGGAAGGCCGGTTGGTGAAACGCGCTGCCCGCAGCATGGCCCAAGAGTTGCGGCCTTCCAGGCGCACCAAATTGCATCCCGAGCACTCGTCCGCACTGGCCTGTATGTCTACCCGTTGGAATGGACTATTTGTAACCTCAGTAATCCTTTCTCCCAGCCACAGACTCAGTTCGTCCCATGAGCCGGGCGGCAGGCAGGGCCCGCCAAGGAAGACGCGCGCCGCCGCCTGCACCACCGGGCGGTAGTCTTCGAAACTGGCGGCCAGCGGTTGGACGTGCGCGCCGTCGTTTGCGCCGAGGTTAGGCACCCGGCCGCTCTGGCGATCCAACAGCCTGGCCAGCCAGCGCGTCGCCGAAGCCAGCTTCGCTAAAACTTCCGTGGAAAGGTCGAGCGCTTGCCGGCGCAGGATCGCCCGGCACCACAAGGCCAACTGCAACATCAGGCGGTGGTAATTCGCGCTGTGCTGGCAGTATTCCCCGTCCGCAGCGATCTGGCTGCGCAGGGCGGCTTCCAGCCAACGGCGTCCGAGGGAAAGCCAGCGCTCCGCTTCGGCCAGCCCGGGAAAGAGCAGCCCCGCGGTGATCAGTCCAGCGGCCTCACTGACCAGGTGATTGTTGTCCTGGGAGCGCGCGTAAACCATCGTTATCGGAATCCGTCGGGCATGCGCAGTGATGGCGGCAGCCAAGTGAGCCATGCGTTCTGGCGTGGAGCTTTTCGCTGGCGCAAAGGCGCCGCCGGCAAAGGTCAGCGCGATCAAGCGCAGGGCAATTTCCTGGCCAGACGACCAGTTGGGCCCGGCATTGGGCGGGTTGGCCTCCAGAAAAGCCTCAAAAGATTTCCAAAAAATATCAGGGAAACGCTCATCCCCGGTGAGGATATAGGAGCGCGCCAGTGTGTACGACCAGTCAAAACGGGAGGGCTCCCAAATGAACTTGGGGTCGCCCTGCTCTCCCCAGGGCCGGCGCCCGAGCTCGTACTCGATCCAATGGGCAGCGGGTATGGACGGGGAAAGCAGGGGCGGCAGATCCGGGCCGCTGAGCAAACATGCCTGATCAAGTGAACCCGCGGCGGCCACGCGGCGTAAATCTTCTTTCGCCGGGACAGGAATCAGCGGCCAGGCGGGTGTTGTTTTTGGCGCTTCACCAAAATTGCGTTGGATGGGGGTCCGCCTGCGATAGTAGCCGCTGCGCAGGCCGATCTGGTAGCGGGCGTAGAGCGCCAGGCGGCGCGGGCCCAACTGCAACAGCGCTTTGATCAAGATGCGCGGGGAGGGGCTCATCCTGCCGGCGGCTGGAGAGGATGTGGGGCGCCTGGCTGACCTTCGCGCAACGCGCGCAGGGCGGTAAAAGTGGCCCGCGAAACGGCGAAGAGCTGATCATAGGGAATGGGCGGCGGCCCGCCGTCTTTCACCGCTGCCAGGAATGCGGCCCAAGCCTCCCGGTGGCCCTTATTTTGCAAGAGCGGAGAACGCGTGGACTTGCGCTGTCCGCCGGCAACCAGCTCTAAATAGCGGAAATCATCCAGCACTCCGACGCGCCCGGACGTGAAGACCTCTACGCGCTCCTTCGAAAAGCTGCGGTCGCCGTTGGCCAGATATTCCAGACTCCCCAGCGAGCCATCCGGAAAGACAAAGGTGAGCAGCAAATTGTCTTCGCGGTATCGGTCGTCATCCGGCAACTGCAGCGCGGTGACCATCAGCGGCGGCGCTCCCACCAGGAAGGTGAGGAAATCCACGAAGTGGCAGGCTTCACCGATCAGCCGTCCGCCGCCCTGGGCGGGGTCGTGCAGCCAGTGGGTGATGGGCAGGTAGCCGGCGTTGACGCGGTAATGGGCGACCAGCGGCTCGCGGCGATCGGCGATGAACTCTTTCAGGCGTCTGGACATGGGCGCGAAGCGGCGGTTGTACCCCACCGTGAGCAACGGTGCGCCTTCTTTCTTCAATTCGGCTGCAATGAGCGCCAGCTCCTCCTCGTTGAGCGCCAGGGGCTTCTCGCAGTAGACTGCCTTGCCAGCCGAGAGCGCGGCGACCGTCTGGCGGGCGTGATGGTTGTGGCGGGTGAGCACCGCCACGATGTTGATGCCCGGATCAGAGATCAAGTGCTCATCGGAGCTGGCCGCGTAGGCAAAGCCAAACTTACGTGCAGCGTGCTGAGCGCTCAATCCCGAGGCGGAAGCCACGCCGACACGCGTTACGCCGCCGACCTGCCTGACGGTGGGCAGGAAAACCGCCGTGGCGTAATTGCCCGCGCCCAATACTCCGAGACGAAGGCCGGTTTCGACCGGCGCTGCGCCGGATGCGGGCGGAATCGAGATGACTCGACCCTCTTCCAGATCGGCGACCACCTGAGGATAGGTCAGCAGTACGCCAAGAAAGGGCTCCTCGTCGCGCCGGCCGGTGATCAGGTCATAGGCTTTTGGCGCCTGCTCGATCGGGAAGCGGTGACTGATGAGCGGGTGCACGTCCAGGCGCCCGGAAGCCAGAAGCTCGACGAACGCCTCCAGGTTGCGACCCTCGGTCCAACGTACGTAACCGATGGGGTAATCGCGGCCCTCCTCCTCGTACATCGGATCGTAGCGGCCGGGTCCATAGGAGCGTGAGACCAGGAAGGTCAGTTCCTTGTCATAATAGACTTTGCGCGGGATCTCCAGGTCGACGGCTCCCACCGCCACCACACGGGCGCGGTCACGCGCCAGCTCTCCGGCCAGCACCAATGGATCGTTCGAAGAGGCATCGGCGCACACCAGCACCGCATCGAAGCCGCGGTCGTGGGTCGTCGCAGCGGCAGCAGATGCGGCCGCTTTGCGCGCAACCGCATCGAACCCCAGCGAGCGCGCCAGGGCGACGCGGTGTTCGTCCACATCCACGCCGAAAACTTCACAGCCAGCGGCGCGGGCGATCCCTGCGGCGAGCATGCCCAGCAGTCCCAGACCTATGACCGCCACGCGCTCGCCCACTTGCATCTCAGCCAGGCGAAAGCCGTGCATGGCCACCGCACCCAGGGTGGCAAAGGCGGCTTGTTCGAAGTCCACCTGAGGTGGCAGGCGGGTCAACAGATTCTGGGGCACGACGGCATATTCGGCGTGAACGGCGTACCCGCCGCCCGCGCAGGCCACCCGGTCGCCGACCTGGAAACCGTGCAGGCCCTCGCCCACTGCCACCACCGTCCCGGCAGAGGAATAGCCCAGCGCCAGGGGCTGATCCAGGCGGTTGAAGGCCGCCTCGACCGCCGTGATCAGGCCTTCGCGGCGCGCCTTCTCCAGAAGCTGGCGCACCAGATCAGGCCGCTCCTGGGCTTTAGCGGCCAGGTTCTTACCGGCAAATTCGACCAGGGTACGCTCGGTGCCCGCCGAGACCAACGAGGCGGCGGTGCGCACCAGCGCAGTGCGCGGCCGCACGCTCGGGATGGGCACCTCGGTCACGACCGTATCGCCGTTGCGGAGGTTTTGGAGGACTTGTTTCATGAGATATGAGCCAGGGCCAGGTTTTTGAGGATTTTGAAGCGTAGGAGCAGTGCGCAGAAGGGCATTGTTTGTAAGATTATAGCGCAATCCTTCACCACCTGGGAAAAATACAGTGCTGTGAGGAAGATTTCCTTATTGAGGATGTGTGAAGAATGTACATTCGCTCGCAAAACTCCGGTTTTCCGCTATAATTCGAGCAACCTTTTGCGCGCTGCTGTACGGCGCCTCAAACAAGCATGGATTTCACTCCCACCACGATCCCCGATGTGCTGCTGATCGAGCCGCGTGTATACGGCGACGAGCGCGGTTTTTTCATGGAGACCTACCGGGCGCAGTCTTTTGCCGAAGCCGGCATCCCGTACGTCTTCGTGCAGGACAACCATTCGGGTTCGTCGCGCTGGATTTTGCGCGGGCTGCATTATCAGATCCGCCAGGCGCAGGGCAAGCTGGTGCGCGTGACGGCCGGAGAGGTCTTCGACGTGGCGGTTGATTTGCGGCGCAGCTCGCCAACCTTCGGGCGCTGGGTGGGCAACGTGCTTTCGGCGCAGAATCGCCTGCAGATGTGGGTGCCGCCGGGTTTTGCCCACGGCTTCCTGGTGCTGAGCGAATGGGCCGAGGTGCTTTACAAGGCCACCGATTACTATGCCCCGCAGTGGGAGCGTACTTTGCTGTGGTCCGACCCGCAGTTAGCCATTCATTGGCCGCTGCCGGAAGGGCAGCTCCCGCTGGTCTCCACCAAGGACGCGGCCGGCGTGCCCTTCGAGAGAGCAGAATTATACGAATAATGGTGATCAGGGAGGACATTTGATGCACAACGTGCTTGTGACCGGCGGAGCTGGCTTTATCGGCTCTAACTTCGTGCGCTACCTGCTTTCGATCGACCCGCAGGTGCGCGTCGTCAATCTGGATGCGCTCACCTACGCTGGCCACCCGGAAAACCTGCTCGACCTGTCCGGCCAGGAACGCCATACCTTCGTTCACGGGGATATCTGCGACCGCCAACTGGTGGACGGCCTCTTTCGTCAGTACGCCATCGATACGGTGGTGCACTTCGCCGCCGAATCGCACGTCGACCGCTCCATCCTCGGTCCGGCCCAATTTATCCAGACCAACATCGTGGGCACCTTTACCCTGCTGGAGGCGGCCCGCCAGGCCTGGCTGGTAGACCGCGTTGTTCCAGTGGAGGAGGCGCGCTTCCATCACGTTTCCACCGACGAAGTGTTCGGCTCGCTGGCGCCGGGCGCGCCGGCCTTTAACGAGAATACCCCTTACGACCCGCGCTCGCCTTACTCCGCCTCTAAGGCTGCCAGCGATCACCTGGTGCGGGCTTACTATCACACATACGGGCTGCCGGTTACGCTCTCGAACTGCTCGAACAACTACGGCCCCTATCAGTTTCCCGAGAAGCTGATCCCGCTGACCATCCTGAACGCGGTCAGCGGCAGGCCGCTGCCGATCTACGGCGACGGCAGGCAGGTGCGCGACTGGCTGTACGTGACCGATCACTGCGAGGCTATCCACCAGGTGGTGACGCGCGGGCGCCCCGGCGAGACCTACAACATCGGCGGGAACAACCAGCCGTACAACCTGGAGGTGGTGGAGCGCATCTGCGCCATCCTGGATGAGCGCCTGCCCGATTCGCCCCACAGGCCGCACGCGAACCTGATGACCTTCGTATCCGACCGACCGGGCCACGACCGGCGTTACGACATGGATATCACCAAAATCCGCGCCGAATTGGGCTGGCAGCCGCGCGAGACGCTGGCCAGCGGCCTGGAGAAGACCGTGGACTGGTACCTGAACCATCCCGAGTGGATTGCGGCCATCCTGAAGGGCTCCGATTACAGCCAGTGGCTGGAGCGCAATTACGCCGATCGAGGAGGGAAAGCATGAAAGGCATCATCCTGGCCGGCGGGAAGGGCACCCGCCTCTACCCGCTCACCATGGGGGTGAGCAAGCAGCTCCTGCCCATCTACGACAAGCCGATGGTGTACTATCCCCTCTCCATGCTGATGCTGGCCGGGCTGCGCGAGATCCTGGTGATCAGCACGCCCGAGGACCTGCCGCTCTTCCGCCGCCTGCTGGGAGATGGGAGCCAATGGGGCCTGCGCTTCGCCTACGCCGAGCAGGCCGAGCCGCGCGGGCTGGCCGAAGCGTTCCTGATCGGGCGCGAATTCCTGGCCGGCGACGCGGCCTGCCTGATCCTGGGCGACAACGTCTTTTACGGCCACGGCCTGCCGCAGACGCTGCGCTCCGCCGCGGCGCTGAGCGAGGGCGCGGTGATCTTCGCCTACCCGGTGCGCGACCCGCAGCGCTACGGGGTGGTGGAGTTCGACGCGTCCGGCCGGGCGATCAGCATTGAGGAGAAGCCGCAGGAACCACGCTCGAATTATGCCGTGCCGGGCATCTATTTCTACGACCGGCGCGTCCCCGAACTGGCTGCCCGTCTCAAGCCCTCGCCGCGCGGCGAGCTGGAGATCACCGATCTGAACCGTCTGTACCTGGAAATGGGTCAGTTGCGCGTGGAGGTGCTGGGGCGGGGCATCGCCTGGCTGGACGCCGGAACGCACGAGTCGCTGCTGCAGGCGGCCAATTTCGTGCAGGCGGTGGAGGACCGGCAGGGGATGATGATCTCCTGCCCGGAGGAGATCGCCTACCGCATGGGCTTCATCGACGCGGAGCAGTTGCGCGCTCTGGCCAAGGGTCTGCTGCAAAACGGGTACGGCGGCTACCTGTTACGGCTGCTGGAGGAGATCGGTTAAAGGTGCGCATTCTCTTATTCGGCAAGAACGGGCAGGTGGGCTGGGAGCTGGCGCGGACGCTGGCGCCGTTAGGCGAGCTGGTCATGTTGGATTACCCGGAGGTCGATTTCGCCCAGCCGGAGTCGCTGGCAGGCCGGGTGGGCGAGGCTCACCCCCAGGTAGTGGTCAATGCGGTGGCCTACACCGCGGTGGATAAGGCCGAGCAGGAAGCCGGCCTGGCGCGGGCGATCAACGCCCAGGCGCCGGGCGAGCTGGCCGAGGCCTGCCGCAGGCTGGGCGCTGCCCTGATCCATTACTCAACCGATTACGTCTTTGACGGGCAGAAAGGCGCCCCATATGTCGAAGAGGATGCGCCCCATCCCCTCAATGTTTACGGTCAGACCAAGCTGGAGGGTGAGCGGGCTATCGCCGAGGCAGGAGGCGCCTGGCTGGTGCTGCGCACGAGCTGGGTCTACAGCCTGAGGCGCGACAGCTTCGTCACCAAAATGCTGCAATGGAGCCGGTCGCAGAGCGAGCTGCGCGTGGTGTCCGACCAGGTCGGTTCGCCCACCTGGGCGCGCATGCTGGCCGAGGCCACCGCGTTGCTGCTCGCGCGGGCGGGCGAGGACCCGGCGGGGTATCTGGGGCAGCGACGCGGGGTGTATCACCTGGCGGGGGAGGGGGCTGCCAGCCGCCTGGAGTGGGCGCGAGCGGTGTTAGAATATGACCCGCGGGCGGAGGAGCAGCGGGTGAAGGAGGTGCTGCCGGGGCTGACAGAGGAGTTCCCTACGCCGGCGCAAAGGCCGCTGTTCACGGCGCTGGCGTGCGGGAAATTTGGGAGGGTGTTTGGGCTGCGGCTGCCAGGCTGGCGCGCGGCGCTGCGGATGGCGATGGAGGAGAGGGGATAAGCCGAATAAAATACTCCGCAGGTTCTTAATGATCACCTGCGGAGTTTTTATTCGTGCGCTTTTCAATACTGCACAGCACATTTACTGCGTTGAACTCAAGATCAATGGTAAATAGGTATAGTTGCACATGTTTTGTGCAATGTTTGAGTATTTATCGATAGGATATGGATTTCCGACAAGATTGACTGGCCTTACCTGATAATAACAATAGCCTGCTTCTGATCCAGTAAGGACAATGCTGTCCTCAAAATGGGTTTTCTGAACCTCAGAGATAAACGATAGAGAATCGGGTGAATTGCCGCCATATACCCAATATTTGGAAACATCTGTTGCGCCATTCCAACTGAACGTTAATGTAACCGAGCCCTCGGCAGATTGTAAAACCAGTACAGGGGCCCAGGTTGGATAACCGTGCCATGGAAAGCGGAATGCGCGGTAATTAACGTAAGGTGAGTCGAAACCCATCTCGAATAATTTTGTTCCATCTGGTTTTATCTCGGTAACGTTAGGGCTTGAGACTCCTCCCCAGCCAATCAGGATATTCCCATTGGGAAGGTGCTGAACATTTCCCATAAAACCACTGAACACATCCGGATCATTTCGGTATTCCCATACCAAAGTAGCGGTTTTATTCTGCTCATCCAAGGAGAATTCGAGAGCCCTTGAGTTCATGGGGGTGTGGTCGTTGTGATTATCGAAGAGGCTGATATCGCCGTTGGGTAGTTGCCGAATGTCGTGCTGCTTATAAAAATATGGCGTGTCGCTGATGCCTGGGGCGGTTGAGAAAGCGAACTGGTTGGCCTTACCGCCCAGTCTCCAGATGATATCTCCGGTCTGGCGATTGATTTTCGTGATCTCATCCAGATGGCGGCTAGAGAGCAGAATGTTACCGTCATTAGCCATTTCGATTGCATTGGAATGCATATAATCTATTATTGAGGCAGTCAAATCTTGGTCTGTGTCTGTAATTGGAATATGATCGAACGAATTCCATTGAAATACAACGTTTCCATCGCCATCTAATTCCTGAATGACAACACCTATTACCGCTGCCTCGGGATTACCTTCCGGCACTATTTGACTCATATCAATTATTTCAGGATCGTATATTAATATTAAATAATGATTATTTGGAAGTAATTGTAAATCATGCTCGTCAACGTAATAATACCCATTTCCAGGAGTTATTTTCTTAACTTCATTGTAATTATTATTTAATATGTGATAAGCGCCACCCCCTGTTCCATCCCAATATGCCAAAAACCCATTACTAAGTTTCTTAAAATCTGTTGCTATTACATTATCGGAAACTTTTTGATAATAGACTGGTTCACCATTATTATCCAATATTAACAAGTAAGAGCCGGTTGAATTAGTCCTAGGATAGAAATTACTAACAAATATATATCCCTCATCTACCCCATCAGCAGGAGTTGTAACATAAATATGTGGTAAATCTAAGGGTGTAGTGACAAAATTATTTACACTCTCGGTTTTATTGGGAAGAATATTTGTAGATGATAGGGCTAACTCACTGGTAACCAAATTTCTTACGGTTGAAATGACTTTGGGTGATGTTTGATCGGTTTTCGAAACCGAAAACATAAATGTAACTTTGGAAAACCTCTCACCTGTTATTGATAAAATGCCAGGTTGGAGGATGACCTGAACATTTTCGCCAGATATAAATGGCTGGTTGGGTTTAAAAATGATTGTTTTCTGATCATCCGCTAAAATTACTTTACCATCATGATGGCCACTTACTGTGCCGGTTATTGTAAATGATCGATCATTAATAGAGCGCGGATCGATCAAGTAGCTAAAGCGTATCGCGATAGATGTTTCAGCAGGATTGTATTTTGAACCAGGAACCGGATACATAATTTCTATTTCTGATTGTGCTTCTACGTAACTAATTCGCCAAAAAGGTAGGATGGTAAGAATAATTATAAGCACTAAGTAACGTAGATATCTGGAATGCATAGCAGTCTTCCTCCTTTAGATTAGTGTATAATATTAAATATAACCAAGGAAAATTGAAAGGCAATTCTCAGTCAATAATTATAATCAGTTTTTTTAAATATGCAATTAAATTGAGAGAAACATAGACGCCCGTGAAAGATCTTAATCTTATTCTTCGTGAGATTGTGCAAAATTGCATCCGGAAATTGGCACAATTATTATTGAAAATACTGTTGCATATAATCCCTAACGGATATTGCAGGTATCGTTTATTTCATTCATCTTGTATGAATTCAGACGAAGATGGGGCGCAGATTGAAAAGAATACAGCGATAGAAAGACAAAAAGAGATTCAATATTTGAGGATTATATTACCATCGGAATTATATTCGTTAAGTGAGAATGCCCCACCTCCCTATGAATACGACATTTTTGTATTACCAATTATAGACTGGCATTTCAGATTTCAGCGCCCCCAACAGATTGCGAGAGCAATGGCAAAGCATGGTCACAGAATTTTTTATGTAGATACAACCTTCGCGGATCAATTAGGCGCAAGGCAAATCGAGGAAAATATCTATGGAATTACTCTGCCTGGGCCCAAAGAGTTAAACATCTATACTTCTACTTTGGAAAAAGGTCAAATAGAAATCTGGAACGAAGCCATTAAAGAATTAGCACAGCAATTCGGTATAGATAAAACTATTTTATTGGTGGATTTACCGTTTTGGGGGCCTTTGGCATTATCATTGCGCGAGAGGTTTGGCTGGAAAATTGTTTATGATTGCATGGATCGTCATAAAGGATTTACCACGAATTCACGCGAAATGGTTGCCCAGGAAGAAAATCTTTCACGTAAGAGCGATCTTATTCTTGTATCATCCTTGCCCATTCTAGATGATCAGAGGAAATTTAATAATAATGTAATTTACCTCCCAAATGCGGCAGATTTTTCTCATTTTTACAAATCTAGCGGCGCAGTTCCTGAAGAATTGGAAGGAATTCATCATCCTATATTCGGATATTATGGAGCGATCTCTGATTGGTTCGATACTGAGACTGTGGGTTGGTTAGCCAAAAAGAGGCCAGATTGGGAATTTGTGCTAATAGGTAGCACATATGGAGGGGATTTGCGACCATTTAAAGCTTTAAGTAATATCCATTTATTAGGTGAAAAGAATTATCAAAAGATACCAGATTATCTTCACCAATTTGATGTTTGCCTTATACCTTTCAAGAAGACGCCTTTGACAGAAGCTACAAACCCAGTGAAGTTATTCGAATATCTGAGTGCAGGGAAATCTGTGGTGGCCACAAATCTTGAGGAACTAAAAAATTACTCGGATTATATATATCTTGTTAATAAACCGGAAGATTGGATTACGGCAATGGAGAGTGCTTTGAACGAGTCGGATCAGGTGATGATCAATGAACGTATCCGTTTTGCGCAACAAAATACATGGGAAACAAGAATAACAGTAATAGAAAATATATTTAAATATAATTAATAATATTTAAATATAAATTATTCAGTATTATAGTTAAATTATAATTGTTGCCTGATTGTCCTGATATATTGCAGCCCATACGGACCGATTATAAATAGAACTGGCTCCATAATGTAATGATATCTTGGTTGGGCTTCGCTTATCATATGGATAGCTGTACCCAAAATAAGATAAATCAATAATATCCAAAAATCGTGCTTCCATAAATTAATATTTATCAATATTATTATAAAACTAATTGAAATTAAGCCCAAGGCAAATATATGATATGATTCAACAATAATATTACTTAAATTAGCAATATTATCATTCCAGCAATTTTGGCATGTACTGTCTAAATGAGTTGTACTCCAATATATTGCATTAGTTTCATCTGACCAAGTATAAAAAACTTTACGAAACATTAATCCCACAATACCGATAGGATCATTTTTTATCCTGCGAAATGTTTCATTCATCGCAAATTTGTTTGCATCAGCTATTGTAGCAAATGATGTAAATTTGTTTGCATCTGCTTCGTTCCATGCACCATTTGCTTCAATATTTGTGCCTATTAAAGTATTAAAATATAATTGGCTGGGAATTTTTAGCTTATAAATAACTTGAACACTAAAGGCACATGTTAGGTATACAATAATGATAGTTGATATTAATATTATTCCATTCTTGTACGCACCTTTTGATGTAAATAACACGAGTAATATAGCAACAATGGCGGATATTGCAGGTGATCGAACTATGAATACTATTCCTAATACTATTCCAGTCAAGATGGCATATTTTAAATTAATTCTATTATATAATTCTGCTGTCAATTCAAAGGCCAAGAAAACTAAGAACATTGCCAAATGTTCGGATGCTAATACGCTCGTCATAACTATCTGAGTCGGCCACAGAATAAACAGCGTTGCTGCCTTCTGAGCCAAGGATTCACCACCCAACCTTCTACAAAATTTATATATTACAATTAAAGTAGCCGCACCTAAAATTATATTAAATATTTTGGCAACAAGAATGCTTTTCCCAAATATGAAGAAGATAAATCCCAAAATTAAAGGATAACCCCAGGAGTATAATAATATGGTTGTTGGTAATTTATTTAAAACCGGTGCACCTTTTGAGAATAAACCAGCAAGATCAAAATAGGTAGAAAAATCCGAGAATGGCTGTGTGGGGACAAAATATACCCAAGCGGTTCGCGTTATTACAAATATGGAAATTATTCCAATCAGAAACCACCTTTCTTGGATTTTCCTGAATGGAAAAGGCTTGTAATAATAATATAATATTAATAATAATATTAATAATGTTATAATATAATAATATTCCCAAGGAATATTAATATAAGCATTTCTTATCGCATATATCAAAGTCGAAGCGAATATTAAAAATCCGATACAAATAGGAAATTTTCCTAATAGCTGATTTTTAATAATCACAATTCCTCCTTTGAAATAATCATAATAATCTAATCGGATTAAAACCAAATCAATCGTAATTAATATTTTTTAATGCTTCAAGTATTTTTTGGGAGCGTTTATCCCATGTATTTTCTTTCGCTACTCGATCGAGCATTTCTAAATATGCCGGATCATCTTTCAATTTAAGGGCCTCATCCAATCGCCTTGCAAATTCTTGCGGCGTCATCCCCGCTAATACCCCTTCATAATGCATGCTTTCATGCATCGGTGTGATCACAACCGGTTTTCCTCCAGCCATATATTCGAACAATTTAAGGGGTGACGTAGCGTGTGTAATTTCATTTAATAGAAATGGGATCATGGCTACATCAAAATAAGCCAGGTAATTGGGCAATTCCTGATATTTTTGCGCACCAATCCAATGAACGTTGGGCACATTGAGGATTTGGCTCTCCGGTAAGCTTCCATCGAAATTCGGTCCTATTAAAATGAATTGATAATCCGGTCGAATTTGCGCAACCTCGCGCAACAAACCGTAATCAAACCATTGCGCCAATGCACCATAATATCCAATAATGGGTTTTTCTTCCGCAATGAATGGCCGCATCGCATCGGGCGGATTGGCTCGCTTCACTCTGGCTTGTGCAAAATGTTCATAATCTACTCCATTCTGGCATAAAATTACATCCGGGCGAATTGGCCATACTTGATCGTACAATCTTTTAGCTGTTGTAACTACTAATTTGGCATTTTGGCAAAGCTCTAGGTGATCTTGGCGTAATCTTTCCTGTTCATATGGAAACACGCTCAATTCATCAATCATTTCATAAATAACAATTGGATTATCGAAATAATCAAGCCAATGTTTGTTATAGGAAAACACAATGACAATAGGTGATTTCATTATACGTTTAAATTCTGGTTGCAAATTACAACGATAAAGTCGCGGTGCGACTTCGACGAAGTCGGCATCAATATTTATAAATGTGGGCTCGCAGTAAAAAACCAATGCATTTTTACGTGCAAAAGCTAAGGCCATTTGTTGTGGTCTTTGGAATAGAGGTAGGTCCCATTCTACGCTGGGTGCGAAAAATATTATCTCCTTTGCCTCTCTATGTTTTCTGACTATTTGGGAGAATTTGCGGCGCATTATATTCAATCGTCTGCGTTCAGAGAGATTATCTTGTAAGTGCGATAAATAATTAATAATAATATTTTGAATATTAATATTTGTTAACTTCCTTGCGATGTTTATGGCATCTCTACCTAAAAGCTCACGACGGCTGCCATGGGGCAATAGCTTTAACCGTATAGCCCACATTACACGAACTATTTTCCAGGCCGTGCTTTTCTCTATTTCCTCAAGCCTATCCCGGACAATCTCATAATTTGATCTTATTTGCTCCAACGTAGAATCGCTTTCGATCAATTTAGCTGATAGTGCATTTATCTTATTATATGCATTATGTAATTTAATTTCATTCTCTTCTAATCGACCAGAAATGGCACGAATTTCATGTTCTGCCACCTTTAATTTAGCTTTTTGTTCTATAAGCCTTGCAGTTAATAAATGATTCTCTCGGCTTATGTCCTGAACTTGTATAGATAAAGAACGAATCAATTGGTCTTTCTGGATTAGGTGGGCATCCATAGTTTGAATTT
>Ga0207433_10008673_pt1 | contig 16476 bp, 10 predicted proteins | sample YelNatPaOPGAMG01_FD_187559 | JGI IMG/M metagenome (GOLD analysis project Ga0207433, IMG submission 187559) | Hot spring thermophilic microbial communities from Obsidian Pool, Yellowstone National Park, USA - OP-RAMG-01 (SPAdes) (version 3) | ecosystem: Environmental > Aquatic > Thermal springs... | reverse complement strand
CGCAATCGATGGAATACAAGTGAATTTTACATCCTCCGGCTTGGTATCTCCAGATTCTGCATTTACAATTGCAGGACACGTCTCGACAACTCTTACCACATCTACACATGCAGGCGATGTTTTCTTTGTTACTGCAAGTTGTAATGAGCATTCTGCTGACTCACAGCCAATTACAGTAGTCGCCGGAAAGCCGGCTGTAATAACATTCCTCTATCCCACAAGCGCTTTGTCTGTTTCTGCTGATGTTCATCAAGTTCTTATACAAGTTTCCGTCGAGGATGCACATGGCAATCCAGTCCCTGACGGCACAATCGTAACTTTCACTATAAATGACCCTGGCTTACCAAATTCCGGCTTGGGTAGTATTGCATCACCAATATCCACAATCGCAGGGGTAGCAAGCACTACCTTTATCACATCTACCTTTGCAGGGGACGATTTCAACATTACCGCATCATCAGGAACCGCATCCTCATATTCAGAAACTATTACGGTTGTGCCAGGGGCAAGTGTAAAACTTGTATTTACAACGTCTCCACAAACAAATGTAAAAGTCGGCGAAAACTCATCTATCTGCATTGTTACAATACAAGACCAATATGGAAATAACGTAACCTTAGACGAAACAACAACCCTTACAATCGTATCCTCAAGTGCAACAACCGAATTTTCTCTCGATTGCATAACATGGGGTATTACCTCAGTAACAATCAATGCAGGTAGTTCAAACGCAAGTTTCTATTTCCGAGATACAAACGTAGGCACTTTTACAATAACAGTATACGAAACGCCTTCTCACGCCTGGATTGATGCTACACAGATCGAGGAGGTTATACCATGATTACTCTCTTTCTTCGAAATTATGTCCCAAATAATTCCTTAAATATGCCAAAGGCAAGATTAATATTGGAGCAAAATATTTCAAATACCACGCCCTTGGTGAAAAAATATCTGGAGGGGATAGATGCCAGCATCTAGTGCAACTCAGTTGATATTCTTCATAGCATCGATATTGATTGCCACTAGTTTAGTTGGCGTCTTCCTTACTACAACTTACAATTTTGCTCGTGATATCCAAAGAGATACTAACAATAAAGGAATCGAAATTCAGACTGATATTAAAATCGTTAACGACCCTGATAACATGCCTTACAATAAATCAACAAATCTTCTTACAATCTACGTAAAGAATACAGGCTCGGTCCCCATCACAAATGCCTCAAAAACTCTCGTCCTTATTAATGGTACCGCATTCTCAGGTAACGATTTAGTTATAAGTATGCTAGGCGGTGCAACAGGCTGGTTCCCCGAAGAGACCGCAATGATTAACCTTACTATTTCCCTTTCATCAGGTTATTACGAACTAAAAGTAGTAGTTCAAGGAGGCAAATATGATAAGATAAGTTTCAATATAATTTAATATAATTTAAATTTAATATCTAAATTGATATGTGAATACAATGAGTTAATCAATAGTCAATCATTTGAAAAGGAGGGTAAAATGGGAGATATTTACAAAATCGAACTTGTGCGAGACGGCTTGCATAGAACCTTTGGAGGCGGCATACCTAAGGGAGCGCTCTGTATTATCGAAGGTCCTTACGGAGCAGGCAAATCCGCAGTTAGCCAAAGGCTCGCTTATGGTTTCTTAAAAAATGGTCATTCTGTAACATACATCTCTACTGAACTTACCACAAAAGGATTCATAGACCAGATGCATTCACTTGACTATCCTATAGTCGATTATATACTTAGCAGAGAACTTATGTTCATACCTGTTTACCCACTTATCGGTAAAGCACGCTCAAGATACGATTTCCTTCAAAGGCTCATGTCTGCAAAAGGGCTATTCGAACGAGATATTACTATAATAGACACCTTCTCATCTCTAGTTAAAGATGAAATTGACCGAGATACCGCAATCGAAGCAATTGCCTTTTTCAAAAAAATCACAGGTCTTAACAAATCTGTTATCCTTACCATAGATTCAAAAGACCTTCAATCAGGCGTTTTTTCACAATTCGAATCAGACTGCGATTTACTTATAAACTTAAAAATGGTATCTATAGAGGGAACTACCACCAGAATACTTTTCATAAGTAGATACGTTAACCCAAGCCAAGCCATTGTTGATAACATCGGATTTAGGATAGAACCTAAGGTAGGTTTCATAATAGATATAACTTCAGTTGCTTAATAGAACGGGATGAAAATGACAGACGACCCAAACCTGCTAAACAAACTATACGAGGAGGCAATGAATAACAATCCTCATTTAAAGTCATACGTTACCCAGTTACGCAAATCTACCGGAAAAATGCCTGCTTTCTATGTTTCCATACCGCGGCACAAGTACGAAAAAATCGAAGAAACAGGAATGGAACTTAACTTAATCTATCCTGTCGATGAAAACTTCCCTGCAAAAGGACCTATTTTTATCCATATTACAAAAGATGAGCGAGGCGCAAGAAGATACATATCTTTAGAACCTACCATGAATGCGGAAACCATGGAGAAATACAATCAAGTTATGGATTTGATGCTTAAGGAGGCGCCTTACGAAAGAGCACACGAAACTGCAGAAGAATTCGAAGAAGTAATTGAACGATTGGTTGAAAAAGTAACTACTATAGAGACTGAAAAGCAAACCTTCTTTTCAAGATTCGAAACAAAGAAAGTTAAAGTAACACCTCAGGAAATGAAAGACATTACCTATTTTATAAAACGAAACATCATGTGGTATGGACCACTCGAACCTTTAGTTAGAGACAGATACCTCGAAGAAATCCATTCTGTGGGCACCGATAATGTTTCTGTTTATCACAAGATTTTCGGCATGATACAAACGAATGTTAAGTTTTTCAACGATGCAGAATTGGACAATTACCTAAGAAACATGTCAGAAAGGATTGGCAGACCCGTATCAGATGCCAAGCCAATAGTTGACGGGACGCTCCCTGATGGCTCAAGAATAAATATCGTTTATTCTACTGACGTCTCTAAAGAAGGGTCAAGTTTCACAATTAGGAAATTCCCCTCCAAGCCGCTGACCGTCGTCCAACTTGTTGCCGCAGGTACTTTCTCGCCACAGATAGCCGCCTACTTATGGCTTTGTCTTGAAAATGGCATGAACGTAGTCGTATCAGGAGAAACAGCGTCTGGTAAAACAACTACGCTAAATGCTTTGCTTAACTTCATTAACCACAACTCAAAGGTATATTCTGCTGAAGATACTCCTGAAGTTATTGCGCCACAACCTGTTTGGCAAAGGCTTGTTACAAGAGATTCAGGACCCGAAGAATCAAAGGTTGACCTATTCGAACTCGTAAAAGCAGCCTTAAGGTCCCGTCCTAACTATATCATAGTAGGCGAAGTTAGAGGTAAAGAAGGGTTTACTGCATTCCAGGCTATGCAGACAGGTCATTCTGTAATGACAACATTCCACGCACCTTCTGTAAAACATCTAATCCAGAGGTTTACTGGAGACCCAATAAATGTGCCAGTTAGATTCATGGACAACTTGAACCTGTGCGTATTCCAGCGTCTTTTCTACAAGGGCGAGAAACTCGAAAGAAGAGTAACTTCAGTCGATGAAATTATCAGATACTCAAAAGAACTCAATGGCGTACTTCATAGGTCAGTATTTGTCTGGGATGAAGTTAGAGAAGTGCACTATTTCAGAGGTATGAATAACTCATATATTCTCGAAGAGAAGATAGCACCAAAGATGAAATTCACTGATAGAAGAGATATTTACAAAGAACTTGAAAATCGCGCAAAGGTCATTTCTGAACTTATAGATAAAAACATAAATGATTACGATACAGTAACTTCTATGTTCTATGATTACTACAAGGCAAAGATAGATTCCATGAAACCCGAAGTAAGGTTCTCTTGGTGGGAACGCAGAATAAAACAAGAACTTGAGAAAAAGAATGGAAATGAGGTATCTAAGAATAGATTAGTAAGTGCAGCCACATAGATGTTAAAAGGAGAATAGATGGAAAATAATAGATGTAAAATATATGAAAGATATATGTAAAAATGAATGCAAGGACGAAAAGTGGTGGGATAATGGGGCTTGGTGAAGATTACATAAGGGCGTATAAAGAACTTAGAACAATGCCCCGAATTGGAATGTCCCCAATGAACTACATCATAGGTATTGTGCTCATTCCCACACTTATTGCAATCCTTCTTGCAACTACTGCAATCCTTGTTTTCCCAGAAATTTTCGAAGATGATATTGTAAAATTAATAGTCGTTGCAGTCCTTATTTTCATACCTATAATGCTTAATCTCCTTCCTGTTATAATATACCAAAAAAGAGGGCATGATATAGACCAAGACATGCATCTATTCATAACTCGAATGGGCGTTCTTTCTCAATCTGATGTATCTAGAAAAGGGATGTTTAATCTGCTTCAGCACATGAAAGAATATCGTGCGCTTGCTGTCGAGGTTCAGAAAATTTACATGCTTGCAGACAAATGGCATATCTCGCTTGAAAAAGCATGCAGAACAGTTGCAGAACTTACCCCATCTAGAGTATTTGGCGATTTCCTACTCCGTCTTGCGCATGCTGTAGAAACAGGCGAACCCGTAGAGGCGTTCTTTAAAAACGAACAGATAGTTGTTATGAACCAATATTCTGCAAATTACGAATCTGCATTAAGGTCTGTATCTGTGCTCCAAGATGCATTTATTTCGACTATAACTGCATTATGTTTTATCATTGTCTTTGCAGAACTAATCCCAATGCTTGTTGGAATTGATGCAACTTTAGAGATGGGTTTGGTTATTGTCATGTTCGTAATGACAGAATCTATCTTTCTGTATCTCATATATGGAATGGTTCCTGGAGAACATATATGGCATACCATGGATATTGAGACTGAGACAGAGAAGAAGATTAAATATACAACGATAATTGCCGGCTTGGGGTGTATTGCAGTTGGTGTCTTTGCTTTTTTAACACCAGATTTGCCTATACAGTTTGCAATTGCACTTACCTTCACGCCTCTAATCTTGCCTGGTTTATACATAAATTGGGAAGAAGAACAGATTACAAGAAGAGATGAAAATTATCCATCATTCATTCGTTCGCTTGGGATTTCTGCCGAAACTAAAGGAAGAGATATATCATATGCGCTCAAAAGTTTGCGCACTCACGATTTCGGACCTTTAACGCAGAATATAAACGACCTTTACAAACGCACTGCAATGAGGATAAACAGAATAAAATCCTGGCATTATTTCGGCGCAGAAACAGGTTCTGAACTTATTTCGAAATTTTCAGAGATGTATGTGGAAGGTACAGGGACTGGCGGGAATCCAAAACAGATTGCTCAAATCATATCTGATAACTTCATAAAAATAATTGCCTTGCGCATGCACAGATTCAAGACCTCTGCGAACCTAACTGGTATCCTGTATGGACTTTGTGTTGCCATCGTCTTTGTGCTCTTTATGACCTTGCAGGTAGTCAATAATTTCTACAATCTTTTCAAAACAATCGATTTTGGAGCGACTGAATTAACCTTTCTAAAATACAATTCTTTATACTTAGGTCAAGGTGCATTTGACCTTAACTTAATGACTTTTCTTTTGTTGTTCATATGTTCATTTCATGCCCTTATTTCGTCTATAATAACTCGCGTTATGAAAGGTGGACATAAACTAGGTGCATGCACTCATTTTGTAGCAATGATGTGGATTATTGCTTTTACAAGTTACATTTCTTCTGAAGTAATAGTTCAACTTATGAGTTGGCGTGGTATTTAACTGCCAAGTATCTAACTACCTAGCTTTTATCTTAATTTCTATCGTTTCATATTATTTCATATCTACTTTGAAATTACAAAAACGCAGAAACAAAAAAACTAAGGAGACGGCGTCGGCTTGGTAAGTGTTCTGAATATTGTCCCTTGTAGTTGCCAATCGGTTGTATAAGTGCCAAATTCGATTTCAATCATTCTTGGATAATTTTGAGAAGTTCCATGGTCCCAATCTGCAGTTACAAATTCAAGTGCTGACATAGTCCCTGCCGTGTTTGCCTCGACATAGATATCGGGTATAGATGTAGATGCAGTATAGTTGTCTAAACGAATAAAGACATGCTGATACATTTTCTCTGAGGGTTTCCAAGGTAAAGATGCGTAAATTTCCTGTGGTGCTTCTGATTCTCCTAAATTGTAAACTATCTCTCGCATGTTGTTCTGTGCCCAGATTACAAAAAGCCATCTTGCTTTTGCAAAATCAGCAGGCGAAGGTTCAAGCAGATTCTCCTTGAACATTACAGTAAACCTGATATGTTTATTCGGCTCGTCTTTGAAACCTGTTAGGTCGAAATATATACCGCATCTGTCGCTCCCTGCAAGGCTTCCGTATGAACTGGAATCAAGCAGGTTACCTAACGCACGCTTTGCAATCGTGATCACATGTTCAGGTGTATTTCCTTTGTAACTCTGTCCATTATATTTTGCGGTACCAACATTCACAGGATTTGTAAATGCACTTCCAGAACTCGAAAATCCAAAAATGCCTATCTCTATCTTCACAGATTCGTTCAAGGCAGGGAAATATACTGCCTTACCTCCGCCTGTTGGGTCGAACGTGGTTGCAGCATCTCTCTGCACTTTCTTAGGCGCCTCAAGTTCAAATTTGAAATATTTTCCCCACATATCCCAGTACCCCTGATACTTGAACTTCTTTGCACTTCCATCAAATGTAATCTCTGTCCCTGCATAATCCCCTGCAGAAAAATTCCAGAATTTCATCCATCCTTTTGTAAGTTTTACGTTACTTTGCGTAAATTCGAATGTAAAGTCGAAGTTCATGGATTGATTTATTCGAATAAGAAGTTGTGAAGAACTTCCTTTTAGAATACGCCATTCTTCTATTCCTAGATCGAAAAATGGCAGGTCGTTTATCCTCAACCCTTCTGTATCTATGTTAATATAATTCTGTGCTGCATTCTTCAGGGCGTTCTTCATATTCATGATGTTATTTCCATAATTGTTAGATAATGCAGTTTTTAAAGAATCCATGAGAATCTTTATACCATCTGAGATAGACTTTGAATAGTTCATGTCCTTCTCTATCATCTCGTTGAGAATATTGCATGCATAATCCTGTATCTTGTAATAACAGTCAAGCGACCAATCTATCGATACCTTTACTCCATTCACAAGGTTTTCGAACTCTGTCGATATGAAAAATGGCGCGCTCTTTGTATCTTTGTCTCTTACCTTAAGACCATTCTTTTCTTCAAAGTAACCTCTGCACTTTGGATAAATTATCCCTGTAAGATTCCAAGCCGTATATACATCAATCGGAAATTCGCCTTTGATATAAACTGTATCGTTATGCCAGGTATATTCATGTTCTCCAGATGATGGCACAGAATACCTCATCGTGCGCGTATGCACCTTAACAGATGCCTTGAATTTCACTTCCCATCTTGTAAGATACGGCGCTTCTGCAAGATTCTGATGTTGTGGTGTTGCTTCGTTATACACCTTTGATTCTTGCGTCCAAGCCCTGTAGTCGTCTTGAGCATCTGCTAAATGATATCCTTTTATCTCTTTATTTGCTTCATCCGAAACCCATATGTAATTCCCCGAACTCGAGGTGTCTACATTTTCTTGACCAAAAACTAAGGTCGTCTCGTTCATTATCGTCTTATTGTAAATCGCAGAGTTCAACTCTCCATCCCAAAGGTCGTACTTTTCACCATATCCCAAGCCAGGCCTTTTACTCTCGTTCGTTACTTGGAATATAATCACATTCGTAGTATCTACAGCATCGAAAAGATGGTTGAACATCTTCTCACGTATCAACTTATCAAGCCAATACTCGTTCGGATTGAAATTACCTGACAATCTGTCAATGTCATGTTTTACGGTCCTGCCAACATTTGCGCCTTTTGCATCACCTGCAGCGCCGTCATCTACGAATGTCTCGAATGCGGAAACTGCCCATTTTTGATAATTAGGGTCTGTATTATGCGAATTGTAGGCACTTAAAACACCGTTCGCATTAGGTTCCAGATGCTCGTTAACATAATGCTGAGCCCCATCTTCAGGCCAGCAATCGTCAGTATGATGGATCTGGTCTAAAACATTCCTTATAGCATTCTGAATGTTATTTTTCACATGTTTCCATAGGGTCTGCCCATTTCCATAATTTCCCCATGCTATCCAGGGGATAGTATCCCATTCCCATTTCTGTATTCCTGCACAGCAGAAACTGCACTCACTTGATTGAGACCAATAGTCTTTACCATCGTCGTTTGCGTCGTCGCAATCGTAATTGCATGAATGGAACTCGTCTATATGATTGTAAACATTCGTCATTGCTCTGTGGAAGCAATCTCTTAATGCGTCGTATTTCCAGTTAAAATAATCGGTCTTTCCGTCATACTCCTCATGGTCATTATAGCCATCATCCATCTTCTGTTTGAACTGTTGTGTCTTTGGAAATGCATCGATATAATCATCTCCCCAGGATAGATGGTTAAAATCTGAACTTTTCATAAATGTCCAGAATAACTCGAAACACAAATCTGCACTTTCTGCGCATAACCTCCACAAGAAATGTGCACCTTGCTCCCCTGAAGATTTAGATTTCGGAGGACCATATGAAACTCCTTTTGGCCAATCGCTGTATGCATTATGGTCTCCATCATGATATGCTCCATCTTCCCAGTAATTGTCCTTCTCGCTATTTGCTCTACTCTTGAACTTATTTAATCCTTCTGCAACAAAAAGTTGATCTCGTGTATCTATAAGCCCTTCTTTGAGCAAAGATACTTGGTCCTTTGGATTTATACTCCCTTCTGCAGCATTCCCTTTTGCACTCTTTTCTCCAAGATATGAGGACGCATCTTTCGCCATCTCGTCCATCAATCCAATAGGCGTTGCAGGTAAATCGTCTCGTCTTTTCACACTCATGTTTATAGATTCCATTATGTAATACAATGTATCCCTATATGCAGTCGAAACGCTCTTTGCATGCTTCTTTATCAAAGACTCATATACCATATAATATCTATATTCCATGTCGGGGAGATAATCCCAAGCCTCCTCTTCGTCGCAACCTCCTCCTCCCGATTCACCATCGTCTGTTGACCAGCATTTCATTATAAATGGATAGGGTCTCATATTCGGAGCATTTGATTCACCTAGCATAAGTAATTCTGTCTGCACCTTCCTACCATTCAGATTCTGGTTTGAACCTGGGTCTGGATAGAACTTGAGCCACCAATATTGTGCAGTCCCTGATTTTGTTCCATAGGTGGAGAATAAGGTATATGTCCCTTTTATCCATGAGGGTATTACTACGCAATGAGGTCCTGGACATCCGCTGCATTCGTCGCATGAACCTTGACATTCCATAGAACAGCATTCAAAATATGGTGTTATTATACAAGGTATAAGTATGCAGCACCAATTTGGCATTGATGCATAGGTTGCACTCTTGCGTTGTGCAGGTATCGAGGCTCTACCATCTTCTTCATCTGCTGGAAATGTAGGTATCGAATGCGGCAAGCCGAAGGCTTCTACCCAGAACCACAACCAGGCAAGAAGCATCTTTTTTGCTTTTGCTTCGCCCATATCATATACCGCATCCCAGTACTTCTTTGGATTATTGCTCCCTGCTGGATTCTTTGTTATGGGCTCGTATAAAGTTGGGTCTTCCCAAGATGCCTGATTACCCCATAGGTCCTGGGGCCAGAATAATCTAAGAAGGTCAAACTCAAACTTATCTGCAAAGCCGTATATTGCCTGACCAAACACACCACCTAGATCAAATTTCTCATCTTTGAATAGAGAATCGTAAAGTGCAAATAGGTCTGAGCCATCGATAATTCCATGATTACAGTAATTTTCCATTAAACTCTGAATAGCCTGACCCCCTCTTGAGGGGAATTTTGTAGTATCCACTTGTATCGGAGTTTCGTCCTCTCCTGGGTTTCTGTTATCATAATCTCTCAGCCTGCGGGCTTCTTCGAGAAGAACTGCAAGATACAGTGCTAATTTTACATCTTCTTCTGTCAATACACTTGATAAAGGCTTGAAACCGTTTCCATTCGTAGTATATTTACCTGCACAGTATCCCATCAGAATACGATAGTATGTTAACATGGTAAGAATATATCTTACAATCCTCACGCCTTCACCGAAAGTTGAATTAAAAGCGGCTTGGAAGCCATCAAATGAAGTCTTCAAAAGAGGTAACGGAATGTATGAATTTCTATCAAAAACCTGCTCTTTCTCGAATTTTATTCCTGTTTGCAGATGCCTTAATTCAATTCTTACTTTCCCCACTACTCTAAAGTAGACTGTCTTTTCACTCGGTGAATTCTTGCCTGCAAGCAGGGTATCCTGCTCTGCTGTTACATAAGATGGACTTGTAGGCGACCAAGCCCCAACCTCTCCATATTGGTCGAAAAATTCAACGGTATCTTTTTCCTCAAAAACTATAAAGACAAGATGGTCAAGGATTGATATCCTGAATTGTCTCTTGTGGTCCATCCTTTCGAATGTCTCATCAAGATAATCTTTGAAACGTTCTTGAAACTTTGGATTTAACATCTCAAGGTCGTCTTGCAATCCATTCCCGGGTGAAAATTCATCATTTCTAAATGCATCCTCAATCACTTTTTGTGCAATGTAGTATGCCTGGTCTTCTATGTCTTCTGCTGCAATCTTTGCGGCTTGGTCCATCTCAGCATTCAGTTTCGGGTCTGCATCTCTTATCCTCGTCATATCCATGCTATAGATATACGTACCCGATACTACGGAGAAAAGCAATACCATTACTGCAACAAGAGAAACTGGAACTCGTCCCTTCCTAATTCCTTTCGGTGTGGAAATGTTTGAAAAATCTACTTTATTCAGAGGAATCCCCTTGTGTTATATTGCCTTGGTAGGTAATATTGTTTATGCATTAGTTTTGTAAAGAAAATCCAAATCTTCAGATAATGATATTTTGTAAATGATAGAAAAATATAACATCTATTTTTGTAAGATTATGCCCAAATATTTCTTTATTTGTTCTGCAAGAAACAAAAACGATAGATAAATGGAAAAATAACTCTAATCTGAGGTGTGGACAAAAAGTATGCAAAATGTGCGACACATGTTAAAAATAACACATAAAAAAATAGAAAAAGAAGGCGTTTAATGCTCGTCAGAACTACCTTTCTCCCTGTTCCAAATTTCGTCTGGAATCTCATCATATATTGTGGCTTCATCTTCAGCCATCGCAGCCTCTTTTGCCTTCAGAGATTCCACAAGTTCAAATATCTTTTCTTTTCTGAAAAGCCAGTAGTGGATACGCCATTCTCTACCATCATAGAGCGTAGTTTCTTCCCTCTCAGTAGTTAGCAGTCCTGCATCTTCGAGCATATAGAACGCATCCCGATCTTCTGGTTCGAGGACGTTGTCTATGATTCTATCCGCAAAACCAAAGAAGTTCAGGACATGGCGCGCCATCCTTCTTGCAGCCTCCTCTTCCATTCCAGACCTATCAATGCTGTTCTTTATTGCCTTTGTAAGGTCTCCAATTGTGAGAATGTTTATATGCTGCTTGTCGTTTGTTTCTCCAGTAGCGCTGACCATCTGCTCGCCTCTTTCATTATAGCGGAATCCGCAGGATTTCGCTAGCATCTACATATACTGTTGGCAGGGGTAGATATACTTTTCGCGGTAATCATCAATTTACAATTAATTTCAAACCTCTTACCATCCAAGCCTCATTTTCTACATATTATCTATTTTGTTTCATATTTTTAAAAGAATGTTTATTGCACTGTAAGGGTTACTATTTCCCAATCGTAGGCTTGGGAGACGCTCTTCCCATCAATTCGAATATTATACTCCCCCTTATCTGCTTCAGAGGGTATATTTATCTGAAGAGCAATACCAACTAAGTTACCAGGTGAGATTGCAATGTTTGATATAGATAGAAAAGCGTTCCATCCATCAGGAATATCTATTATTTCTTCAGAATTGTTAACAAAACTCATTGTTATATTAACATTTTCTACATCATTTCCATTATTTTTGAGAATAAATAGAAAAGTAGCATTCCCGGGAGGCAAAATTACAAGATTTGAATTTTGCGCATCTAAACTGATATTATGTCTTGGAAGAACCCTTGCATCAAATGAAAATATACATGCTCTACTCTCGTTCGGTAATACACTATTTTCGCTATCAATATCATACGGCTTGGCTAATATCATGAAATTTCCTATTTGATTTGCTAATGCGTCTATCGGTTGGATAAACTTTATTATTATCTGCGTGGAACTCTCTTCATCTAAGGTAACAGTAATGTTATTCTCTTCTCCGTATGCATTCGTAATATTCTGTATATCAAAAAGAGCAGTCCAACCTTGCGGAATTCCCAAGGTTACACAGACTTTTAACTTCTCGTTCTGCAAATTAGATATCGTCGCATTATATACTTCCCAAGTTCCACTCGAGTTTACGCTCTTTTCTCCCGTTATATGCACATATCCAACTGTAATGGTAATGTTGTGATAGAATACCTTCTTCTGTGCCTTTTGAGGAACAAAAAGAATAGATATCTGTTCAATTTTACCTATGCTCTCATCTTTTGGTAAACTGATAATCATAGTATGATTTTCTGGTTTTTTCTTTGCAAGTGTAACATTATAAGAAGCAACTTGGTAGATTGATACGTCTTTTCCACCTTCAAATATGCTTTTCTTTACATCGTTAGTGTCTTTGCAGAATGTCAACTTCCAACCACTCGAAAGCGCAGAAGGATATATCTTGTAAGTGTCCTTAATATTACCGCTATTATTCAATGAAAGAATAACAGTTGCATTTTCGCCTGGCATCGCGGTAATGTTCACAGGCGCATCTATCTGTATCGAATGTTTTTCTTCAAATGGTATAGGCGTCATAGGCGCAGGAACAAAACAAATAATTAGCAGTACGAATGCAAAAACACCAAACATTTTCCTTTTTTTATCGAGTTTAGATATGTCATTCAGTGGTGGAGGATGCACAAGTCCTAAAAATATCACAAAGAGTAGCAACAATATATAAGAAAAGTTGAACAATAAGAAACTCATTGTTATCATCAAAAATACAGTCGCATATGCAATATATTTTGCTTTCACTCCGAATAGCGCTCGGGCTACATGCCCTCCATCTAGTTGTCCTATCGGAAGCAAATTCAACGAAGTTACTAAGAATCCAACCCATCCTGCAAATGCCATTGGATGTATAAGCACATTCCCTTTCGCAGGAAATAGATACGATAGAAAAATAAATAGCAAAGGCTCTCCAAGTGCAACTAATCCTTCAGAATCTTCTGGCACAGGCGACGCCACTATATTCGTTAAGATAAATCCTATTATGGTAACTGGTATCGCTACTATCAGTCCAACAACAGGACCTGCAACTCCTATATCAAATAATGCTTTTCTCGACGGTATCTGATCTCTCATTGAAATGAACGCCCCTGCGGTTCCTAACGGAGACGGTGGTGGCACAGGTATAAAAAACGGCAGTGAAACAGCCAAGCCATACCTCTTTGCAGTCAGATAATGTCCCATCTCATGACATGCTAAAATCCCCATTAAAGGTAAGGCAAAAAACACTCCACCCATGAATAGATAATATGGAGAAAATATCGCCATGATATCGGCTTGGTTCTCATAAGATGCATATTGCATAGAACCCGTAAGCACAGTAGTAAAAATAGTTGCTATCAACAAAATTAGATTTACATTCACACTACGAAATCTCTGTTTTGGTTTCCTTTCTACTACAAGAACATGTTCTCCCTCATACGCCTGAATAGATGCTATGTACCCTTTTTCTGATAACTTTCTCCATACCTTATCAAAATTATCCTCGAGCGTTTTCTCGTCTAAATTAACATAAAATATCGCAACCTGTGGATTAAATCTTGTATCATATACATTAAAATCTTCGCTAATCAAACTTCTTAACTCAATTATCTCTTTACCCAACTCCGCAGATACGTTACCGCCAGATACATTGCCATTATTTCCTCGAAACCTTTCTTCTTTAGGAATTTTTTCTGCATTTCCTTTCTCATTGCTTATTTGATTATTCGTCTGAATATCCTCTTCTTTCTTCTTGTAAGTTACAGGCGGCACTGGCTTATCAATACTCCTTTTACAATCCAGACATTCTAACAAATCAGAAATGCATTTTTCATGATACACAGCACCACAATTGCACAAATGCGTTGGACTCCCAGGCTCTATCTGTAACTTGCACTTATTACATACTACCGGTATTGGAGGTATACTCTCTCCTACACCAATAAATTCCGGTCCCTTCTTATCTACCTCTTCTTTATCAGACATATCTCCACCATTTTATTATCAGACTCAATCTGCTTACGAGATTCTTTTGATATTCGAATGCAATAACATTTTAGCATTAATTAAATTTTTGTTCAGATGAATAAATGAAACAACTCCAAGCCTGCATGTGTATAAACTCTATTTTATCATCTTTCTACGATAGATAACTTGCCCCCTCCACAAAGCCCAATTACTCCTACTTTTACTCTCAAAAGTGCTTTTTGCATCTCTTTGTCGTTCGTTACTACAAAAACCCTTGAATTTATTCTTTTAAGATACTTTGCTAAATTCACCATTTCTTTATCAACTATATTCTTATGAACACCTACTGAAGTATCACTCATGCCCTCAATATTCCATTCGAGAATATTGTATTTCTTTGCAAGTCTTAATGCAGAATGAAATCTTCCTCCTTCTCTTTCTGCAAGTCCTTTAATTTCTTCGAATATCATGCGTGGCACAACTATACTACATTCTCCTATAATTCTCGAAATCGAGTGCTCTAAATTAATCTTACATTGAAATGGCATTAGTAACGCATTCGTATCGAGTAGAACCACCTGTTTTTTCTCAAAATGTTCTGGATATAACTTTTTCGGATATACCTTATTATCTTCTTTATCTTCTTCGTTCTTTAATTCATTCCACTCTTTTTTGGATATAAAAGAATTTTTATTTTCTGTTTCTATCCTTTTAGTATTCCGTATCCGATAAGACGCCATTTTCCACCAATCTTCCTACCTATGGCTATACGCTGTCCTACCTCTGCACATACCGCTAATTTCAGATTAACATCACATATATTCTTATGCACACTCGAAACAATACCCACGGTAGTCGCAGCACCCACATTCAACATCAAAGGCTCACGTGTCTTTATCTCTTCTACCGATATATCCTCTGAAGTTCCAACTACATACTTTAAAAGATGTAGTTCCATAGAGAATTTTTCCCACACAGGTGGTAAACTCCCAGGTACACCTGCAACTTTACCTACTAACGCATCTGATTTTGTCATCGCAGGGTCTAGATAGGTTCCTATACCGATAAGTCCTCCAGGTCTTACTTTCTTGTATGGTTTCCCTCCTGCTATTAATGTCGAAACTTCTGTTATTATAGGCTCCCATCTTACTTTTCCACGCTCTTCTATCCTCTTCCCAGGCGAGATTTCTATCTGGTCCCCTACTTTTATCGTACCTTGTAGCAACGAACCGCCTATAACTCCACCTACAAGGTCCTTTGGACCGTTACCAGGCATGTTCACATCGAATGATCTTGCTATATACATTCTTGCAGGCTTGGTTTCGTCTACTTCTGGCGTCGGTATTATGCGTTCAATCGCTGCTATTAGATAATCAATATTCGCATCATGGTGAGCAGATACTGGTATTATCGGAGCATTCTCTGCAACCGTCCCTTTCGTAAATGCTTTTATCTGATTGTAATTTTCCATCGCCGTGTTATCGTCCACGAGGTCAATCTTATTTTGCACGATGATGATTTTGTCAATCCCAGTTATATCGAGAGCCATTAGATGTTCCTTTGTCTGTGGTTGAGGACACTTCTCATTCGCTGCTATAAGAAGAAGAGCACCATTCATAAGCGCAGCACCAGATAGCATAGTTGCCATGAGAGTTTCATGTCCAGGTGCATCTACAAACGACACTGTCCTCGTAACTTCTGTCTTTCCTCCACATTTCGGACATTTCTTATCATTTGTATATCCTTCTGGTTCTGGGCACACTGGACATTTATAAAACGCAGCATCCGCATACCCTAGTTTAATCGAAATCCCTCTTTTGATTTCTTCGGAATGTCTATCAGTCCATTCTCCAGTAATCGCCTTTGTTAGGGTAGTCTTGCCATGGTCAACATGTCCGACCATTCCTACATTTACTTCTGGTTGCTTGCTTACTTTCATTGCAATTCTCCTTAATTATACGAATTAACACACAAAATGGTTAACAGATATTAAGCATTTTTCTATTTCTTTTCTTCTTTCTTTATCAGGTCCTCTATGGGTTTTGAGCCATGTTGGGTTATCTTCATATTTATCTGCACAGTCTCAGGCGAGATTGTATTTCCTCTTAGCA
>Ga0207433_10008669_pt1 | contig 16481 bp, 8 predicted proteins | sample YelNatPaOPGAMG01_FD_187559 | JGI IMG/M metagenome (GOLD analysis project Ga0207433, IMG submission 187559) | Hot spring thermophilic microbial communities from Obsidian Pool, Yellowstone National Park, USA - OP-RAMG-01 (SPAdes) (version 3) | ecosystem: Environmental > Aquatic > Thermal springs >... | reverse complement strand
GATGAGGCTGGCCTCGGGGCCCTGATTCTTAGCCTAGCTAGCCAAAAGGCAGCAGCCGAGACCGGCCTTGAGCTGATCGAAGCTTTGGAAGGCCTGTTTAAACAGATGGTCAGCTTCTGGTGCGGGTGGCAGAAGATAAAATCTCACCCCCCTTTTCTTGACGGCAACTTCCTGCTTGATTATTTTCACCTCTCACCAGGTCCCCTGATTGGCCAGATACTTGACGCTCTGGAAGAGGCCAGAGCCGAGGGATCAATTAAATCCAAAGAGGATGCGATCGAGCTGGCCAGGCGATTTTTAGAGGCTAGGCGATAAAGTTTGGTAAGGAGAGCGATGCTTTGAGGTCTTTGGCTCTTGCTCAGGGATGCGGTCAGTTTCTCCCTGAGTGGCTCCAGGGCGAAAAGTGAATTTCCCCCTCCTTAATGCTCTTGACCATAGCCAAGCGCAGGCCGCGCGGCTCTTATCCGATTGGTCGCCTGCTTGAAGGGGGGGAGGTAGACTGACCAGCCAGGCGCCGTAAAGAGCAGCTCACTCCTTTATGCTCTCTTTAAAAGCAGTTAAATTCCCCTAAGATGACGAAAAGATAGGCATTATTCAAGGAGAAAAACAACCAAGGGTTGAGGAGAGTATAGAGGGTCTCAAGGCTCGATGATCGAAAAAGTGCGGCTTTCTCTCTTTGATCTTCTGATTTGTCTTTCCGAAGTCATGGACCTAGTCAGCGATATGGTGGTCAATCACCAGAAGCGAGTCAGCTGTATCGCCCTGCGCCTGGCTACTGAGCTTGGGCTTTCAGCTCAGGAGCAAAATGACCTGATGATCGCCGGAGCACTCCATGACTGCGGTATTTTTTCACTCAAGGGAAAGCTCAATATCTTGCAGTTTGATACCCGTACCTGGCTGCTTTGTGATGACCATGCCGAGATCGGCTATCAGTTGCTGAAAAGCTTTCCTCCCCTCAAAAAAGCAGCTCTCCTGATTCGCTACCATCATCTCCCCTGGCAGCAGGGGCGAGGGAGCGAGCGGGCTAAAGAGCCAATACCCCTTGGAAGCCATATCCTGCATCTGGCTGATCGGATCGATATCTTGATCGATAAGGACCGGCAGATCCTGGGGCAGGTCGAGGAAATCCGCAATAAAATCCGCGAGCGGTCAGGGTCTTTGTTTGTTCCGCTCCTGGTGGAAGCCTTTGAGGACCTTTCTTCAAGGGAATATTTCTGGCTCGATCTCACCTCACCTTTTTTGAACGATATCCTAACCAGGCAAGGTGAGAGGAGGACAAGTATCGAGCTTGGCTGGAGCGAGCTTATGGGCCTCACCAGACTGTTTTGCCAGATCATTGATTTCCGAAGCCCCTTCACCGCGACTCACTCAAGCGGTGTAGCTGCCGCAGCCGAGGCACTGAGCCAATTGGCTGGATTTTCCGAGCAAGAGGCCAGGATGATGAACATTGCCGGGCTGCTGCACGATCTTGGCAAGGTGGTGATCCCCTCCGAAATTCTGGAAAAACAAACCTCCCTGACGAGTGAGGAATTTAACCTAATTCGCAGCCACAGCTTTTATACCTACCGGATTCTTGAAAATATTGCCGATTTGAGCACCATCAACGCCTGGGGCTCTTTCCATCACGAGCGGATGGACGGCCAAGGCTACCCCTTCCACTATCAGGCCAAGGACCTGCCCCTAGGGTCTAGGATTATGGCTGTGGCTGATGTGTTTACCGCGGTCAATGAGGACCGATCCTATCGCCGGGGAATGAATAAGAAAAGCGTTCTGCTGATCCTAAAAAATATGGTTCAGGACAAGGGCCTAGATCCAGGAGTGGTTTCAATCCTAGAGCGACATTATGACCAGATCAATGATCTTCGGATTAGGGCTCAAGAAGCTTCCCATCAGGAGTATCGGGAGCTTTTGCTGCTTCCTCCTGGCTAAGTAAACTCACATGCAACTGCACGGCGCTGCCGCTCTTTGAGCGGGATGCTCGGCTCCAAAGCGGTGGCTTTAACCCACTGCATCCTTTAAGTCTTTTTCTAAGTCTTTTTCATCAATCGATCAGCATTCCCGAAGTTAGTAACCACATAAGTGCCGCTTCGAGGATCGATCCGCAAAGACACCAGGCCCCTTTTCTCCGCATCTTCCAGCAGCTCGCTAAAATTCCGATACCCATAAGCGGACTCAGTGAAGGATGGACTCTTTCGTTTCATGGTATCCTTAATCATGGATGACCAGAGTATTTCCTTGTTCTCCCGCATCAAGGCAGCCACCGAGTCGATCAACAACTGCAAGCCTGGCCGTTTGATCTTAGGTGTGTTCTTGGGCAGCTTGGGAGGGCTGGTATCCTTTTGCTCCAGGTCCTCATAGTAGATAAATTCATCGCAGTTGCCGATCAGGAGCGCCGAAGTTGATCGCTTCATCCCCAGGCCAATGACCCGCTTTCCATTTTCCTTTAACTTGGATACTAGGGGAGAAAAATCGCTGTCTCCTGAGACAATGACAAAGGTATCAATGTGCTCCTTGGAGTAGCAAAGATCCATAGCATCTACGCACAGCCGGATATCGGCGGAGTTTTTCCCGGCTGCCGAGCGCTTAGGAATCTCGATCAGCTCAATGCCATATTCATGAAGGCTGCTCTTGTAATCGCTATATTTTCCCCAGTCAGCATAGGCCTTCTTGACAATAATCTTTCCCTTCTCCACCAGTCGCTCTAATACCTTCTGAATATCAAATTTGTTCCTGCTCTGGTTTTTTTCTCTCTCCTGCTGAAAACCAAGAGCCAGGTTTTCAAAATCAATAAAAACTGCCAGAGCATGATCCATCTGCTCGGTTTGATTCATAATTTCTCTTTCCTTACTCCCTGCCTCTGAGATAATTCTTTTTTTCAACATCAGCCGCTCTTACCCTTCCCTCCCCTCAAAAGCTCATCACCCCTGCTCTTCCTCATCACTCACCTCATCCAGCTCTCCATTATCCAGCTCCCGCACCCTGCTAGCTCTATCAACTCTCCCTTCCCTCCCACAGCTTCCAGCACTTACACTTACGGCGTCAGCAGCAGCATGGCTTTGAGCTATCTTCAGCAGGCGGAATATTTCCCGCGAAAAGCGCTGATTGCGGCTTTGGCGAAATTTTTCAGCCAAAAATCTAAGCCTGTCAAGGTCAATCTCTGGAAACTCCTCCTGTACCAGGAGCAGAGCCTCCTCCTCTTCCTCCTCATGAAGAATCCGATCCCGAAGCCGCGAAAGTCTCTCGGAAATTGCCTCCTGCCTCAAGCTAGATTCCCTGGTCTCCTCAAGAAAATCGAGTAGGGGGGAAACTTCAGTATCTCGCAGACACTTGGCCAGATACTTAATTTGCCGCTTCCGGGCATTGAGCTTGCTGATGAGTTGGGCGGCCCTGATTTGCTCCCTGATCTCCTGCTCACAGGGAAGCTGAGATAGGATCGAGGCTGGCAGACTCACCAGCTCCCGAGCCAACTCTTCTACCATCCTGGCCTGCCGCTTTTTCTGTGTTTTTGAAATCTCCATGCCGAATATTAATCCTCATCTCCTCTTTAAAAATCCCTTGAGGGTATCCTTTAGGACATCCTCAACCGAGGATGGCCGCCTTGGCTTTGCCGAACCGCCATCTTTTTTCTGAACCTCTTTCGAAGCTTCCCCTTGGCCATCCTTCTCTTGACCGCCTTTTTCCAATAGTCGGTCAAGGAACTGTTTTTGAAGTTTTTCCTTCAGCTTCTCTTCCAGTTTTTCCTTGACCTTCTCTTCTTCCTTCCTTACCTTCTCCTGCATTCCCCGGCTAATGGCTGCAAGGTCAACCTTGAGAGCAGGCCGCATCAGGGTTCCGCCGGCCTTGACCGGTATCACTGTCCAGCCCCGCTCGTCAGTCAAATTCAGATATTGGCTTAGAAGCATCTTATTGGTCTGCAAGATACGGGGCGAGATCCTAACCATGATCTCCATACTCAAAGAACTGTCAAGACCGATTGTCCCTCGTGGCTCAAGAACATAATCCTCCCTGACCAGATCAGAATCAAGGTGAATCTTCCCCTTCTCCACAGCCACCTTGCCCTTCATGGTCTTAAATATCAGCTCCTCCCAGTTGGCTACCGGCAGTAGGGAAAAGAGAGCTTTGCCAAGCTCGGTATTCTGAACCTTCCCTTCGGCAAGCTCAAAATTGCCAGTAAGATTTAAATTTTGCTGGATTTTCTCTTTTTCTTTTCCCTCTCCGGCTAGATCTATCTGTCCGGTAAATTTTCCCGAAAAAATGGGTGCATACTTGGGCGCTAAAGCCAAAAGCAGCTCATGCACAGAGATGGATTTTAGGCTGACCGTGGACGAGTAGGCTGTCTTGTCCACATCCAACATGCCATCGGCGGCAATCACTCCCTGGCCGAAAACTTCGGCCCGCAGATTCTGCCACCGCAAGATATCATTTTGCAGCGAATAAGCAAGATCGACATTATGGAGCGCTAGGCTCTTATAGCTGGCTCTGGCTAGATGCACTTTACCCGAGGCCGAGATCTTTTTCCCTGCCGAATCAGCCGAGGGGCTCTTTTGGGGAGCTTTTTCGGCCACTCCTTCGCCCTCTTGGGTTAGGGCTTGAGCACTGGCCAAAACCTCATCAAGGCTTACCTGCCGAGAGGCTACATCCATCTGAACAATCGGCGTCTTTTGGTAATTGGCAATCTTTCCCTTAAGGGAAAGATCAGACTTTGGCAGGGAAATATTAACATTGTCAATGGTTAGCTCCTGCTCAGTGAAGCGTGTCCGGCCATCGAGCTGCAAGATAGGGCAAAGGCCATCCGCCGACTGCTTAAGCCGGCTGCCTGACCCCGTTCTATCCTTAGCTGAAGCTGCTGAAGCTAAAGAGCCACCGCCTCCTGCTGCCTGCTTGAGCACAGAAGCTTCTTTTGGCTTAATCCTAACCTTTTGCCAAGCCGCCTCTCCCTGATAGTGTAGGGTTGAGAGCTCGGTTGGATTTCCAGATACAGTGGCCACTATGGTGGCCACTCCCCCCTGCTCGAGCTTGACCTTGCTCAGCCAGGGTGAAAGATCCGCAGGCATTGCCTGGTAGAGCCTGGCTAGATCTTGAATCTGAGACTCTACCTTAATATTCATAGCTGGCTTGTGCAGATAATCAAAGACGCTGCCAGACAGCATCGCCTGAGAGCCAGGAAGGGTAGCCACTAGCCGTGGAATCTGAACGCTCCGAAGGTCAAACCGCACACTCCCATCAAGACTTGGTGAGAGCGAGGCATAAGGCTGATAAAGGAGCTTGACCCCGGACAGCTTAGCCTGTCCAAAAAAGGCCGTGGAATCAGCCTGAGCCTGATGCTCTCCCCCCACCTCTCCCCTGCGCCTTAGACCAGCCTGCAAGTCAACTACTCTGCCGCTTATGGCTATCTTCTCTAAAGCCTTTGGCCTCAAGGCTAAAGGGATGGCGGCCATGAGTTTGCCAAGATCAACATCTGGAGCAGAAAGCCTCAGATCAACTGTCCGATCTGCTGTGGTGAAGTTTGCTATCTGGCCGTTGATTTGAGTGGGAATTTGGGCAACCATAAGGTTTATCCGCTCAACTCTCAGAAGATGCTGGCTCATATCCGCCTTGATAAGGTAATCCCCAGCCAGGGCAGGCATCTTGATCGGCTCGCTGGTCGAGGTGATACGAGGAGCGATAACTTTTAAATCATCCAGGCTGATTGTGCCCTCGACCTGCGCCTTATTCTCTGCCCCTACAGCCACGATTCGGCTAGCCAGATCAAGCCGCGAAGAAAGCACACTCATCGGTATAGCTTGGCCATAGTAGGCTGAGAGAATTTTAAGATCTAATGAGTCAACCTTAACCTGAAGATCAAAGGCGGACGCCCCAGGATCGACCTGACCGCTGACCTCTAGCCTAGATTCCTCACGACCAGGAAGCTCTGCCGACAGGCTCAAGGTCAAAGGATTGGTCAGGGAAATATCCTCAGCGGTGAAGTTAACCTTCTTAAGTAGGAAAGAAGAGGCCTGATGAGCTGATTGGTCGATAAAAGTAAGCTCGCCATCTCGGATTTCAACCTCAGAGATAAGAGGGATGAAGGCTTGCTCAGAAGGCTCAGGCTCCTTAGATTCTGTACTTTCAGCCTTGATTTTGGCCAAAATATCACTGAAGTTGAATGCCCTTTGCTCATTTATACTAATCAGGATCTGAGGCCGGATAACTCGTACCCGATGGATGATCAGCTTCTTTTTAAATAATGGCCAGAAGGCATATTTTAAAACAAACTCATCGGCAGACAAAAAGGCGCGCTCACCAAACTCAGGATTATCCTGAATACTGACCTTTGAAATCTCAATGCCGGTGAAGATATTGATCTTAACATCCTCTATCGAGATCTTTCTACCCAAGGCCTTCTCAGCATATGGCAAAACCAACTCCTTAACCCTATCCGAGGTAAGCCAGATCTTAATGACGATGCTAAGAGCAACCAACAAAAAAGCTAAAGCAGTGAGAGAGAAAACGGCAACCTTGATTCCTCTCTTCATGATCCATCAAGTCTCCTTTGCAGCCAATAATACCTTATTCGAGATAAGGTTAGTATATCACAGCAGAAAAATAACACAAAATCTTTTTTAAAGATGAACCTCTGTGCCGCCGGGCGATTCCATAAGAAATTGGTTAGCCGATAATATCCAGGGAAAGCTATGTCCAAACCCTCGGCCATTACATTATTGCTCATGTCTATCATTCGTGAACACCGGAATCCCGGTAATTTTACCTCTGGATTTCTGTTTTCGCGGGAACGAGACGGCATACTGAAATTACCTGGCTTTCCAATGAAAATGGACATAAGCGTACTTTATGATAAATAAAAGGTGCTTGCGCTGCCAGAGTAAGTTTTGATCTTTATGGGGTCAGACACTTATTAATTGAGGGATACTTATTAATTGAGGGATACTTCCTCTACACTTTTGCAGAAATTTCTTATCGCCTTGAAATCCTTGAAAGTTACCTCTAATAGCAAATCCAGTAAAATCAAGGCCTTGGAGAAAAAGTGCAAAAGCATAGTACTTCCTTAAAAGGTAAAAAATGAGGATGGCGCGGTAGGTCAAGGGAAGGATCAGGGCCTTTAGGCCAAAAATCAGGACAAGGGAACCAAACTACAGTCTATTTTACAATCACCCTCCCGCCTGGGGAAGTGGGTTCTGTAGCTCTCGGTCTGAAATCTCCTCCGTCCAATCACCCTCCCGCCTGGGGAAGCGGGTTTCTTTGGCTATTCCGTGTATACTCTCAGCTATAATCACCCTCCTGCCTTGGGAAGCGGTTGATGCCCAAAAACAGACACCCCAGGAGAGAAACAATCACCCTCCCGCTTGGGGAAGCGGGAGGGTGAAGAATAAGGAAGAAAATGAAGGCAGCTCCCATCCAAGATGGCTCGATATCCAAATCAAAGAATCGAGCCTATATCCGAGCCTATATCAAAAAATCTAGCCTATAGATAGTGTTATAAAAGATAGAGTGTTATAAACACCCGGCCTCAATCAAGGCAGTTTGGCAATTCAAGGTATTTGCGAAAGATACAGATAGCATCACCGGGAGTAACCGTACCATCATGGTTTACATCTGCATGAGCAGGACAAGGGCCAAGCTCAAGGTAGCACCGGAAGGCTGAGATGGCATCCCCAGGGGTGATTACTCCATCGGCGTTCAGATCACCTGCTAGAAGAAAGCGATCAGTAAACCACCTGCTGGTGTGAGTCGCCTGTACCCTGGCCAGCAGAACCCCCTCCTCAGAGGCCGTGATTGCGATCCCCTCGCCCTGCTCAGGATTAGGTCTAAAGAGCTCTCTCTGGCCTCCTACTCCCTCAAAGTAAATACCATACAGCCCAGGTTTGGGCTGCCACTGTCCATTTGCGGCCAGCTCAAAGTCATCCTCATCTTTGGCTACCAGGGCCTCGATATCAGCCAAGACTACACCAGGCTCCTGAATCTTTCTCTGGAGAGCCTTATGGAGGGGGACAAAAATGATGATAGGCTCAGCCTCAGGGCTGCGTAAAAAGCCAGCTTGAGGATCAGGGGGATTATACTCTACCCGCCTGCCCTCCTGGTCGGTAAAATGGATATCCACAATTAGTCTGTCAGGATCATCGAAACTCTGCCGACAGTCAATGGTCAGCACAAACCTTTGGTTCGGATCAACCCGCTCCTCTCTCCTGCCCTGCTCATCAACCCTGGCCAAAAAGGCAGGGTCGATATTGGCGACATTAAAAGAGGTTTTTACCTGCACCTCCCGCTGCCCGCTCTCATCCTCTTGAGCCCCGCCGCTTACCTCTTGGCGGCTGCTACTGTGCTGAGTGTCAAGGGCCATCGTCATCACTACTGGAATCTCAGCCTGGGTAAGCAAAGCCCTAAGATCTAGCTCCGCCACGCTCTGCCCTATAAGCTTCTCCTGCTGCCTCCGATCGACTCTAAACAGCCGGCTGAAGGTCGCCACCACTTTGGGCAAACTACCTCCCCCAGTATCCTCAACCACTTCTCCCCGCACACCTACCTGATAGGCAATGATCTGATTTGTGCCGCTTTCGGTGATCTTGGTCATAATATGCCTAGCCGAAGCCGGATCATCCAGATTCCCCAAGGGAATCTGAACTCTGAGATATTGAGTGCCAAACACCGGATCCTTCACCCTGGCTGGCTCTACCACCACTGGATAAAGCCTTGCTCCGCTTGGTGAGTCAGGATGGTCAGGCAGACCATTTTGATCCTGATCATCCTCACGGCTAAACAAGACTAACCTGAGGTATCGGCTAGACCAGTCCTCTGCTCTACCATCAGGGCCATGATATTGGAAATTCAAGATCAGCCTGTGGCCCTCGGTCGGATCATGCTCATCTTGCCGAACAAGAAAAACCGATGGGCTAGCCTGCTCAGCCAGAACTATCCGGCCAAGATTCAGCCAAGAGCCTCCCCCGCCATCATCAGAGGAAGCTATAGTCATAACCGCACTCTGATACCCAGCCGCCTGAGCCGTTAGGGTATACCCTCTTCGAGGAACGAAAAAGGTAAAGGGGCCGCTTGCCGGCAAGGTTATCCGGCGACTGAGCGAATGCTGAGAGCTGTCCTCTCCAGAGAGGAAAAGCTCAATCCAGCCTGCTCCTGCCTCAACCGATCCTGTGATCAGGCACTGATCCTTAGTCGGTCTGGTCAGATTGAGATGCTGGGTATTCATTCCCTCAGCAAGCTGGATGCTCTGGCGCAGGGGCTCAAATTTTCCAAAATGCTCTGCATCCTCTCGCAAGCTATCGTCTGAAGAATCAATATCAGTAACCACAATCGTATAGGCTCCCTCATCCAGTCCCCGAATCCTATAGCGACCGGAGGCGCAGTCAATCTCAATCGGCCTAACTGCCGAATGGCCTGAGCTGAACATGCCCTGATATAACCAGGCTTCACTGCTGGCCACAAGGCGATTGGTAGTCTTGCTGATCAGGTCGATCCTGATCGGCAGTATCTCCCTGGCCGCGGGGAAGATGCATCGGCCCTCATCACCACATCGAAGCTCTCCCTCAAGGGACGAGGCCGCCCTGACATGGATCTTCCCCTGCTGAATATCCTCAGCTTGAAGCGCAGGAGCCTGAGCCCGCAGGGTAAGATCGAAATCACCTGGCTTGAGAAGCTTTGCTCCTATGCTCAGATCAAAAGAAAAAGCTGGCCCGGCTTCGCCTTCTGTCAAAACCTTGCCAGCAAGATCTTGCAGGCTCCACTGCCATCCGACCTCAAATGGGCTATTAACCCGAGCAAGGTAATGATAGTCTGCACCAGAGCTGACTATTAAGGGAGGAGTGCTATCGATGAAAATCAGCCGAGGGGCCCTGGCCGAGACAGCCTGACTGCCACTAGGCTGACTGCCAGCCGAAAGGCCAGTATCAGTCACCTGGCTCTTAAGGTAAAATCCTAGCCCAAGCTCACTGCTCAAGCACTGAGGCTTATATCCCCTGGCCTTTAGGGTCGCTGTCCTGGTTAAGGTTATCGGGCCAGTGTAGAGAATCGACTCACCAGTAGGCTCACTCCCATCTAAAGTGTAGCGGATTTCAGCCCCGTCAGTAGGACAGGTCAAAGAAACCGAAACAGTGTCACCAAAAACGACAAATGCCGGAGAAAGCACAGGTTTAGCTACCCGGCATTGGGGGGTAAAGGTATAATTTCCCCCTTGAGTCAGATCAGAAATACTTCTTGAGTCCTCAAATACGCATCCATCTTCGGTCTGGATATCGATCAAAACCAAATCATTATCTGTGATCCAGAGAGGATCACCACTAGTTGAGGCTTTCAAATCAGCCAGGTTAAAGAACCAGACTCCCTTATCGTTGGTCAGAGTAGTCAGGGGTGAGGATGAGGCCATGCCCTGGTTGACCACTACTGAGACGGCAGCTCCAGACAGGGGGCTTTTATCATCCTTTTGAACTCTACCGCCGATGAAAAAATTTGGGCCCGGCTCTCTGACCGGAAAGGTCTTGAACTGGTAATATCGCCCCTGGTTATTATCGACTGATGCCCCGGACTGGATCTCATAATAATATGTTTGATCAGGTTTTAGACCACTCAACTTAACCTGGTGAATTTTTCCCGCCCGCTGGTCAAAGGCGGCTAAATAGTTCGTCAGCTGACTATCCGTGCCGTAGTGCACCTGCCCTATTGTACTGACGTTAGTTCGCCACGAGATGGTGATTGATCTTGCGGCCAGGTTTGACTCTCTGATATCGGAAATCGTAACCTCTCTTCCCTCTTCCTGATGCTGAGAGGCGGGCAAGACAACCACCCTCTGTTTCTGGGTGGTAACATTACCCTGGCCATCATGGTAGGTCCAGGTTACGGTATACAAGCCACTTGTGGTGTAGACGAGAGGATCAGTAGTCGTAGCCAAAACCCTCCCCACACAGTTATCAGTAGCCGTAGGCGGGATCAAGGTAATTGTTCCCTCAGCTACTAATGCCGGAAGAGGATCGATATCCGGAACAGGGGGATAGATGTCAGCCACTAGCTCAGGCTGGCACTGATCAGTGAGCCAAAATCCGCCCCCCTCACTTCCAGCCGCATCAATCTCACCCTGGATTTCATCGCCCTGGATGCCACCTGGTGCATAAGATTCATAAGAAAATGGTTCTGCTGACCGGGCTTGAGGAACCTTGCCTGCCAGCCCTCCGAAAACTACAATAAGCAAAAAAAATAAGCTGGCTGAAACTAAAGACTTCTTCATAGCTCTTTCCTCCATCTGATGCCTTACATTGTTGCTTTTTATCTGCCGGCTGCCTACATTATTGTTTTTTTTATCTTCCGATTAACCTTATACTTACCTCCCTGAGGGGAATAGCCGCAATTTTGGCGATTAACTTTCCCTCTCGCTCATAACTCCCCTCATTTTGATGAGAATAAGCATTCTCTGATAAATAAATCAAATGCTAAAAAGCTAATTTAAATTTTTTCAATTATATATAACAAATAGCATAAAGATAGAGATCAAGTCAATAACAAAACTCGATCTTCCATGTTTTTCATCTTTAACTTATCATAAGCTGATATGATATTGCCGATTCTGGTATAACTAAGTGGTTCTTTCGCTAACAAAGTGCGCAAGCGGCGGCGGACACAAGGTCCACACCTAGAAGTAGCTTATCCGCCCCTACAATTGATAGCGTAATTGATCCGGCGAAAGAACCACTAAGACAATTGCAAGGAAATTAATTATAGGGTATGATTAAGATATGAGTATCTATTATTCAGTAATAAAAAGAGACTATGGAGGGATAATTAAAGGTGTCTGGAAAACAGATAAGCGTCACTGATGAAGTAAATCTCCTCCTCCAAGTGATGCCGCCACGTATTCGCCAGGCGATTGAAGAAAGAAAGCATACCGATCTTTTGCTTGAGATTGTGATCGACCTGGGAAGACCTCCTGAGATGAGGTTTTTGGATCACATGGAGGAGTTGCCAATAGATAATATCACCCGCGAAGACATTGATTATGTAGTTTCAGGAGTCGGTAAATTTGGAGAAGACAACCGGGCAGGAATCGAGCGGACGCTACACCGCATCTCGGCTATCCGTAACCGAGCAGGGACGATTATCGGCCTGACTTGCCGGGTTGGCCGAGCCGTGTTCGGCACGGTGGATATTGTCCAGGATGTGATTAAGAGCGGTGAGTCTCTCTTGCTTCTTGGCCGCCCCGGTGTAGGTAAGACTACGATCTTACGGGAGGCAGCCAGGGTGTTGGCCGACGATCTTGGCAAGCGGGTGGTTATCGTTGATACTTCTAACGAAATAGCTGGTGATGGTGATATTCCCCATCCAGGCATTGGCCGGGCGCGTCGGATGCAGGTTCCCTCTCCTGATCGTCAACATGCGCTTATGATCGAGGCGGTAGAGAATCACATGCCCGAAGTAGTAGTCATTGATGAAATCAGCACTGAGGCTGAAGCTATGGCCGCCAGGACCATTGCCGAGCGGGGCGTGCAGCTCATAGCCACTGCTCATGGGAATACCCTGGCCAATTTACTGCAAAACCCTACCCTCTCCGACCTGGTCGGAGGTATCCAGGCGGTTACTCTCTCTGATGAAGAGGCCAGACGCCGAGGTACCCAGAAAACAGTGCTTGAGCGAAAAGCTCCTCCGACCTTTGATGTTTTGATCGAGATCCAGGACAAGGACCGGCTGGCCGTCTACCATGATGTAGCCTCCATGGTCGATGATTTTCTGCGTGGAATGCACGTTCAGCCAGAGCTAAGAGTCCGCAAGGAGGATGGTGAAATCGAGATTATTCAGCCGACCGTGCAACCCCAAGCTCCGGCTCAGCCTGTCTTTCAGCAGGAGATAGCTGCTGTGAGGCAGGGCATGACCTCTATGGCCAGCTTTCCCCCAGGAGCAAAGACCGTGCGGATTTTCCCCTATGCTGTGAGCCGCAGCCGACTGCTGAAGGCTATCCATAAATTCAGACTGCCCGCCACTGTGGTTAACAATCTCGATGAGGCAGACCTGGTCCTGATCTTGAAGTCGCCCAAGAGGGTTCAGCCTAAACGCCTTCGCGAGGCTCAAGCCAGAGGCTTGCCCATTCATCTGATCAAGAATAATACTCTGACCCAGATTGAAAATTTCCTGCGCTCGACCTTCCCAGACAGCGGTAACGGACATGGGGAAGAGGAGCAAGATGCCCTGCGAGAAGCTGAAGCGGCCGTCAGTGAGGTTCTAAGACATGGGCATCCGGTAGAGCTATCGCCTCAGAACAATTACCTGCGTCGGCTGCAACACCAAGTCGCCGAGCGCTCTGGGCTTCCCTCAGAAAGCAAGGGCAGAGAGCCGTATCGTCGGGTAGTGATCTACCCCCTGTAAGCCTCTTCTGCCCTTGAAAATAAACCGAAGGGCAATTGCATTAATGCAATCGCCCCTAAAATAACCTACTTCTGCTCTTGACGAGCGCCTCTTGCAGATGCTCCCCATTATATCCTGTCCTAGTACGATCTTGACGGATTACCATAAAGTGGAGTTTCTCATTTACCAGCTTCCAGGGCGAAAAAAGGCTTTTTCCGCTCGTATCTCCCACTTTAACCTATTGTTTTCGCTCTTATATATCAGACACCATAAACCCTATATCAGAACAACCATAAACCCTCGAAGGGGCTTAGCTCTTATTAGGGTTATGTCTCTTAATGGTAGCTAATAAATAAGAGCTATTGTTTTTTTACCTGGGAAACATCTTCGCCTCTTGGCTTATAGGTTGACTAACTTGACTGAAACCACATTAGGCAGCTCTTTGAACTTTTGCAACATATCCTGATCCACGTGATTATCAATATTCAAAACCGAGATAGCCTTGCCGCCCGGCTTTTGCCGGCCAAACTGCATGCCGGAGATATTGATGCCAGCCTTACCAAGCAGACTGCCGATATCACCAATAACTCCTGGTTTGTCGATATTTGAAAAAACCAGCATCTTTTCGGTCAACATGACCTCCACTGCAAAGCCGTTGATATTGACAATCCGGGGATTTGCCTTGCCAAACAGAGTTCCTGAAACCGTATTAGTTCCCTGGTCAGTAACCAGGGTCAGGGTGATCAGGTTGGTAAAGTCGCCAGTTGCGGTCTCTTTGATTTCCTCAACATTGATTTCCCGCTCCTTAGCCAGAATTGGAGCATTCACATAGTTTACCGTCTCCTGGAGAATGGGTTTGAGTAAACCCATCAAGGCAGCCACCGTTATCGGGGCCACATCGTAATTCAAAACCTCGCCGTGAAAGCTGACCGTGAACTTTTGCATCCGACCATCGCTTATCTGAGATAGCAGGCTGCCCATATTTTCAGCCATACTGACATAGGGCTTAATTCCACTCAGCACCTCCTGCGGGATCGAGGGAGCATTGACCGCATTGCGAATGGTACCGTTTTTCAGAAAATCAACTATCTGATCGGCTATGGCCACGGCTACATTATCCTGAGCTTCTTCGGTAGAGGCACCAAGATGCGGAGTGCAAATTACATTGGGAAGCTTGATCAGGGGATTATCGGCTGGCGGAGGCTCCTGCTCGAAAACATCCAGGGCCGCTCCAGCCACTTTTCCGCTCTGGAGCGCTTCGGCCAAGGCCGCCTCATCCACAAGTCCCCCACGGGCGCAGTTGATGATCCTGACCCCATTTTTCATCTTCTGAATGGTTTGCCGGTTGATCATGTACGAGGTTTCGGCATTTTTGGGTACATGAATGGTGATTATGTCGGATTGAGTGAAAATGGTCTCAAGGTCAACTAGCTCTACCTGGAGTTTGCGGGCCGCCTCCTGAGAAATATAGGGATCGTAGGCAATCACGTTCATGAACAGACCCTTAGCCCGTTTGGCCACCTCGGTTCCGATCTTTCCAAGACCGATTATGCCCAAGGTCTTATTAGTAATCTCAATCCCCATAAATTTTTTCTTCTCCCATTTTCCTTCCTTCATGGAGGCAGTGGCCTGAGGGATATTTCTCACCAGGGAAAGAAGAAGACAGATGGCATGTTCAGCCGTAGTTACACTGTTTCCTCCAGGGGTATTCATGACGATAATACCCCGCTTGGAAGCCTCGGCCACATTGATGTTATCAACACCACTTCCTGCCCGGCCAATGACTTTCAGGTTTTTAGCCGCAGCCAGCACCTCGGCCGTAACCTTGGTTTCACTACGAACCACCAAGGCATCATAAGCACCAATGCAGGAGAGCAGCTCCTGGGGACTCATCCCAACCTTGACCTCAACCTCAATTCCCTCTTCCCTTTTAAATATTTCGATTCCCTTTGGGGATAGTTTGTCGCTAATTAGAACTTTCATCTTTTGCTCCTTCTCATTTGCTATTTCTCATAAGATATTCCCGTTTAAGGTATTCCCGTTCATAATGAATGTTACCTATCCTACCGCTCTTGTCTCGGATTTCCAGGCTGGGGGAGAAAAATCGCTATCTCTTGCCAGATAGCCATCCGGCATAAGGTATAACCTCCTGCCGCAGGGTAGGTTAATCAGGGTATCCCCCTATTAATCATGCTGGCTTAAAATAATCATGCTGGCTTAAAACCTAACATCCTGCCACAGGCAAGGTAATCATGAAACTCGACTTCCCCTCACTCCCCTCAAGTGTCTGAAATGTTCCCTGGTGCTGGTGAAGGATTCTTTTAACTAGACCGAATTCTGCTATTGCCTCATCCGCCTCACCAATAGACGAGATTGAGGCTTCGTTCAAAGCTAGCTGTCCAGGAAACTGTATTTGGATGGTGTGCATCCGTGCAGAAGTGTCAGTTGAGGTCTTGATCTCTATCGGCGATAAACTACGATTGTTTTTTAGCCACCTATGCCCACAAAAGAGGAAAAGGTTAAGCAAGACCAACTGAAGAGCTAAAAAATTCCCCTTGATCACTAGGGGGCTAGATAGAGAGTAGCGGTCGATGATCCCAGAGAAGGCTTGATCTCCAGTTAAGTCTTGAGCTAAAGTTATCGTTTCCCGAATGAGCGCAGTGAGATCAATCAACTCAAAATCGGTCCTATTTGTCCTAGCAAGCTTTAGAATCGCCTGAATAAGCCTTTTTATTTTATGAACTTCCTGATTCAAAAGAGTAATATTCTCATCCTGAGAATAATTCATTTCTAGGAAATTTAGCCCTAGCAGTATCCCTTGAATGGAATTGTTAATCTCATGAGCGATTCTATTAGTCATAAGCCCAAGAGTGAAGAATTTTTCCAAATATAAGGATGATGGAAATTGAACCCCTTGATTTTCTAAATCCTTCATGATACGGATCTCTTCTCTTATTCCTAATCTCTTCCTTATCTCTCTAAAAATACTACACTTTTGCAGAAATTTCTTATCGCCTTGAAATCCTTGAAAGTTACCTCTAATAGAAAATCCAGTAAAATCAAGGGTTCGGAAAAAAGTGCAAAAGCATAGAATATAAATACAAAAAATATAAATACGCATCCCTTCCCGATTGCCTACGTCGGCAAGA
>Ga0207433_10008667_pt1 | contig 16483 bp, 17 predicted proteins | sample YelNatPaOPGAMG01_FD_187559 | JGI IMG/M metagenome (GOLD analysis project Ga0207433, IMG submission 187559) | Hot spring thermophilic microbial communities from Obsidian Pool, Yellowstone National Park, USA - OP-RAMG-01 (SPAdes) (version 3) | ecosystem: Environmental > Aquatic > Thermal springs... | reverse complement strand
ATCCCACTATATCTTCCAGAAAACCCTGAATGTGGAAAGAAACGGTTCTCTCAAATATCCAGGGATAGACCCTCTCAAAGAGATTCTTTCCTCTTTAAGGAGGACCCTGAACACCATCTCAACACTCTCCGTTAAACCTTTTATTGAATACCCTCCTTCCAGAAGGAGAAAGGGTCCACCTGCTCCTATCTCTTCTGCCAGCTCAACCAGCATCTGGGTCATCGCTCCAAATCCCTTTTCTGTAACCCTCATGTCTCCAAGGGGGTCATCAATATGGGGGTCAAACCCTGCTGATACAAGAATGATATCCGGAGAATAATTTCTGATAATAGGCACTATTATCTCTTCAAAGCATCCTGAATAAACCGAATCATCCGCACCTCCTGGAAGAGGAAGGTTTACCGTATATCCTCTTCCCTCTCCCTCACCTACTTCCTTTAAAGAACCTGTCCCCGGGTAATAGGGCCATCTGTGAGTTGAGATGTAAAGAACATCCCTTCTTGTCCAGAATGCCCATTGTGTTCCGTTACCATGATGAAGGTCCCAGTCAACTATTGCAACTCTTTCCATCCCCTTCTTTATGCAGTATTCACCTGCAATCGCTATGTTGTTAAAAAGACAGAATCCCATTGCCCTATCGCTTTCTGCATGATGCCCTGGAGGTCTTATGAGGGCAAACCCCCTCTTGATATTCCCTTTCATAAATTCATCAATCATGTTTAAAGAACTTCCCACTGCAAAAAGGGCTGTTTGGAACGAATCGGGTGAAGTAGATGTATCCGCATCCAGATAAACACTCCTTCCATCTGTTGATTTTATTCTGTTAAAGTGGGACTCAGTGTGAATCAAAGTAATCTCCTCTTTCTCTGCCTTCCTCAGAGGAATCTGTTTCAGTTTTGAAATTATACCCTTCTCTTTTAACATATCGTTTATTGCTCTCACTCTTTCAGGGCTTTCAGGATGCCCATAGGATGGAATGTGGTTCTCAAAAATTTTATCTGCTACCACACCGACGCTCATGTTTTTATTATCATTCTATTTTCAAAAATTTCAACAAAAACAGGAACCTGTGGATACCCGCTTTCAAAAGATGATGGGCAAAATTCTTGAATGAAAGGCAAATTACTGGTATAAAAAACAAAAACTATTTAAGGAGGTGTGATATGATGAGGGTAACCTATCATGGTCATGCGTGCTGGACAGTAAGTTCAGAAACACATAGCGTAATAATAGACCCATTTTTAACAGGAAATGAACTGGCAAAGATAAAGCCATCGGATGTGAAGGGGATTTCCGCAGTTCTTGTCACACACGGACACTTTGACCACCTCGGGGATGCGGTGGAAATTGCAAAAGCAAACAATGCCCCTGTTATAAGCGTATTTGAAATTGTGAATTATGTGACGAAAAGGGGAGCACAGGGTCATCCGATGCATATAGGAGGTGCTTATAACTTTCCCTTCGGAAGGGTAAAACTCACAATCGCCCATCACGCCTCTACAACCGATGAAGGAGCAACCGGAAATCCCTGCGGAATAATCCTTCAGATGGGCGGTAAAACCCTTTACCACGCGGGAGATACAGGACTTTTTTATGATATGAAACTTATTGGAGAGATGAACCAGATTGACATTGCTTTGCTTCCAATAGGAGGGAATTTCACGATGGATATAGATGACGCAGTAAAGGCGGTTGAATTTCTCAAACCAAAAATTGCCATTCCTATGCATTATGACACATTTCCTGTTATAAAGGCTGACCCGAACGAGTTCGTGAAAAAGGTTGAGAAGCTCGGCGTGAAAGGCATCGTGTTAAAGGTTGAAGAATCCTGCGAGGTAAAGTAATGGCGCTCTTCAGAAAGACCCGTTTTTACCTTGTCTCTGAGCCATTAAGAGGAGCATTTCTTGCTTCCTATCTAAAAGCGAACGGTAGAAACATCTCCTTTCCATCTCCCTGTTTCTTCCTGTCTAAAAATGGTGAAAAAATCCCTCTCTTTCCATTGTTCCTTCCATCCGGAAAAGAAAAGGAAATCTCCTTCAGCCGCCTGAAGCTCGCTGAAATCCTGGAAGGTTCTATATCAAAGGACTATGAAGGCTATATAAATATTGCCATAGGCGAGAGCATAAGGGTAAGAGGATTTGGAAATAGAGAAATACTTCTTGAAGAATTCAGAAGGGAGTTCGGAGAAAAAAGTTTTGTCCATAGATGTTTTTCAATCAGCGAAGAGATGAAAAGTCTCTATGAACAGGGAAAAAAGGATAAGGCAAGGGAAAAATGGGAGAGTCTGAAAGAATTCGTAAAAAAACTTAAGGAGGAAGAGCGAGGAATTATAAAAGCAATTTTCTGTTCGTGGACATTTATAACCCACAGACTTGAGCAGAAGAAGATTGAAGATGGAGCCTTCCCATTCCTTGCCGGTTTTCAAACTCTCAAACGGATTCAGTCTCCTGATAAATTGTGGTCAAGAACAACTACTCTCTTAAATTTCTATCAACTGACAAAACCTTCTGATTCCAAAATCCTTCAACCCTCCCAGCTTCCCGATGAAGATAAAGGGCTGAGTATAAGAAAGAAAATATGGATGTTGACCTGTGAAAACAAAAATCTGCCAGAAGAGATGAAAAATCCAGTGATATATCTCCAGAATCCCATGAGCGAACCCATTTACATAGAAAAACTTCCCTGGTCTACTTCCGAAAAAGCACATTTTCTTATCTTCTCAAGTGTAGAGTCATCGGAAGAGGATATCAAAAGGGCTTTCAAGACCCTCGCCCCTCTTCTTGAAGAACCTGTTCATTTATTCCCTGCGGGAGAAGAAAACTTTTCATATCTTTCCGACTTTATCCCCAGGAAAGTGATGCCACTCATTCCATCGGTTCCATCTCATATCTCAGTAGATATAATTTCTATGGAGAGGGACATCAAATGAAGGTGCTGGTAGTAGGAGGTGGTGGAAGAGAACACGCCCTTGTGTGGGCATTAAAGAAGAGTAAAGAAGTAAAAGAAATTCTCTGCGCTCCAGGTAACGGAGGAATATCAAGAATTGCAAAAACTATTCCTGAAGTAAAAGGTGAAGACATCCAGAGGATAAAGGAAATTGTCTTGAAGGAAAAAATTGACCTAGTTGTGGTTGGTCCCGAAAATCCACTTGCCCTTGGAATAGCAGATGAATTAGAAAAGGAAAAGATTCCTGTCTTTGGTCCGTCAAAATCTGCCTCTCAACTTGAAACAAGCAAGGTATTTTCAAAAAGGTTCATGGAAAAATATGACATACCAACTGCGGAGTTCAGGGTTTTTCACGACCCGGTTTCTGCAATAAAATTTGTTGAAGAAAAGGGAGTCCCAATTGTCATAAAGGCAGATGGACTTGCTCAGGGAAAAGGAGTTTATGTGGCTCACTCAATGGAAGAGGCAGGAGAGGCAATATCCGATATAATGGTGAAAAAGAAATTTGGAACTTCAGGAAATAAGGTAGTTATTGAAGAATACCTTGAAGGGGAAGAACTTTCTTATATTGCCATAATAAGCGATGGAAAAATCATTCCGCTTCTTGCATCCCAGGACCACAAAAGGGTCTATGACGACGACACGGGTCCGAATACCGGGGGAATGGGTGCCTATGCACCTGTTCCATTTGTGACCGAAAAAATTGAGAAAAAAATTATTAACAGGATATTCAAAAGGGCATTAAAAGGCATGGAGAAGGAAGGAATAAGATATAGAGGGATTCTTTATGCAGGACTTATGATAGTGAAAGACGAACCCTATGTGCTTGAATTTAATGTGAGATTTGGAGACCCGGAAACCCAGCCTATTGTTACGCTTATGAAAAGTGACCTTTTTCCTGTATTATTTAATGCAGCCACCGGAAATTTTAAGGAGGAAAAAATTGAATGGAAAGAGGGTGCCTCATTGTGTGTTATTATGGCTTCTTCTGGATATCCAGGTGAATACAAAAAGGGATATGAAATAAAGGGTCTTGAAGAGGTAAAAGAGGGAGACAATCTGGTCATTTTCCATGCGGGCACAGAGTTCAAAAATGGAAAGTTCTACACATCTGGTGGCAGGGTTCTCGGTGTTACCGGGGTCGGGAGGGATTTAAAAGAAGCGTTTGAAAAAACCTATTCGGCGGTGAAAAAAATAACATGGGAAGGGGTTCATTACAGAAAAGACATAGGCAGGAAGGGTCTCAAGTATCTATCATGAAGGCTTATTTCAGGGGAAAGGTTTACGAATTTAATGAGAGGATGAAGGTCAAGGAGTTGCTGAAAAAAATGGGACTTCTTCCGGAGTATGTAATAGTGGCTAAAAGAAATCCGTCAAATAATGACCTTACCATACTTATAGAAGAAGATTTTGTTGAAAAAGATGACGAAGTTGAAATCCTGAGTGCAATATCAGGAGGGGGATGGTCAAAAAGAATGGGAGAGGGGAGATAAAATTTTCAGGAGAAAGTCCCTTATATCTTCAGGGAGAACGTTTTCTGCCCACTTCTTTCCTTCCTCACCCATCTTTTTCCTCATCTCATCATTCCTCAAAAGAAGAAGAACCTTCTCTGCTATATCCTCAGGGCTTTTTGGGTTCACAATGAAACCTGTTTTTCCATCAATTACCGCATCCCTGCACCCTCCCTCACCACCTATCACCGGCTTTCCAAAGTAATTTGCCTCAAGGAACACAAGCCCGAAACCCTCAGAAAAAATCCCTTTCTCATTCTCCTCAACCCTTGACGGCATAACGAACAAATCACAAATTGAGTAATATGCTGAAAGTTCATCATCGGAAACACCTCCTGCAAAAATAACACTATCTTTTAAACCCATTGAATCAGCCATCCTTTCATACTCCTTCTTAAAATCCCCATCCCCTATCACAACATAAACTGCCTGAGGAAATTTTTCCTTTATAATTTTCATGGCTTCAATTGTCATATCTATCCCCTTGTATCTCTGAAGTTGAGTAAGCCTTGCAACAGAAAGAATTACCCTCTTACCCCTATAAATCCTCAGCAATTCATCAACCTTCTCCCTTGATGGTTCCTTAATTTTTGGAAGGGCAAGCCTTATCCTTTTTATCTTTCTATCATCTATAAAATTTTTTAAGTAATCCTCAGTCCAGCTTGATATTGCGAGAACAAAATCCGCTCCATTCAAAACCCTTTTTATAATCCACAGCCTCCTTTTATCCATAACCTCTATTGCATAAGTCCATTGAATACAGGGGACCCCGAAAATTTTTTTGATAAAAAATGCAGGAATTCCTGAAAGGATGTGCCCTGAATGAATGACCATTTTTTTACCCTTAAATGAATATCTTATCCATTCAAAGAGCAGTAGGAAAAAGGCTGAAATGATGAATATAAGGTTTCTCATTCTCTTCCTTCTGAACAGAAGGAATCTTCCTGTCCTTTTTATTCTGTATCTTTGATTTCTGTCAAATTCCTTTGCTCCTTTTACATAAGGTGCTATCACGAGGAGGGAATTTTCTAAAAATGTTTCATAAACATCTGATAGGCACCTCTGGATTCCTCCCCTTTCAGGCGGAAAATCCGGGGTAAGGAGTATGTGCAGGGTTTCCATTTTTTATTTTTACGAAATCTCCGATTTCTTATCAACCCATTTGCTTTCCGGGATAAGGGAAATATAATAAAAATCATGGTCAGTCTTTTAAATCTTCTTGTAGTTATGAGAGTTCTTCTTTCCCTGACATTTCAGGTTTTGATTCTCAGGATTTTCGGGGCGGGATTTCAAACAGATACATATTACCTATCTCTTACTGCGGTAGAATTCCTGAACGCTTTAATTCTTGGATTTATCCTGGATTTTTACATTCCCATTTACAACGATGTAAAAGCAAGGAATTTAGAAGGGGCTAAAAAATTTTTGGGAAGTGTTCTTCTTTTAGGAGGATGTATGGAAATTATTATTGCCCTTGTTTTATTTATTGCTTCAAAAGAAGTCGTAAAAATTTTTGCTACTGGTTTTACAGAAGAAAAAATACAGATGTCCTCCCGTCTATTTAGAATATATGTATTTTCAATCCCCTTTTCTGGCATAAATGCCATCCTCAATGCCACTTTAAATGCCAATTTTTTCATGTTCATCACATATCTAACCACCCTTTTTCCTCCCCTTTTTAATATAATTTCGGTCTTTTTCTTCGCTAAAAAGGTAGGTATAGAGGCAATTGTGTATTCTTATGTCATAAGTTTCATCTTCAACTTTTTAATCCTCTTCTTTTATTCCAGTAAAAAACTGGAATGGAAATTTCAAAATCCCTTTAAAAATAAAGAGGTTTTGAATCTATTAAAGCAGGGCATCCCAACGAGGATTGCAGCGGTCCTCTATAATTTTAAAGAGCCCATTACTACCAATGCCCTTTCATTTTTTCCAACCGGTTATCTTACAATCTATAAATATGCCCTGAGAATAATAGCAATTATATTTGAAATCACCAACTCCCCTATCCTGAATATATTTTATGTAAAGGCATCACAATTGGTTTCAGAGAATAAAATTGATGAGTTAAAGCAGACTCTGTTATCCACTATGGGCACAAACACATTTTTGTTTATCTTTTCATTGATTCCCTTTGTAATTGCTTTTGATAAGATATTCGGGCTTTTGTTTGGGGCAAAGGTTTCCCCTGACCAGTTGACCTTAATGTTTCGTTTATTCCTTCTCCTTGTTTTGTTTTATCTGGTATTATCTTATGAGATGTTCTTTATGTATATTACATACGCTCTCAAAAGTGGATTAAAGGTTCTGTGGATTGCGGCGACCTTCATTATTTTCTTTTCCTTCCTTCTTTTTATCGGGAGAAATCATTTAGGCATTTACATTCTCCCTGTGGCTTTATTCCTGTCTCAAAGTTCTAATGCGGTTCAGTATATAACACATGTAAATAAAAAATTATCCATTATAGATTACAAAATAGCAGGTTCTATGTTCAAAACTTTCACAATTGTCTTTATTATCACTGGATTTAACATTTTTTGGGGATATAATTTTTTCAACCGGATATTGTTTAATATGGCACTTATAATTTTGTGGGCTACTCTCGGGTGGAGTGATATGAGAAAAAGTGCTCAATACATACTTAGAAAGGGAGAGATAGGATAAAAATGCCCACGAGTCACCCTCATCAGTTAAACCAGATAGTTGAACTGATAATGTTGACAGACCCTCACTCTTTGCTGGATGTAGGAATTGGTTTTGGAAAGTATGGAGTTCTTGCGAGGGAATACCTGGAATTCTGGAATGAAAAGACAAAGGAATATGGTAAATGGACGAGGGTTATTGACGGAATAGAGGCTTTTCCAGAGTATATAACCCCTCTTCACCGATTTATATATAATGAAATCTACATAGGGAATGCTCTTGAAATTATTTCAGGACTTGAAAAAAATTACGACCTTGTTTTGTTGATAGATATAATAGAGCATTTTGGATACAGAGACGGAATAGAATTGATAGAAGAAATTCTGAAAAAGAGCAGAAATGTTATAATTTCGACTCCAAAAAGAGAATCCCAGCAAGGAGAACTCTTCGGCAACCCTTATGAAACGCACAGGTCGGTATGGAAAAAAGAAGATTTTAAAAGGTTCAAAAATTGTTTCCTTTTACCAAATGAGTATTCTATTATTTGTTACATAGGAGAGGAGGCAAAAAGAATAAGATGGATTTTGAGAAAAGAAAAAATTAAAAAAGTAATTAAAAATTTTTTTCCTTTTCTTATCCCTATATACAAGGTGTTTAAAAATTATTGGAGGAACCATGCTTTACAAAGATAACCTTTTTATAATCCTCCTTTTCTCCATAGCCCAGATGTTTATCAAAAAAGAGGAAAAAAAACTGGAAAGGCAAAGATTTATTGAAGGAAGAAAAGAGGCATTGAAGGTTTTGTTGGGAATTTTCAAAAATGCTTTAGGTTCTCTAATCGGGAGGAAGTCAGGATGCTAAAAATTTCAAAAATTATTAGCGGTGTTTATAAACTTGTAACCCTCAAAAGAAGCCCTTTGCAGTATTACAACTCCCTGATATACATGAATTTTATGAAAAATCCCTCAGAGGTTGTTCCATACGACCCACCCCATATAACCTTCTTTGCTTCATACGAATGCACCCTTTCCTGTAAGATGTGCTTGACTCATTCACCTTTTGTTCCAGACAACCCCTATAAATATCAAGGTTCTAAAATGCTTTCTTTTGAGATGTTCAAAGAAGCCATAGATAAATTTCGGAGGGCTACTACATGCGCCTTTATTGGCAACGGAGAGCCTTTGTTGAATCGGCATATTTTCAAGATGATAGAATATGCATCAAAAAAGAGAAAGATGTATACCTCTTTATGCACAAACGGGACTCTATTGCTTGAGTATATAGATGATATTATCTCCTCTCCTCTTGAGCATATATCAATAAGTATAAATGGTCATACACCTCAAATTTATAATCATATTACAGGAATGGGGGAAAAAATTTTTGAAAAAATAAAAGAGGGAATTATTAAACTTGTTGAAAAAAGAAATTTGAAAAGGAAGAATTTAAGAATTGGAATCACTTTCATATTAGATAAACACACATTAAAATATGCCCAGGAGATGATAAATTTTGGTGAGGAGATTGGTGTAGATGAAATTGGGTTGAATGCAATTATGCCTTACCCATTTACAGTTGAATCTGCGAGAAGGATGACTCTTTTTGTGGATGACCCGGAAGTAAAGAGTTTGTTTAATTTAAGAAAGCCATCAAGAAAAATTAAAGTTTTTCTTCCAAAACTACTGGAAGAGAAAGAGTTCCGTCTGTGCAGGGACGCCTTTTCGTCCATGAGTATAGATGGTGATGGAAATGTAGGAGGCTGTGAAAGAATGATGCTCAAGACTGCTGATAATGGTAAGTTCTGGGATAAAGATGTCTTCAACAACCATCATTTCAGGTATTTAAGAAGGGTCTTCTTAAATCCTGCTGAAAAATTGCCCGACCCTTGCAAGGTATGCTATAACAATTCTCCCCATCAGGTTTACTTAAATGATTAGTGTAATTATACCCGTTTATAACGCTGAAAAGTATATAGATAATTTATTGCACTCCTTGATGAATCAGGATTTTCCAAAAAATAATTTTGAAATAATAATTGTGAACGATGGCTCTACAGATAATACCTGCTCACAATTGCTACGGTGGAAGATGGAAGTTCACAATTTTAACATAATCTCCATTCCCAATTCAGGTCCCGGCATTGCACGGAATAAAGGAGTAGAAATTGCAAAAGGTGAAATTATCGCCTTTACAGACGCGGATTGTATCCCCCCTTTAGATTGGTTGAAAAGAATTTATGAAGAATTTGAAAAGAATCCAGAAATTTGCATTGTATATGGGGCGGTAAGCAGTAATATCCGTGGAAAGCTTCTACCTTTTTTTATTTCATTTGAGATAAAGGGAGAATATATCTCACCATCAAATATGGCTATTAAAAAAGAATGTTTCATTTCTCTAAAAGGTTTTGACCCATCTTTTTCTTATCTTGCTGAGGACTGGGAGTTCACTTATAGGGTTAAGAAAAAAGGGGTAAAAATTAAATTCTGTGAAAATATAAAAGTTTATCATCCACATAGATATCAGAAGATAAAATTGGGAATAAGGGATGCGAAGAAGTGGTGGGAAACACATCTTCTATTAAAAGAAAGGCATCCTGATTACCCACTTAAATCGGCAATGAAGCCAGCCGTTCTAAAAAGCTTTGCAGTCATTCTTCTTTTTCTTTTTTCCATCTTCTTTTTTAATTCATGGATTTTGAAAATAGGATTTCCCCTCCTTCTGTTGTGGGGATATGGTCTATACAGGGTGATTTATGTAAAATACAATCTCCACAAGAATTTTCTGAAAGACCATATTAAAATAAAAGATATGCTGATGCACATCTTTTTTGGATGGACGAAACCCTTTATATCCCTTTTCGCTTTTTTACTGGCATTCAAGAAAAGGAGATGAAGATACCGAGACCTGAAAATTTAAATAATGAAGACCATATCTTCCTTTACAACCATGACATAAAAGAATTTCACAATCCGAATCAAAACTCCTTTGAACGGACGAGATACATTGCAAGAATAAATAAAATAATAGAAGGTGTAAGAAGACACATCCCAACAGAAGGAAAAATCATTGAAGTTGGTTCTGCTCAAAGCAATATCTCCCTTCTTCTATCAGAAATGGGTTACTGTGTGTATCCGATAGACATTCGCAATTCCTTTCTTACATACGCCAAACTAAAATACGAAAAGGGAAAATTTTTCCCTATATGCGGGAATGCAGAAGAATTGCCATTAAAAGATGAAACCATTCACGCAGTAATTCTCGCCGAGCTTCTGGAACATACCTTTTATCCTTCAAAGATACTTTCGGAGGCATACAGGGTTCTTAAAAAAGGAGGCATTTTATGCATAACAACCCTTGCAAGAAAATTGACAGCCACAATTTTTATAATTGCCAAAAAGAGATGAATGTATCCGTGGTAATTCCATCTTATAAAAGAGCAGAACACCTCTTAAGATGTATAAAAGCCCTTTTCAACCAGAATGTTCCTCCCTATGAAATTATAGTTGTTTTAAGGGAGGATGATACGCAATCAATTAGGGCTTGTGAAGGAATTGAGGGTATAAAGGTTTTTAAGGTTTCGGAACCCGGGGTTTTGATTGCGATGAACAAGGGGCTTGATGTGGCAGAGGGTGATATTATAGCATTTACGGATGATGATGCTGAGCCATTCCCTGATTGGATTGAAAAGATAATAAAAAACTTTGAGGAGGATGAAAAAGTTGGAGGGGTTGGAGGAAGGGATATTATAATTGTTGATGGAAAGGAAATAAAAGGAAGGGTGAAAAGGATTGGGAAAATTCAGTGGTTTGGAAGGGCAATAGACCATCATCATCTGGAACTGGAAGGCAGGCGGAAAATAGAGGTTGATGTGCTAAAGGGAGTGAATATGGCTTTTAGAAGGGATTTCATAAAAAATTACAGGTTTGACCTTAATATGAACAACATCTCGTCGGTCTCTTTTGAGTTTGATATCTGCTTTTATATCAAGAAAAAAGGAGGAAAGATAGTATATGACCCTGAACTGAAAGTAAAACATTATCCCGCTCCTCGTCCATCAAGTTCTCAGAGGGAAGATGAAATAAATATGTATGAATATTCACGAAATTATACTTATGTGATGTCAAAACACCTTTCATTTTTAAAAAAATCCATATTTCTTCTCTATTTCTTTTTAATAGGGCAAAGGGCATCATACGGACCAATTCTTTTTTTATATGATTCCTTAAAAGGAAGGAGAATTCCTTTTAAGATATTAAAAACCTCTATAAAAGGAAAATTTGATGGATTGAAAAGATGGATTTTAAATATATTGTCTTAGGGATTTGGGAAGGTTGCTATTTTTTCCTTTTTGATAGATTGCAAGGAGTTCCGTGGCATCTTTCAATGACTTCTTCTCAATCGGGTGAAATGAATAATCAAAAGATGTTAACAATTCCATACATTTTTTACCAATTTCCTCAGAGTGTATATCCATAATTAAAACAGGGGCAAATTCTTTTAATATCCTTCTTGCTCCGTTTAATACCTGAAACTCCGCACCTTCCACATCTATTTTTATAAAATCAGGAGGTAAAATTTGGTTTGAGAAAACAAGAGAATCTAAACTGTGTGTTTTAATTATAAAAGAACCAGTTTCAGATATGTGCCCCAAATCGTGCCTTATTTTTATATAAAATTGTGAATGGCTTCTTTTATTTTTTCAGCCACTCTGTCTAAAGAATAATGGAAAACAGCATTCCTCCGCACTTCTTCCCTTTTTCCTGCATATTCTCCTTTCTCAATAACAGATTTTAGCAGGCTAAAAAGTTCATCCACATTTTTCTCCTCAAACACCTTACCACCAAGATTTCTTACCACATTTGGTATTTCACCAGAACTTGAACCAATTGGATATACACCGCACATCGCCCCTTCAATCAATACCCTGCCGAGCTGCTCTTTCCATCTCTTTGTTGTCCTTGAAGGAAGGACAATGATATCCATCTTTTTATATACCTTATGCATCTCAGAATGAGGAACCCCGGGAATATACTCTATGTATTCAAGATTCCTTATCTCTTCCATCAATATATTTTCATCTGGACCTCTTCCCACAATGAGCCCTTTTATATTAGAAATCTCATGGTGAAGTTTTTTAAGAGCAGATAAAAAATCAAAAATGCCTTTATCTTTCCATATCCTTCCAGCATATCCAATCACTACTTCCTTTCTTTCATCTTTCTGGGGTTTAAAAAGGTTTTCATCAATTCCATGAGGGATCACCAATATCTCTTTATTAAAATTCTTTTTTCTGAGCACTTCTCTAACTTCCTCTGTAAGAGCGATTGCACCAGATGCTTTTTTTAAAACAAATTTTTCTATCCACGAAAATGGAGGAGGAAATTTTTTGAAGATATTTTCTTTTGTATAAATCACAAATGGTATTCCCATTTTGAGAGATGCTATTGAAAATTGAAAGGATGGAATGGAAAAGGGTTCCTCGTCTATTAGAACCATCCGGGGAGAAATTTTTTTAAGAATTTTCAAAGGATGATAATAAAAGTGTGTATGAAGGGTTTGAAAGGATGGGAGAAATGCTTTTTCGGGATGGGGATAAAAATCCGGATTTTCTGTTATTTCAGATTTCATCTTTCCTCTGTAGGTTTCAAGCCATCTTTCAGGAAATATAAGGTGGACCTCAATCCCTTTTTCTCCTGCTTTAGACCATATCTTCTGATTTTCACCAACCACACAGGAATGACTTATCACAGCCACCTTCAGCATAATAAAAAATTATCATCTTTTTGATGAAATGTAAATTAAAAACTCGCTGGATTAAAGAAAAGGCGTTTGTTATATTCAGCATAAGATGAAGGAAAATAATAAAATAAAAGGGAAAATAGGGAAAAAAGAAATTTTTATATTTCTTTTTTTTCTGTCCATTTTCCTGTTTTGTGCGGAAGGGCATTATGAATCCATTGATGCCTCACTCAGGTTTGAAATGACAAAAAGCATTGTTGATAAAGGAAGTTTTGCTGTTGAACATCCCTTCGCAAGAAAAGGGATAGATGGAAGATACTATAATACATACGGGCCGATTACCTCATTCATCGCAATTCCATTTTATCTAATTGCCAAATTAACAGCACACCTTACCCATTTTCCCATAAAAGGAATTGAAGAATTTTTCTTTTCAATGATAAATCCCATCCTGGGTGCTTTTATAGCCCTCATATACTTCATGCTTTTAAAAAATAATTTAAAATTTGAACCAAAAAGGGCTTTCCTCTGTTGTATCCTTCTTTGCTTCGCCTCTTCATTCTTCTTTTATGTCAAATCAGCAGCCAATGAGATTCCCACTACCCTTTTCTTCCTTCTTGGAATTTATTTTTTGTTTAAAGAAAATAAGAAAACAAGGGACTGGATTCTTGGCGGTGTTTCCTTTGGTCTTGCATATCTGACAAGATGGGAAGCGGTTCTCTTTTCTGTTCCTATATTTTTGTGGATAATTTATCTCCTGTATAAAAGGAAAGAATTTTCTCCTCTGGGTTTTCTGATTGGATTTCTTCCATTTTTAATTGCGGGAATGGTTTATACCTATTACTTCTGGGAAAATCCATTTTTTCAATATGGTGAGGCTATGGGAGTAAAAGAGAGGGTTCAAATTGGTTCATCATCCACATTTTTCAAACATCTCGTTTCTCATCCATTTCTCAAAGGTTTTTACAGAAGGGCATTCAGTTTGGAGCAGGGATTGTTTTCTTATAATCCATTTCTGATTTTTTCTCTTTTTGGTTTCATTCAATTATGGAAGGAGAAGGAAAAGTTTTTCTTAATTTCATTCTGGGTTTTTATATGGATTATCTTTTATTCCCTTGTGCCTGCTCGTGGAACATGGATGGGACCAAGATTTGCAGTTCCTTTAATTCCTGTCCTTACAACATTATCTATAGATTACCCCTTCAAAAAAATTCTTGATAAATTTTTTTACGCCTTTGCCTTTATTTCCTTTTTTATTAACTTTGCGGGAGTAAACGCTTCTTCCCACAGAATACACTATAAAGAGGCAATCACCTATGGGAATGAAATATCAGAAAACCGAATTATAGAACTTAAGTTGCCATTCACATTGTCAAATGCCTTTGAGGTTTGGAGAAATTACATAAAATATCCGAAAAGGGATTATTTCTTCAGCAGAGAAAATGCCTCTTTTAAAGAAAGGCTGGAAAAGCAGGCAACAGTTGCTCTGCCCAATTTCTGGTGGGTATTTTTGCCGTTTTTTGGTGTTCCGAGGGTTCTGGTTTATATGGGAATGGCAGTTCTTCTCTTCCTCAGTATTTACTCGGGATATAAAATAAGGAAAGAAATTTTTAGGGAAGATTTGACAATCTCCTGATTATCCCGTAAAATTTCTCAATAAGAGAGAAAAAAACTGGAGAAATTATCTCAATGATGAATAAAGAATTGATAAAAGACTATCTCGCAGAGTTCATAAAAACCCCACTGCCATGGTTTATTGAAAGGGAACTCAAGGTGAGTGAGACAGAGAGGAGAGTAATCACTATTATCGGACCGAGGAGGGCTGGTAAGACCTATTATCTTTACCAGTTGATGAGTAAGAACAAAGAAAATGCTCTCTACCTGAATTTTGAGGATACAAGATTGATGGAGGTCTCATTTAAAGAGGTAAGGGATGTGATAAGGATGTTCAAAGAAATGAGCGGGAAAGAGCCGATGTATCTTTTTCTTGATGAGGTTCAGAACCTCCATAGATGGGAAATGGCAGTGAGAGAACTTCTTGACACAAGAAAATTCAGGATTTTTGTTACAGGTTCCTCTTCAAAATTGTTAAGCAGAGAAATTGCAACATCTTTGAGAGGAAGAACCCTCACTTATACCTTACTCCCTTTCAGTTTTTCGGAGTATCTAAAGGCTAAAAATATCCCAACACAGGTTTTATCAAAAGACGATGAGGCCCTTATTAAAAAAGAACTCATGGAATATCTCCAGTTCGGCGGCTTTCCAGAGGTTGTCCTTGAAAAAGAAAAGGAGAAGATACTTAAAGAATTTTATGACCTTACTCTTTTTAAAGATATCATTGAAAGGCACAATTTAAGAAATATAAGCCTCGCAAAGTTTTTGCTCTCCTTCTTTGCACAGAACTTCTCCTGTGAGATTAGCGTCAACAAAATTCTAAATTTCTTTAAATCGCAGGGGAAAAAATTCGGCAGAAATACCCTGTATGATTACATTGACAAAATTCAGGATACGGTTGCTATATTCTTTGTGAACAGATATTCCGAAAAGATATACACGAGGGAGAGCTGGCCGAAAAAAATCTATCTTGCAGACACAGGAATTTCAAGGGTTGTAAGGTTCTCTACCGATACAGGAAGATTGATGGAGAATGCTGTTTTTCTTGAACTCTTAAGAAGAACGAATATCCATCCCCTTATGGAAATTTATTTTTTAAGGGTTAATAATAAGGAAATTGATTTTGTTGTGAAAGAAGGGATGAAGATGAGCCTTATTCAGGTGTGTTATGAGATAGAAGATTTAAAGACCAGAGAGAGGGAAATAAAAAGCCTGCTAAAAGGAAGCGAGGAATTGAAATGTAACGATTTGCAGATTATAACATGGGATTATGAGGGAGAAGAAAAGTTTAATGGTTTGAGTATTAGATTTATCCCTCTCTGGAAATGGCTCATCACAGGAGATAGATAGAATGTGTGGGATATGCGGAATTGCCGGTAAAAGAGAAGAGACTCAGATAAGAAGGATGACAGGAATTATGGAACACCGGGGTCCTGATGACGAGGGCTTTTACATTGACGATGATATTTCTCTCGGGGTAAAGAGGCTTGCAATAATTGACCTTAAAACAGGGAATCAGCCAATTTTCAATGAGAAAAGGGATATGGTAGTGATTCTTAACGGGGAAATATACAATTTCAAAGAATTGAGGAAGGAACTTGAAGAAAGGGGGCACAGGTTTTACACAAAGACCGATACAGAGGTTCTAATTCATGCTTATGAGGAGTTCGGTTTTGAATGCCTGAAACACCTGAGAGGGATGTTTTCCTTCGCAATCTATGATAAGAGGAAAAAGATTCTATTTCTTGCGAGAGACAGAATAGGGATAAAACCCCTATACTGGACAAAGATTGATAATGAACTTATATTTGCATCTGAAATCAAGGCAATCCTTGAGTATGAAAGGGTTAAAAGGGAACTGGACTTATACTCACTCAGCCTATATTTAATGCTTCAGTATGTTCCATCAGATTTGACCATGTTCAGGGGAATAAAAAAATTGAGGGCAGGCGAGTTCATGGTTTACAGGGAGGGGAATTTGAAGATTGAAAGATACTGGAATTCCTCAATGTGGTCGGATGAAAAAATGG
>Ga0207433_10008665_pt1 | contig 16485 bp, 14 predicted proteins | sample YelNatPaOPGAMG01_FD_187559 | JGI IMG/M metagenome (GOLD analysis project Ga0207433, IMG submission 187559) | Hot spring thermophilic microbial communities from Obsidian Pool, Yellowstone National Park, USA - OP-RAMG-01 (SPAdes) (version 3) | ecosystem: Environmental > Aquatic > Thermal springs... | reverse complement strand
ACTCCAGCGGGGCAAGCAATTACTACCTCTTCGATCCCCGGACCCATCAGTTAACTTTTCTTCTGAAAAACGCCGAGCACCTGGCGGTGAGGCCGTAGAGACAGGATGTTAGGTTAGGAAGTGAGGCCACAATCCCCGGGATTGGATTCCTGAAAGATTATTAAAAAATCGGGTCATAAAAAAGCGAATGGAAAACAATTCTTGGGATCCAGGGGGAAGGGATTTTTTGTAAAAAATGATCTGGGACTGCAGGAAAATCGAGAAAACAAATCCTTAAGCGAGGGGTTAAAAATGTTTTAAAAAAATTCTATGATTTTGAACAAGGCAAGAGGGAAATAAGGAGGAAAGAAGATGAAAAAGTTAATTGCCCTTGTTTTAGTGGTTTTCCTCGTGAGCTGGGGGGTTCCCTTGGGGGGAACTGAGGCTAACGGGAGACAACCCTGGCCGATGTTCATGCACGACCCCCAGCACACAGGAAGAAGCTTTTTCGCGGGACCCACATCTTCCCAAATCAAGTGGACCCTGGACCTGGGAGAAAGGATTATTGCAAGCCCCGTCATAGGGGAAGACGGAACGATATACTGTCTCACAAGCGGGGTGGTATATGCAATCGATCCTGGAGGAAGGATCAGGTGGAGCCATTCCCTTCCTGAACCCTTAAAAGTCTATGATCTTCGGTACTGGATCGTCCCACTCTCTCCATTATTAAGCTACGATGGAAAAATCATTTTCCGAACAGTCTCAACCGATCCTACTCGAGGCTACGGAGGGTTAATGGCTTTAAACCCCGACGGTACGCAATCATGGCTCTTTGAGTGCGCTGAAATTTTGAGCTGCCCCGTTTTATGGGAGGGGAATATCTTTTTTGGTGCACGCGATAAGTGCTACCAGTTAAATCTATCGGGGGAGCTCATCTCCTATGTTCCTGCTTCAGGCCCGGTAGTTTCCACCCCGGCAGTTTCCCTGGAGGGGACCTACTATTTCGGGACAGTTGGGACAAACGGTGGGATTTTTTATGCTGTGCATCACGCATCCGGGATAAAATGGACTTTCCCCCTTGAGAAATCTGCACATGGAGACCCCTCTCTGGGTGCGGATGGAACGATTTTTTTCACCGACCTAGAAAAACTTTACGCTCTCACCCCGGAGGGAAACGAGAAGTGGGCAATAAACTTTAATTCTATTTGCGCTCCGGCAATCGGTTCAGACGGAACCCTTTATCTGGGACACACAAACCATATCTTTTACGCAATAGATCCTTCAAATGGGGGCGTGAAGTGGAGATTCCAGACCGGAGGTCCGATTTCCTCCAGCGCTTCAATTGACCGGAACGGAAACATTTTCTTCGGTTCAAGGGACAAAAAGGTCTATGCCCTTTCTCCGGGGGGAGAACTCCTCTGGTCTTTTGAGACGGGAGGAGAGGTGGTTGGAACACCGGTAATCGGTGGCGATGGGACGCTTTATGTGGGAAGCGGAGATGGAACACTTTACGCCTTCGGCACTCCAGAGCAGACCTCGGTCAACATCATCCAGCCCCGAAGAGGGGAAAACTGGAAAGTGGGCGAAGAATACGAGATCAAGTGGGAGACCATAAATCCTCCTCAGGGGGTGTACTCTGTAAGAATTTCGCTTCTTGAAGGAGGTAAAATAGAAGGGATCATGGCTGGGGGGCAGGATACCGGATCATTTGTCTGGATACCGGAGTTTCCATCCCGGGGTTGCCGGATACAGATTTCCATTGTGGCGCCCGACAATAGCCTGATTGCTCAAGCTGTTTCGGGAGAGTTCAGGATATTGACGCCTTTCTCGGATGTCCCCCTTGACTTCTGGGCTCTCTGGGAAATTATGTGCCTGGCCAATGGTGGGGTGGTCAACGGTTACCCCGACGGAACCCTCAAACCCGAGCTTCCCGTTACAAGGGCGGAGTTCTCCAAGATGGCCCTGCTCTATCTGAGATATGAACAGGATTTTCCTCCCAGCCCCACCTTCCCCGATTTGGACCCCAGGGAGTGGTACTACGGGTATGTGGAGGGGGCGGTAAAAGCTGGCCTTGTAAAGGGATACCCCGACGGGACCTTCAAACCACAGGGAAACATCACCATTGCGGAGGTCCTGACAATGATTGTAAGGGCCGCAGGCTGGAACTTGGTGGACCCTCCTGCAACCAACCCCACAATTTTCATCAGGGATAGAGACGATTCCCTAAGAAGGATAAGCCCGGCGGACTGGTTCTTTCAGTATGTGGGGGCGGCGGTGGAGCACGGAATTTTGAAATTGGGTCCAGGAGAGGAAGAATATGAGGAGATCGCCTCCCGGGGTGGAGGTGGGGAGTACATCATCCGCTTCAATACCCCGGCCACCAGGGCGCAGACTTCGGTATTTTTGGTAAGGCGCTTCTCAATTAGCGGGCTCACTTTCTCAATTGGTCCCTTGTTTTAGGAAAGAAAATGGAATTTGGGAGGACGAGCCTGGGAGACCAACGGGAGGATAGACTTTTCGAATTGGAAATTTTTTTTAGGAATTGACAAGGCAGGAAAGGAGTTCCGACAAGAAGGATTTTTAAAATCCCGAACTGGTTCTGGGGAAGGGTTATTTCAAAAGGTCGGGACAAAAAGGCTGGCTTAAAAGGCCATAAAATATTTGCCAGCGAGATTGGAGATCGCCTGGCTTTGGAACTTCCCTTTCCATGTAGGAACGGACCAGGTCCTCCCCTACCCGGTAATTGATCACGTAGGAGCGGTAAAATTCCATGAATTTCAGGGAGTGATCGGCCTCCTCCGGAGAAAGGAGGCGATAACGGACGAGGAGCTCTCCGGCCTGGTCCCGGGAAATTTCCCCATCCAGGTACCGGCGAGCGACTTCCACCTGAACATAAGCCAGTTTCTTCATAGCCTGAAGGCAATTTTCGTAGAGCTCGAGGTTCTGGGGGCTTAACCCCGCAAGGGGGCAGAGAACCCGGGATTGGAAATCAAGGCGGTCAATTAGGGAAGGAAAGACCATCTCCACGGCGTAATTGGCCGTCCCCTCGGCAATCAGGGCATCAGGCCCGAAAAGGGGAAAAATGGAGAACTCCACCCAGCCCTGCTTCAGGTAAAGTTCAGTCTCCCTCAGGCAGTTGAAAACGTGGTGGCCGGGATACCCTTCATGGCAGGCCAGGGTGAGGACCTGATCAAGATAAACCGGGAGGTCTGTGTTGATCTGGATCAGGCTCCGGGAATTCCCCTCAAACCAGTTGTAACCAGACCAGGGCTTGTCCTTAACCAGCTCAAAGCTGAAATTTTCCCCCTGGGGCAAAGGGATCCACTGAGAAGTTCGGAAGCGGGCCTCCCGGATGGCCTTTTCGATTACGGAAGATAGTTTTTCCGGGGGAATGCGGAACTCCTCCCGCAGATTTTGATACCTTTCTTTCAAAGGGCCTTTCCCGGGGAGCATCGAGTCAAGGTTTAAAAGCGTCTCCTGGAAATCCTCCAGGGAGAAGGTGGGAGCCTGAACTCCGTACAGGGCGAGGGATTCCTGGTCGAAGGTCAGGAATGACCCCTCGAGGAGCTCCGCTTTGGCGCGGAGGGAACGGAGATGAATAATCAGGTTTTTCAGGCGGATAGAGAACTTCCAGGAGAGCTTATGGCGCTCAATTTCTTCCAAAAGCGAGATCAGGGAGGAGGCTTCCTGTTCGATTTGAGGGAGGCTTTTAGTGGCCCCCAGGCCTTCTTTCTTAAGTTCAGGTGGGCCAAAATAGGCATCCACGTAACCCGGGGAGTGCTTCTCCAGGGAGAAGCAGAGGCGAACATATTCCTGGGCGATCTGGTCCAGCTCCGGTTCAGAAGCCTGGGGTTCAGGGATTCTCAATTTTTCCTCCAAAACGGGTGGTTAGAATATACAAAGGCAAATAAATCAGGATTGGAAGGGTGTACAGGCGCCGGATTTTCAAGTCCCAGTCTGGGAAAAAAGCCATGCGTGATTGCAAGACCTGACCCCGGGTTAGAGGAATCGCTGGAAGATCTCGTCCACATGGGCAAGATAAGGAGAGAGGGAGAAAGCCGGGGAAAGATCCACTCCCTTCAATTTTCTCTCCAAGGCGGTTTTCAAATCCGGAGCCCTGCCCTCCCGGACTTCCATAGAAGCCTCCTGAACAAGAAGATAGGCCTCTTCCCTGCTGAATCCCTGGTTTATCAGCTCCAGGAGGACCCTCTCGGAAAACACCAGCCCTTTGGTCATCCAGATGTTCTCCTGCATACGCTTCTGGTCCACCTTCAGACCACTCATGACCCTGTTCAAGAGCTGCAAAGCGTAGAGAAAAAGGGAGGTGGCGTCGGGAAGGATCACCCTTTCCACGGAGGAATGGGAGATGTCCCGTTCGTGCCAGAGGGCCACATCCTCCAAAGCGGAAAGGGCATATCCCCTTAAGAGGCGAGCAATACCGCAGAGCCTTTCACAGAGGATGGGGTTTTTCTTATGCGGCATGGCACTTGATCCCCTTTGTTTCTGGGAAAAGGGCTCTTCCACCTCATCGATCTCCGTCCTCATCAAACTGCGAATTTCGGTGGCTATCCTCTCCACCCCTCCCCCGCAAACGGCCAAGGTGGAAAGATACTCAGCGTGGATGTCCCTGGGAATGATCTGGGTAGAAAGGGGACAGGGTTTCAGCCCCAGTTTTTCGCAGGCGATTTTCTCCACCTCTGGAGGAACGTGGGCGTAGTTACCTACAGCCCCGGAGACCTTCCCCAAAGAAATAGCTTCCTTTTCCCGGAAGAGCCTCTCCCCTATCCTCTTCAATTCCGCATACCAGTTGAGGACCTTCAAGCCGAAAGAGGTGGGCTCAGCGTGAACCCCGTGGGTCCTGCCAATAATGGGAGTGTGCTTGTGCTTGCAGGCTAACTCCCATGTCACGTGGAGTAGAGGCTCCAGCTCTTTCAGTATCTCCTCAGTGGCCCTTTTCAGGGATAGGGAAAGGGCGGTATCAATAACGTCCGAGGAAGTAAGGCCGTAATGAAAAAATCTGGCTTCGTCTCCCATGGAGGAGGTAGCTACTTTAATGAAGGCAATCACATCGTGGCCCACCTCCTCCTCCACCTTGTTGATCTGTTCCACATCCAAAACAGCGTGCTTTCTGGCTTGATCGGCGGAACCAGAGGGAATCATCCCCAGAGATTCATAAGCCTCCATCACAGCCAGTTCAACTTCTAACCAGAGACGGAATTTGTTCTCCTCTGACCACAACTCCTGCATCACTCGAGGAGTGTATCTGGGAATCATTGTGAACCCCCTGTATTGTAATTGGGCGCTTCCCTGGTGATCCGGACATCATGAGGATGGGACTCCCTCACTCCTGCGGGAGTTATCTCGATGAATTCCGCTTTTTCCCATAACTCCTTGATGCTCCTGGCCCCACAATAGCCCATACCTGATTTTAAACCTCCCACGAGCTGAAAGAAAACCTCGGAGACATAGCCTTTATAGGGAACCATCCCCTCGATCCCCTCGGGGACGAACCTCTTGAAGCTTTCCTGGAAATAACGGTCGGCACTCCCTGCGTTCATCGCTCCCATGCTCCCCATGCCCCTGTAAGATTTAAACTTTCTGCCCTCATAGATGATGGTCTCCCCCGGAGCTTCCTCGGTTCCGGCGAAAAGGTTACCAATCATCACCGTGGAGGCACCAGCGGCTATGGCCTTCACGATATCCCCGGAGTACCTGATGCCTCCATCGGCGATTATGGGGATCCCGTGCCGGGAAGCAACCTGAGCGCACTCCATGATGGCCGTGAGCTGAGGCACACCCACACCAGCCACGATCCTGGTGGTGCAAATGGAACCCGGGCCTAATCCCACCTTCACGGCATCGGCCCCGGCTTCAATCAGGGCCTGAGTGCCTTCAGCCGTGGCTACATTTCCGGCGACAACCTGCAGCTCCGGATAAAGCTCCTTGATCTTTCTCACCACCTGAAGGATATTGCGGGAATGCCCGTGGGCGGAATCCACAAAAATGACGTCCACCCCGGCTTCCAGCAACGCCTCCACCCTTTGTAAGCTTTCCCCCGAGGCTCCAACGGCCGCTCCCACAAGGAGCCTGCCAAAGCTGTCCCGGGAGGCCTGAGGGTGCTCGATGATCGAGTTTATATCCTTGATGGTGATCAGTCCCACAAGCTTTTCTCCCTCCACGATGGGCAACTTCTCGACCCGGTGACGGTGGAGGATCTCCTTGGCCTGTTTCAGGGTTATGCCCGGGGAGGCTGTAATCAGCTTGGGAAAAGGGGTCATCAGCTCCTTGATTTTTTTCCCCTTTTCCTCCTCGAACCTGATATCCCGATTGGTCACCAGGCCCACTAACCTCTCCCCTTCCACCACGGGCAGCCCTCCGATCTTATAGAGGGCCATCGTGGACTCAGCCTGCTCCACTGTGGCCTCCGGAGAGATAGTAACGGGGTTCATGATCACCCCGTTTTCGGAAAGCTTAACCCTTCTCACCTCCTGCCCCTGTCTTTCTGGGGACATATTCTTATGGATCACCCCCAGGCCCCCTTCCCGGGCCATAGCTATAGCCATGGTGGACTCAGTCACCGTATCCATGGCTGCAGAAAGCAGTGGGGCCTTGAGTTCAATCTTTCTGGTTAGCATCGTGCTTGTATCTATCTCGTCCGGTAATACCTCGCTGTAACGAGGTATTAGGAGCAGGTCATCAAATGTGTACCCTCTTTTCATAGCTCACCTCTCTTTGCGCTTATTTTCAAAATCCTCAGTGCCAGCTCCGCAGCGTTGATTATCCCCGCCTCTCCAATTCCCATGGTGGCCACTGGCACTCCTTTAGGCATTTGCACCATGGAAAGCAGGGCATCTATGCCCCCCAAAGGGCCCACGGCTCTGGGCACCCCAATTACAGGAATATCCGTGCTGGCGGCCACAATCCCCGGAAGGGCAGCAGACATGCCCGCTACAGCTATAATCACCTGCACCCCCTTCAGGGACTTCAGGTAAGCGAGCAGGCCAGGAAGATCGCGGTGGGCAGAATGCACTACTACCTCGGAGTCCACCCCTGCCTCGGCGATCTTTTTCACCCCTGGCTGCACAAATTCCCTGTCGCTCTCAGAGCCGAGAATAAAGGACACTTTCATGCTTTTCCTCCTATATCGGTCCTGTATAATTTAGCTTCAAACTTCAAACGCCTGGCAAACTCCAGGGTCCTGAAATGAGCATCGCTTCCTTTGCCCACAACCGTCAGGACCCTCCCCCCGCTGGAGACAAGTTTTCCATCTCTTTTAGAAAGCGCGCCTCCGAAGACAACCACTCTCAGCTCCTGGGCCAAAGGCTGGAAATCTCCGATTTCCACTCCCACTTGAGGGGAATAGGGATAACCCTGAGAAGCGATCACTAAGGCGTTTGCGGGCTCCCCCCATTTCAGCTTCACTTCCTCGGCTTTTCCTTCCATGACCTGAGAAAGGACCTCTCCCAAATCGCTCTCTAACCTCACCATAAGAGCCTGGGTTTCAGGATCACCGAAACGCACGTTGTATTCCAGCACTTTAGCTCCTTCCTCTGTGAGCATCAGGCCAAGGTAAAGGGCTCCTCTGTAGTTGATCCCTTCTTCCTTCAGGGCCCGGGAAAGCCGAGAAATCAAGTCCGAGATGCTCTCCTTCATCTTCTGCTTCAAGTTTACAGGAGAAAAGGCTCCCATGCCACCGGTATTTGGCCCTTGATCAAAATCCAGAAGCTTTTTGTGATCCCGAACATAATCCAGAGGAAGGAGCGTCTTCCCATCGTAAAGGCAAATCAAGGAAAGCTCCTCCCCTTTTAAATATTCCTCAACCAGTAACCTCTTCGAGGCCTCCCCGAACTTTCCTCCCAGCATCTCCTCCACGATCTTAAGGGCCTCCTCTTCCCCTTCCGCAATTAAGACCCCCTTTCCTCCAGCCAGCCCATCCGCCTTGAGCACAAAAGGAGGAGAAAAATTGGACAGGGCTTTTCGAGCCTCAGTCAGGCTGGCTACAGGAAAGGAACGCGCGCAGGGAATGGAGTGGGAAAAATTGAATTCCTTGGCGCGCACCTTGGAGGCCTCCAACCAGGTAAATTCCCGGTGGGGTCCAAAAGTGGGAACGCCCTCCCCTTCCAGGATGTCAGCAATGCCCTCCGCTAAGGGGTTCTCCGGTCCTATCAGGGCCAGGGAAACCCTGTTTTTAACAGCCAGATGGGCCAGATCCTTAAAATCTTGGGGATAAAGCGCTTCTCCCAAAGGCTCCATCAGGGGATTGGGGTTCACAGTGAACATCTTCTCCACGAACTTGCTCTGAGAGAGCTTCCAGAGGAGAGCGTGTTCTCTTCCCCCGTTGCCGTAAATCAAGATCCTCATTTCCCCGCTCAATGCCGGAACAACCTTTTATGAGTAAAAATCAAGGTAGCCTGATGCTCCTCGCAAAGCTCAACGCATTCCCTGTCCCGCTTGGAGCCGCCGGGCTCCACGAAACACCGGACTCCCGCTTTCAGTCCCACTTCGATTGCGTCCCGGAAAGGGAAAAAGCCATCGGAAATCATCACTGCCCCCTGCGTAGAATGGCCAAAACTTTGGGCCCTTTCTACAGCAAGTTGGGCAGAATAGACCCGGCTGGGCTGTCCTGCTCCCAGGCCAATGAGCATCCCTTCCTTTACTAAGATCACAGCGTTGGATTTCACATGTCTCACGACCCTCAACCCAAATTCGGCGTCCTCCGCTTCCTGGGGAGTGGGCTTCCTCAGAGTAACGGGTTCCAGCTGAAGGTAAGGTAAACCCGTATCCGGTTCCTGTATCAAGACCAATCCGTGCCAGACCCTCCATTCCTTTGCGGGAGAAAAAGAAGAAAACTCCACCAGTGAGGCCTTCTTTCCCTTTAAAAGGGAAAAGGCTTGAGAGGCGAAACCCCTGGAGGCAATTACATCAAAAAAGTGGGGCTTGAGGGCCTGGGCCAGGGTTTCGTCTACTTCCCCGTTGATGCACACAATACCCCCGTAGGCGGATTGGGGGTCCCCGGAGAGCGCTCTCTGAAAAGTGACTGAGGGATTTTCCTGAAAGCGGGAGACACCGCAGGGATTGGCGTGTTTGATTATGGCCACGGATTTCTCCCCGCAATCCTGAACAAGATCGATTCCGGAAAGCAAATCCAGATAATTATTGTAAGAGAGGTCCCCCTTGACCGGCCTCAGGCCATCAAGGGCAGAGGGCATACCCACGGCCTTACCCACCCAGGCCTTCTGGTGAGGGTTTTCCCCATAGCGCAACTCCCTGATGTCCCTGGTAACCAAATGGAAATCGGACCCAAAAAGGGCCATGAGGATTAGAGCGTCGTACCTCAAAACGGTCTCCATGGCTTTCTGCGCCAAAAAGCGCCTTTTTTCTAAATCCAGGGGAGCATTTTCCAGAAACCAGGCATACTGCTCAGGGGAGGAAAGGAGGGAAAGGCGGTGGAAATTCTTGGCCCCCGCTCGCAGCAAAGCCACTCCGCCAATATCAAAATTCTCAATCATGGCTTCCTCTCCCTGAGGAATAGCGCTTTCAAAGGGGTAAAGGTTCACTACCAGGAGATCGAAAACCTCCCCTTCCGGGGAGAGGATCATCTCAAAGACCCTTTCGTTGAGGGTTTTCACTCGACCTGAAGCTAATTCTTTAAATCCGGTAATTTCTTCCAGGGAATGAACAGGAATTCCCTTTTTCCTGAGGAAATTCTCGGTCCCTGAAGTGGCGTAAAGCTCGTAGCCCAGAGGGATTAATTTCTCACAGAGAGAATCCAGCCCCTCTTTATTGCTGGTACTCAAAAGTGCCTTCAACTTTTTCACCTCCAAGGATTTTCTCGATCACCAGAGGGTAAATGAAATGCTCAGCCTTATGAATGCGCTGAGTCAAAGTCTCCAGGGTATCGTGCTCGTATACCGGAACGGGGATTTGGGCAATAATGGGGCCAGTGTCCACTCCCTCGTCCACATAATGGATGGTCACACCCGTCCATTTCACCCCGTAACGAAAAGCGTCCTCGATAGCATGCGCTCCTTTAAAGGCTGGAAGCAAAGCGGGATGGATGTTGACAATTTTTTGGAAGAAGGCTCTGACAATGAAGGGGGGAAGGATAAGCATATACCCGGCCAGGACAATCAGGTCAGGCTTGAGCTCCGTTAACCTTTGAAAAAGGAGGGAATCCCTCTCCTCCTTTTTAAGGCGCCTGGAGATCAGCTCTCGGGGAATGCCGTAGGCTTCCGCTCTCCTTAATATGCCGGAACCCTCCACATCAGAGATGACATAAATCTCAATTGCCATCTGCTTCCTGCGAAAATACTCCACGATGGCGGAAAAGTTCGTCCCTTCACCGGATCCTAAGACCACTATCCTTTTCATCCCTTGAAACCTCTCCCGCCAGGCGGGGCTGATAACTTGCCAAAAGATGCAAAATCTCTTCCACCTTCTCCCGGTCCACTAAAAGCACGAAACCGGTGCCCATGTTGAAAGTCTGGAGCATCTCCTCAAAAGGAATTTTTCCGGCTTCCCTGATTTTTTCAAAAACTTCGGGCACGCTCCCGATTTGAAAATCCAACCTTAAACCCTCAGGGATAATGCGGGGCAGGTTCTTGCTCAGCCCTCCTCCCGTGATGTGGGCGCAAGCGTGAATTCCTTCCTGAAACGCAAAGCTGTAGATTTTTGTGGGCTGAAGCAAGGAATCCATCAAAGACCGGTCCTCCTTTAAAAGTCCCTCCCTGAGGAGTTTGTTGATCAGGGAATAACCGTTGGAGTGAGGGCCTGAAGAGGGAAGGGCAATGGCCAGGTCTCCAGCTTTGACTCTCTCCGGTCCCCAAGGCAAACCGTCAGGAGTGTCCACCACACCCACGACAAAACCCACGAGGTCCAATGTGCCTGGTGGGTAAAGGGAGGGCATTTCCGCAGTCTCCCCTCCCAGAAGCTTCAGGTGAAGGGAGCTGAGGAGAGCCTTGAGAGATTCAAAAAAGGGCTGAAGGAGCTCAGGCTGAATGCGGTGACACCCCACGTAATCCAGAAAGAAAAGAGGCCTGGCTCCCAGGCAAAAGATGTCGTTGACGTTCATAGCCACGAGGTCCTGTGCGGCTTCTCTCATTTTCCCATATCTGAGCAAAAGCTGAAGCTTGGTGCCAATTCCATCAGTGGAAGCCGCAAAGAGCCTCCCGTTAAAGGGGAAGACTCCAGCATAAGGGCCGATGGTTTCCCCGAACAAATCCCTCAGTTTTCTCTTCAGCTTTTCAGCCCGGGAAATGTCCACTCCGGCATCCTTGTACCTCAAGTTTCCCTCCTTCCTGTGAAACAAAAAAAGCAGAATTGATCATAATTTCCAAGAACCTGATACATTCCTTCTAAACTGAGGTAGCCCAGAGAATCCACACCCACTTTCCTCCTGACTTCCTCTATACCGTTGCGGGCGATAAGCTGCCGGCGAGAAGGAATGTCTATACCCCAGAAGCATTCATGGGTAATGGGAGGAGAAGCCACGCGAAAATGAACTTCTCTGGGCTGGGCCAGTTTTACAATCTCGATCAATTTTTTGAGCGTGGTTCCCCGGACAATGGAGTCGTCCACCAAAACAATCCTCTTTCCCTTGATCAAGTCTTGAACAGTGGAAAGCTTTTCCTTGACGGCCTCTGCCCTCTTAAAGGGCTCGATAAAGGTCCTGCCGATCCAGGGATTGCGCATAAGTCCCGGCTCTAAAGGGATCCCCGATTTTCGGCTGTAGCCAATGGCAGCGGAAAGGCCGCTATCCATAACGGGAACTACGATATCGGCCTGTACTGGATGTTCCTCGGCGCAACGCTCCCCCAATTTTTCCCTGATCTCGTAGACATTGTGCCCGAAGACGCAAGAATCGGGGCGGGAGAAATAAATGTACTCGAAGACGCATTGGCGGGGCCGACGGACGACCAATCGCTGATAAGTGAAGCTGTCCTTTGTAGCCACAGCCAGAGATCCTGGCTCCATTTCCATCCTTTCCCCTCCTTCAGGAAAGGCGGCGTCCTCGCTGGAAAAGAGAACGGTATTTCCCTGGCGCCTGACCCAGAGAGGACGATATCCACTGGGATCCCTGATGGCCACAACCTTATCCTCGAACAGAAAAAGAAGGGAATAGGCGCCCTGAATCTGAAAAACTACCCTGGCCATCTCCAGGGGGTCCCAAGTAGAGGGCGGGGAGCGGAAATGTTCCACAAGCCTCTGCAGGAAAATTTCGGAATCGGAAGAAGTGAGGAAGACCTTTCCCCTCCGTTCCATTTCCTCTCTCAGCTCTCTATAATTTTCCAGATTTCCATTGTGCGCCAGCGCAACTTTGGCCTTCATGAATTCCACTTCAATGGGTTGAGCGTTGATGGGGTCTGTCCCTCCGGCAGTGGAATACCTTACATGACCGATGCCCAAATCGCCCTTTAAACCTTGAATTCGGGAAAGAGGCAAGGCCTCCCGCACCAGGCCCGGGTTTTTAAAGGTGCTCAAGCGGCGGTTAAAGACCAGGGAGATCCCGGCTGACTCCTGACCTCGATGCTGGAGAGCTAACAGGCCCCGGTAGATCTCCGCGGAAATACGGGGATAGACCCCTCCGTATAACCCGCAGCTCTCCCTCATTCCCTTCTCTCCAGGGAATTATAGGAGCTCATCAATTCAGGAAGCCCAATTTCCTCACCGTTCCAGACGAAACTGGCTCCCTCGATCCGACCAATCTGGGCAAACTCAATGCCCCTTTCTTCCAGAAATTTCTGGAGCTTTTCCCTTTTCCCGGGGGAAACTTCGGCAATGAACCTGGCCGGGTATTCCTCAAAGGGGTGAGCCTGGGTGGAGATATTTACCCCCTTTTTACCGCCAATGGCCATCTCCGCGCAGCTAACAATTATTCCTCCCTCTGAGACGTCGTGCAGGGAAACAATCAGGCCCGAGGAGATCAAATCTCTCACCGCCTCCAGAGTATCGGCTCCCTCTCTCCAATCCACCTGGGGGAAAGGTTCAGGGCCTGGAGCTTCCCTTAAAAGGTAAAGGGAAGCTCCATTTTCCGGAACCAATTGGCGTCCGATTAAATAGACCAGGTCGCCCTCCTGGAAGAAATTGGAAAGAGGGAGGCGTTCAAGGTCCTCCACTTCCCCCACAATCCCGATCACGGGAGTGGGAGGAATTTGTTGGCCCCTGCTTTCGTTGTAAAAGGAAACGTTTCCTCCCGTAACGGGAAGGTCCAGAATCTTCACTCCTTCCTCCAGCCCTCGAAGGGCGGCGTAAAACTGGGCAGCAACTTCCTCTTTCTCCGGGTTCCCGAAATTCAAGCAATTGGTAACGCCCAGAGGTCTTCCTCCAGAGGAAATGATGTTGGCACAGGCCTCAAAGAGTACGGCCTTTGTCCCCTCCCTGGGATTCAGTGCCGTGTATCGGGAATTTCCTCCCAAAGTGAGGGCTATTCCTTTTTTACCCTCTAAATGAAGGACAGCGGCATCAGCTCCCGGAGGCTTAACGGTTTTTCCGCGCACGCCATAATCGTATTTCTCGTAGACCGGTTTCTTAGAGGCGATCGTGGGATGGGAAAGAAGAGCGAGCAAGGGTTCCCTCACCCTTCCAGACCAGAAAGCAATTTTTGAGGAAGTGGGATAGAGACGCTCCATTTCCTGAGACAAATCGGGGGCATTTACCACCAGCGAAAGGGGAAGCGAGGCCACAAGCTCGCCTCCATAAAAAACGCGGAATTCCTCCCGGGAAGTTAAAACCCCAATGCGGGCAAAGTCCAGCTCCCATTTCTCGGCAATTCTCCTTAAATCTTCCTCTTTCTCCTTCTCAACCACAAAGGCCATGCGTTCCTGGGACTCGCTCAGCAGAATCTCCCATGGTTCCATGCCCTCTTCCCTTAAGGGAACCTGATCCAGAAAAAGGTCCAGGCCTAAACCTCCACTGGCAGCCATTTCTGTTGTGGAGCTTAATATGCCTGCGGCACCCATGTCTTGAATGGAAATCAGGGATTTCAACCGGGAGATCTCCAAAGTGGCCTCGATCAATTTTTTCTCCGTAAAGGGGTCCCCTACCTGAACCGAGGGGCGTTCATCAACTTCAGTGTGCAATTCGCGGGAAGCGAAAGAGGCTCCATGCAGGCCATCCCTTCCCGTTTTGGACCCCAGAAGGACAATCGAATTTCCCACTCCTCGGGCCTGGTTGGTGCGCAGTTCGCCCCTTTTGACCAGGCCCACTGCCATAACGTTTACCAGGGGGTTGAGTTCAAATTGAGGCTCAAAGCGAACCTCGCCTCCCACAGTGGGAACACCGATGGAATTACCGTAAACGCTGATCCCAGAAATAACGCCCTCATAAATGCGAGAGCCTGGTCGGGAAAAATGAAGAGAATCCAAAAGGGCAATGGGACGGGCGCCCATGGCTATTACATCCCTGATGATGCCTCCAATACCCGTGGCGGCTCCCTGAAAGGGCTCCACGGCACAAGGGTGATTATGGCTCTCCACTTTGAAGGCTATGCCCCAATCACCGATCCAAACCAGGCCAGCATTACCCCCTGGGGGGCGGAGGTGCTCCTTGATGAGGCGCCTGGAATGCCGGTAACCGCAATGCTCTGACCACATGGCAGAAAAGATATAGAGCTCAGTGGGATTGGGTTCCCGCCCTAGAGCTTCCACTATCCTCCCGTAATCTTCCAAGGACATGGAGAGCTTTTTCAGGCTTTCAATATCGGCAGGCATATAACCACCTTCTGAGAGCTTGAAATATTTCCAGCCCGTCTAAATTCGGGTGATAACTCGCTGTAGAACGCTCTGGATGCGGCATCATTCCAATTACAGAAAAGTTTTCGTTGGCGATAGCGGCGATGCTGTCTGTGGCTCCATTGGGGTTTTCCTCGTATCTCAAAAGGATGCGGTTTTCCTCTTCCATTCTTTTAATCGCTTCCGGTGGAGCGATGTAGCGCCCATCACTGTGAGCAATGTAAAGAATCAGCCTTTTCTTGATCTGGGCGAAGACAGGCGAGTTCTCTACCTTTAAGGCCACGGGCCTGCAGATAAAATGTCCGCACTCATTCCGCATCATGGCTCCGGGGAGGAGTCCGTCTTCTAAAAGGACTTGAAAGCCATTGCAAATTCCCAGGACCATCCCCCTTTTCTGGCTGAGGTATTTTTCCACGGAGTTCATCACCGGGGAAAAACGGGCAATGGCACCGGGGCGGAGGTAATCCCCGTAGGAGAAACCACCAGGAAGGACCACCAGATCGAATTCCTCCAAAGAAGCCCAATCGTGCCAGACATATGCAGCCTGGAAACCACTCCGCTCTAAAGCTTCAAAGGTCTCGCTATCGCAATTGGTACCCGGAAAGACCACAACCGCAGCTTTCATTTGAGCATTTCTAATTCATAAACTTCAAAAACCGGATTGGAGAGAACTTTGGCGGCAATCTCCTCAGCGATTGACCTGGCCTTCTCTTCCGAGGGGGCATCGATGGAGACCTCAAAGATTTTGCCTGTTCTCAACCCTGACACCGGATAGGAAAGCTTTCTGAGGCTTTTCTCGATCGTAACAGCTTGAGGGTCATAAATCCGGGGAGCTATCTTCACTTTAACCTGAAAATCGAACCTCACGCCGAAATCCTCCTCAATACTTCTCTGTAAGCCACCAAAGGATCCCCTGCGGACTGGCGGTAAATGTCTTTGTCCAGGGAGTCCCCGGTTTCCAGATCCCAGAATCTGCAGGAATCAGGGGTAATTTCGTCCGCCACCATTAAGCCCTCTCTGCCCTTTCCCACTTCTATTTTGAAATCCGCCAAAATCAACTTGCGCTCCCTCAAAAAGGTGAAGAGGGCCTGATTCACGCTCAAGGCCAGCTTTTCCATTCCCTCCAATTCCTCTAAAGTGGCTATTTTCAGGGCCAGGATTGCTTTAGGGCAAATTAGAGGATCGTGAAGCTGGTCATTTTTGAGGAAAAATTCCACAAGGGGAGGCTCCAGCTTTTTCCCCTTTTCCAGACCGTAGCGCTTGCAGAAAGATCCAGCAGTGAAGTTCCTCACCACCACCTCTAAAGGGAAAATTTGCAATTTTAAGGCCCGGAAAGACCTCTCTGAGACCTTTCCCAAATAGTGGCTGGGAACACCTTCTTCCTTTAACCTGCGGAAGAAGACATGGTTGATGGCGTTGGAAAGGGCGCCTTTGCCCGGGAGTAAGTCGTGCTTGGCACCATCTCCAGCGGTGATGTCGTCCCGGAATTCGATAGTGACAGTGCCATCCTGATTATCGAAAACCGACTTGACCTTTCCTTTGTGGATCAGCTCCATAGGATATACCTCCTTTGCATTCAAAACAGGGGGCCGCAACTACAAGGAGTGATCCAAAAAGGACATCACCCCTTGTAGTCAGATAATTTACGGTTATCTGGTAGAGACTTCCGGGCCATATTCCCGGAATTATACAAGGGTGAAGCATTTTATGGGCGGATTATAGCATCAGAAGAAAAAGGAGGCAAACAGAGTTTAAAAGTCGCCGTGCCTTTCTGCGC
>Ga0207433_10008658_pt1 | contig 16491 bp, 13 predicted proteins | sample YelNatPaOPGAMG01_FD_187559 | JGI IMG/M metagenome (GOLD analysis project Ga0207433, IMG submission 187559) | Hot spring thermophilic microbial communities from Obsidian Pool, Yellowstone National Park, USA - OP-RAMG-01 (SPAdes) (version 3) | ecosystem: Environmental > Aquatic > Thermal springs... | reverse complement strand
AGGATTCGGTTTATCAATCCAGCGAGAAGAGGAGGCCTGAAAACGATCTGGATCCCAGGATAAAACTGCTCTCGGTTTTATCCATTATTATCCTTATATTAATTTTACCCCCGGGCAGATGGCTGGCTTATATCCCTTTTTTTGCGATTGCTCTGGCTTTAATCATATCTGCCAAGCTCCCCTTTAAAAAAGTGATCGTGAGATCGTTTTCAATAATCCCCTTCGTGCTGGTTATTACCATCTTTCTGCCCTTTTTCAAAGATGGGTCGACTATTTTTTCCGGTCAATTCTGGATTTTCCGGATCAGTGTTTCGCAGGATGGCATTGTGGCGATGTTGACCATACTGATAAAAGCCTGGTTGTGCCTGTTGAGCCTGATCTGGCTGACTGAAACAACCACCATTACTGGTCTTCTCGAAGCCCTCCAGCGCCTTCACTTCCCGGCGGTGATGGTAATGATCCTGTCCTCCATGTACCGTTTTATTTTCGTAATAATCGATGAGACATGGCGCATGAAACATGCCCGCGATTGCCGCCTTTGCGGAGGAAGCAGGCTAATTCAATTCCGCAGTCTGGGCAATCTGATCGGAACACTATTCATCCGCAGCTATGAACGAAGCGAACACGTCCATGCTGCCATGCTGTCCCGTGGATTTGACGGCACGCCCCGAACAATAAACACTCTGAGACTTCGGAAAAGCGATTTCGTATTTGCTACCGGTTTTGGACTGGTTCTGACCTTTGCCCTGTTGATGAACTACCGGTTTTTTATTTGAGGTTAATCATGCCCGAACCTGTAATTGAAATCGAGAATCTCAATTTCTCCTATCCGGATGGCAGAGAAGTTCTAAAAAACATTCATCTGACCGTGTTTCGCGGTGAGACACTGGCGATCATCGGCCCAAACGGAGCGGGAAAGTCTACTCTCTTACTACATCTGAATGGTATCCTGCATGAGAACGGTTCGGTGAGAATTCTAGGTGAAACGCTTAATGACCGTAACCTGCGCCGAATAAGAGCCAGAGTTGGGCTGATCTTTCAAAACCCGGATGACCAGTTGTTTTGCCCGCTGGTATATGACGATGTGGCTTTCGGCCCTCTGAATCTGGGATATTCTCCATCAAAAGTACGTGAAAAGGTTGAGAAAGCCCTGGCTGAAGTCGGCATGTCCGGCTTTGAACAGAGGGCGCCTCATCATCTGAGTTTAGGTGAGAAAAAAAGGATCGCAATTGCCACAGTCCTTTCCATGGATCCGGAAATTCTGGCTTTTGACGAACCCACCAGCAACCTTGATCCAAGAGCAAGATGGTTACTGATTAATCTGTTAAAAAGATTGCCAGCGACCAAAATAATCGCCACCCACGACCTTGAGATGGTACGCCTTCTGTGCGAACGTACCGTGGTCATTGATAAAGGTCAAATTCTGGCAGATGGCCCGACTGATTCTATTCTAAATAATCTGGAATTGCTGAGGACAGCTGGATTGGCTGCCTGAAAAGAGTTTCTACAAACCCGGATTCTCAGGCCTATCAACTGGCCGTAAAAGATCGGCATAGTTTACATTTCGTATTTTCCGAACAGGTCTCTGGTAATAATGTAATCCATAATCTGGGCTGTGCCCTGGGCAAATGACCAGATTCTGGCATCGCGATAAAGCCGCTCAACCACCTGCTTTTTAGTACATCCGAAGCCGCCGTAAACTTCAATTGCCATATTGGCAGCTTCGAGCATCACCCGGGTAGCCAGCAATTTCGCTTTGGCTGTCTCCACCGTATGCCTTTTCCCATTGTCATGTAACCAGGCAGCCTGGAAATTCATTAACCGTGCGGCATCTATTCTGGCTGCGATCTCTGCCAAAGGGAAACTGAGAGCCTGGCGGTGGAACAATTCTCTGCCAAAAGTCTTTCTGACCCTGGCATAACGCACTGCTTCATCCAGACATAACCTGGCGAGACCGATAAAGCCGGCAGTTAGCGTGGTTCTGGTAACATCCAGAGAACGCAGGGCATAGCTTAAACCCTTCCCTTCTTCCCCGATCAGATTTTCCTCCGGAATCCAGCAATCATTGAATTCGAGCTCTTCCTCCCGATGTCCCCTCAATCCCAGGCATTCGACTCGTTCGACCACCCGGTAACCTGTAGTATCGGTAGGAAAGAGGAAAGCACTGATCTTGCCGGATGAACTTCCATCCTCCACAACTGCAAAAAGGATAATGTAGGCCGACTGGTGGGCAAAACTGGTATAACGTTTTCTACCGTTGATGATATATCCGCCAGCGACCTTTTTTGCCCTGCAGGTGATGCCGGAGGCATCCGAACCTGTACCGGGCTCGGTTAATCCGTAAGATGCCATTTTTTCTCCGCGGGCAACAACCGGTAGATATTTTTTCTTGTGAGTATTTCTGGCATGATTCACCACAGTAACCGTGCCCAGACCGGCAATCTGGAGCAGGACAGCAGAAACCGGACTTTTCCCAACAAAAGTAATCTCCTCAATAATCAGCACCTGATCCATTAGAGAACGCGGACTGCCGCCGTATTCAGCGGGAATATGCATACCGGTATAAAAATAAGGTTTCTGGCTCATCGCCTGCCAGATATCCACCGGTGCGCTATCAGTCTGCTCAATTTCTTCCGACCTCGGCAGCACGAATTTTCTGGCAAACTCCGCCGCCTCAGCCCGGACTCTTTCCTGCTGTTCAGTCAACTGAAAGAACAACGTTCATGTCCCCCTTTATTTTTTAGGCCACCATCCCCACCAGCGTTCCTTCCCGCAGGTGTTACACCTGACCAGTGCCGCCACGTAGCTCTCCGCGCCACAGGCATCACACTTGAAGGTCTTCCGCAGTCCGTAGAGTGGTATCGCCTTCAGATTGGCCTCCAGTTCAGCCACCTTTGATTTAAGGTCCTGAACGACATCACCCGAAGCCGGTGCTGAACCTTGCCCTCCCCGTCCTGCAAAAGCACCCAGCCTTTCCACTCTGGCTTCAAGCTGTTCCAGCTGTCTGACCGTTTCCTCCAGTTTTTCCAGCCGGGCGGCGATTTCGGCTAACGCATTATCCTGATCAGTGCTAGCCGGTCTGATCGGATGGGCAGATGAAACCTTCCCGGTTTCCGGTGTCGCCGCTGGCTTGACTGGAGCTTTCGCTGCAGGTGGAACTGCTACCGGGGCAGATGATGATGGCGGTGGCACGCTACCGGTTTTTTTGGCAGATTCACTTGCTGCTATTTTGCGTGCATTGCGTGCCAGAATCGCATCTATTTCTGCCTGTGAAAGCACTCTATCTCCGTTATTAGCCATCAATCATACTCCAGTACCCGGGTAATCAATTTGTGCTGATTTTCCGGGCTCGATAGATTGATATCGTAAGGTTCATTTACCGGGAGCCCCCGGCTATTGTAACAGATTCTGACGACCGGTCTGCCAATAAAACCCAGATTGGGATCAGATACTATACCCCTCTCTTTTGTATTTAATTCAACGCTTAATCCGCTGGGATAGCATGGAATCTGCCTGACAAACACTTCCACTAGATCCGGCTTAAACATCTCTCCGCTATAAGCCATTATATACTCAATAATCTCGTGAGACAAAGTTCTGCTTTGACCAGGTTTAACCAGCAAGAAAGAGGAATATTTATCTGCGATAGCGATTATCTGGGCAAAATGGGAAATTGCTTCACCCCTTAAACCCTGAGGATATCCGCTGCCATCCCAGTGTTCATGATGCTGCAGCACAGCCCTGGCTACATCACCGCTGGTAGATTGGGATTGGCTCAATAGTTTGTATCCCAGAACGGGATGATCGGCGACCAGTGCTTCATCTTCTTCGCCGCCGTTCGGCAGGTTATTTAATATCTCCGGTGGCATTATCAGGTAACCAACATCCTTCAGGACTGCTGCCATCCCCAGCTTGATCAGTTCTCCTTTTGGCAGGCCGATTTTGTGACCGATCGCCATTGAAATAATGGCAGTTTTTACAGGCTGCACATAGATATAATCTTCCGGGAAAATGCAACCCGTCGCATTCAATTCACCGATCGACTCAAGCCCCAGATTCCTGGTTAAATCTACAATCGCAACCTGCACTTCATCCAGGCTAAACCGGCTGATACTGTTTTTACCCCGGTTGTCAACTACCAGATGGTGATATGCCCGCGTTAAACGACCTTCCAGTTCGGGTGAAAACATCAGGACAATAGGGACATCGTTGGTACGCCAGTCTTCCAGTAATATCTCGGAAACTCCACCCTGCAACATTAGCTGGATGCTTTCTTCATCCAGCCTGGTGGTCGGATAAAGAAGCAGGTTGCCATAATTGTCATATACGGGTAAACTCAAAACCATTCCCGGACGGGCATATTTTGCCGAAATACGCCTCATTTCACCGCCTCCGCTCGATTGAGTGGATACCCGAATGACTGTATGAATTCTTCAACTCCTGGTAATTACTGCATTTTTTAAAAAAGCACAGGTGCATTTTTTGAAAGCCAATTTCTTCAGCATCAAGCATCGTTTCGGTAGCACCGATGAAAAGTACTCCACCCTCCCTTAATGATTCATGAAATTTCAGCTTGAGCCTTTGCTTAGCTTCCTCTGAGAAATAAATTACCACATTCCGGCAAAGAATCAGATCAAAGTCTCTTTCATATTCATCTCTAACCAGATCATGCTTTTGGAAAATCACTTTGCTACGCAGATAATCTTTTACCCGGTAATTGCCTTCAAATTCGTTAAAATAATCTTTTAATGTCTTTTCAGGAACATTTCTGACCTCCTGGCGACGGTAAGGGCCACCTGCCCGGGCTTTATCCAGTATTCCTTCATCTACATCGGTTGCCAGAATCCGATGATGTCCCTGTGGAGAGAGCTTTTCCAGGATTAAAGCAACTGAATAGGCTTCTGCCCCATTAGAGCAACCTGCACTCCAGATATTCAGCCTGTGCCGCTGCCTGAGAAGCTCGGGAAGAATCAGATTTTGCAGCACGTTAAAATGCTGAATGTCCCGGAAGAATTCCGACACATTTATGGTTAAAAAATCTTTCAGCCTGGCACATTCTTCAGGATCCTGCTCGATCAATCTGACATAGCTGATTACACCGGTAAGACCCTTTCTGGAAATCAGGCCGTCAAGGCGCCGCATCATCTGATTGCTCTTATACCCATCCAGATCGAAGTCTATTAGCTTCCTGAGCTTTAATTTTAGATAGATATACTCATCCTGGGTCATTGTGCCCTCCTCATCAGACGGCAACACTCTCCATACATTCTTTCACAATCTCAGATGCCATTTCGGGCAGTGGCACTACCCTGTCTGCATAACCGGCCTTGATTACACTCATCGGCATTCCATATATAGTACAGGTAGACTGATCTTCTGCCAGAACTTTGCCTCCCTGTGCCTTGATATGAGAAGCCCCTAAAGTGCCATCTGAACCCATCCCCGTTAATATCACACCAATAGTTGCGGATTTATAAATCCTGGCAACAGATTTCATGGTTACGTCAACAGACGGCCGTACTCCCATTACTGTTGGTGACTGGTTCAGGGAAATTTTCCCCTCATCGCTCAATTCCATATGGTAGTCTCCCGGCGCCACCAGTACCTGACCGCATTTGAGCGATTCACCCGGTTGAGCTTCTCTCACCTCCATTTTTGAAACCTGTCCCAATCTCTCTGCCAGAGTTCTGGTAAAAACCGGGGGCATGTGCTGCACCACCAATACAGCGGCAGGCAAGTCCGCAGGCAGCCTAGGTATTACCTGCATCAGCGCCCGTGGTCCCCCTGTCGAGCTACCGATTACTACAACCTTTCTAAGAATTGATTCTTTTCCGGCACTGCTTTTTGGTTTTTCAACGTTGCCTGCTGCAGCCTGAGCCCTCAGTTTTTTGATCAATATTTTCACTTTGGCCGCTATTTTCACTTTTTCAATTAGAGTAGCTGTATCCTTTCCATTCCCGGCCGGATTAACCACAGAAGGCTTCAAGAAGAAATCAACCGCTCCCAGTTCCAGGGCTCTAAGCGTACTTTCGGCACTCTCGTTTGTCAGGGCACTGAGCATAATAACCGGTGTGGGGTATTCGGACATGATGTGCTCAAGAGCAGTCAAACCATCCATCTCGGGCATGACCACGTCCAGGGTCACCACATCCGGTTTAAGTGCCTTCACCTTTTCCACCGCCTCTAAACCGTTGTGTGCTGAGCCTATCACCTCAATTCCCGGGTCGGATTCCAGTTTTTTGGAGACCGTTGCAACAACGTAGCTGGAATCATCCACCACCAGGACTTTGATCTTCTCGTACACCTTATCCTCCCAGGTAAAATCACATTTCTTGAAGATTAACTGGTGATCTTTTTAATGGCTGAAAGCACCCTGGCCGCATCAAAAGGCTTAACCACGAAATCCCTTGCTCCGGCTTTTAAAGCCTCAATCAATATGCTTTGCTGTCCCATAGCCGTGCACATAGCGACTCTGGCTTCAGGATCCACTGCCAGCATTTCCTTTAATGCCTGTAATCCATCCATGTCAGGCATGGTAATATCCAGCAGTACACCATTAGGTTTCACTTCCTTATACTTTTGAACTGCTTCTGCCCCATTCGAAGCCTCTACCACCTCGTAGCCATTTTGAATCAGCAATTGGGCACATTTTTTTCTCATGAATATCGCATCATCTACAACCAGTATTTTTGCCATCTTCCCTCCTTGTTCACCATCCTGTTTATTATACGCATCTGTTATATTTCCTTCGGTTCCTGTCCTACCGAAGTGACGAGAACCTTGCCGGTGTCCAGAAAAAGCCTTACGGTTCGACCTTTGTTTCCACCAGTTTCTGTAGCAGTGATGGGAATACCCTCTTTATCCAGGGCAGCGATCACTTCTGCGAGATTTCTTTCACCCGTATTGAAGACATTTTTTACTCCTGATGCCAGGGTCATCTGGGCTCCGCCTGCCAGTTTTACCACCAGTCTTGATTTTGCACCACCCAGCTTGATCATTTCCTCGATCAGCAAAGGAACTGCAAGGTTGCCGTACTTTGCAGGATTCTTGCCATCTTTGCCTTCGCATCTTGGTAATACAACATGAGCCATTCCACCTACTCTGGTTAACGGATCATAAGCACAGATCGCAATACACGAGCCGATCCCCACACAGACCAGAACCCCACCAGAAACCCGGCTGACCTTCAACTCGCCCATACCAACCACAATCGATTCTGTGGTTGAAGCCATTGTCGTCACCATCAGTATTTTCCTTTCTCCTGTTAAACAAATTCCATTTCTGGTGCCGGTACTATCAGGAAAGCGCCGGTTACCTGACGGTCGGGGCTGCCGAACGTGGTTTCCACAATATAGGTATAATCATCTATTTCCAGTACACTCCCCAGTGCAGAATCAAGTATTGCACCTGCCATATCCATCATCACAGCCGGCGGTGAAGGCTGGAAACTTAGTCCTGTAGTATTGGCTATGTGATTCAGGAAAAAAGAACCCATAATATTACCAACTTCACCCAGGACCGATTGTTCCATGTCCGAAAGCTCTCTGGTAGTTCCCTGAGGCTGACTTAGCAGCAGGTCAATCAAATCAAAAGCAGTTTGAGGATCATAGATTACCACCATGTGCCCGTTGGCATATCCAGTAATGGAAAGATATACCCCTATGATCAGATTCTCCGGACCCCCGAAGAGGTTCGGAATATCCTTCACCATCACCCTCTTAAAACTCAACTGCGTGATTTTGATGTCCCTCCCCACCATTTGAGATAAACCGGTCATAGCGTTGCTGATGCCACCCCCAAAAACTTCAGCAGCAATCGGCCCCTTTAAATTAAGTGTGTTTAAAGCAATTCCATCTGGCAACGTTTCCTCCTTTTAACCTGCGATGTTAGTTTTTATAAGCGTTTGCACCACCGGGCATTCCTGAAGAAACCAGGGTTTTAGTTTCATATTGGCGTTTAAGTTCGCCGTCCCCGTAATAACCTCTGGCTGCTCCGTTGATCAGCGAAGGAATATCCAGAATCAAAACTACCTGACCATCTCCCAGAATGCTGGCTCCAGTGATACAATTAACACCACCCGCAAGCTGATCCAGAGACTTAACCACGATTTCCTGCTGTTCAATCAGAGAATCAACCATTAGACCCGCCTGGATTTCACCGACTTTAACGATTACGATATACTTTTCTTCAAGATGTTTTCCCGAATCACTGTCCCAGCCAAAAATACTGTTCAATTTTAAGAGGGGTAAAATCATTCCTCTGGAAAGAATAACCTCTTTCCCCCTGACCGTCTTAATCTCGGTTTGATCCAGTTTACCGACTTCAACAATATTGGCAAGTGGAATAGCACAGGTTGCGTGGCGTGTGGAAACCAGCAATGACGGGATAATTGCCAGAGTTAAGGGTAATCTAAGTTTAAAACGAGTACCCTGCCCCACTCTAGACTCCACAGTAACTGAGCCATTTAGCGCTTCCACATTGGTCTTCACCACATCCAGCCCCACTCCCCTTCCTGAGAGCTCGGTAACCTTCCTGGCTGTGGAAACTCCCGAAGCGAAAATCAGATTGATTGCTTCCTCATCTGTCATTTTTTCAGCAGCTTCGCGCGTGATTATCTGCTTTTTAATTGCTGATTCTTTTACCTGGGCAGGGTCAATCCCTTTACCATCATCTACCACCGTGATCACGATGTTATCCTCTTCGTGATAAGCCGACAGTCTGATGGTGCCCGTTTCTATCTTGCCGGCTGCTTTTCTCTCCTCGGCAGTCTCAATACCATGATCAACAGCATTCCTGAGCAGGTGCATCAACGGATCGCGAAGATGCTCTATCACACTGCGATCAACCTCCGTTTCCTCTCCTTCGACAATGAAATTGACCTTTTTACCCATTTTGCGTGCCAGATCTCTGACCATTCTGGGTAGAGTATTAAACATGATTTCAATCGGCAGCATGCGGATATTCATTATATCCTGTTGAAGGATACTGACAATCTTGCCGATCTGGGAAAGGCTTTCGCCCAGATTTTGAATTAATTCATCATCAGGGTATTTCTCACCGAGTGATTTGCCAATCGAAGCAATCCGGTTGCGATTGATCACCAGTTCACCGATCTGCTCCATCAAAGCATCCAGCCGGCTGACATCAACCCTGACCGTTTGAGTCTGAGATTCTTTACGGGCGATGCCTGTTTCTGAACCACCTGCCTCGAGGCCCTGAGACCTGGTCTCACCGTTTTTCTCCGTTCCGGTATTACGAATCTGAGGCCGGCTTGAGATTACAACTTCTTCTACCTCTTCCACGGTATTTATTAATTCGCGGATTGATTTCTCATCCAGCTTTGAGACGAATATCAATTCCAGTGCAGGACCAGCCTTCCCCTCATCTATCTCTCTAAGCGGTGGATTCGACTGGATTATATTTCCTCTGGAAACCAGAGTCTGTACTATCTGGAAACAGCGTACCCCCGTCCAGTCTGAATTCTTATTCAGATTTACCTTCAGGTGATAGGTGGTTCCTGTCTCACCTGCAGGCATGCCCGAACAGGCATTCTGAGTAGGAGGCTGGCTTCCCGCTTTTTTTTCATCTGGCTGGCCACCCTGTGCCATCGCTTTTTCCAGGTCAGTAATTATGGATTTGACATCCACTCCCGAGGATTCCTGAGTTACCAGTTCTTCTTTTAAGTCCCTCATGGCATCCAGACCATTGAGCAGTGCATCTACTACTCCAGGAGTGACCATGAGTGTCTTTTTGCGTACCCTATCCAGAACATTTTCCATGGCATGAGCGAGTTCGGACATTTGATGATGCCCGATCATCGCCGAAGATCCTTTCAGGGTATGAGCTGCCCGGAAAATATCCTGGAGCAACTCCATATTATCAGCTTCTTTTTCCAGCCTGATGAAATCCTCATCAAGTAACTGGAGCAGTTCATCAGCCTCAAGCAAGAATAATTTCAGGTCTTCCTGGGTGATTCCATCCGCCAGTTCCACTCGATCCTCTCCTTATCCTGAAAGCACTCACCTGCAAACTGAAAGCACCTTTTCTCTTCACCAACTCAGTTCTTTTTACTGTCATAGAATTTGCCGGTCTTCCTGCTTTCATTCTTCTGTTGGTGATTTACCGGCAGAAGATAAATGGTTCTGTAACGTTGGTAAAGTGGTCACGGTGGACTCTCTGGACAACAACCTGTCAAGATCCAGGAGAATCACCATTTTGTCCTCAATCTTGGCAATACCGATGAGATAATCAGATTCATCATTCACGATAATATCCGAAGCAGACTCAATCGAATCCTGAGGGATCCTCCTGACCTCTGTGACCGCATCCACAATAATTCCCAGCGTGGTGCCTTTGATGTCCACCACGACTATCCGGCTATTTTTCCCCCTTTCGATTGCTTCCAGGCCGAATTTCTTACCCATATCAATGATGGGAATCACTTTTCCTCTGAGATTGATCACCCCTTCCACATATTCCGGTGCTCTTGGCACCCGGGTCACCGGCTGCATACGGATGATCTCGTGAACCGCCGCAATATCCAATCCATATATCTCGTTGCCGAGTTTGATTAATACCACCTGTTTTTCATTTACAACAGTACTCTTGTTCATCGTTTATCACCCTCTGGTTCCTGAAAGGGCAGGGCACTACAGCTTGAAATCCGAGGTTCCCTGCCTTTTACTTCAGGCTACTTTAGCTTCTTCAGGTTTGCTGTTCTCTCTCCGGTTTGTGGCTACTCCACGTCCCCCAAGATAGAACCTGGAGGTCAGTTGTTGCAGCTCACGTGCCATGTTCGAAAGAGACTGTGAAGATGCAACAACCTGCTGAACCTGTGCGCTCATTTCCTCGGCCGAAGCCGACATTTCTTCCGCAGCCGCACTGTTTTCTTCGATGGTAGCCGCCACAGTACTGGCAGAATCGCTGACCTGCAATTTGCTGGAAGTCATCTGACGAGTCGCAGCAGCATTTTGCTCGGCGACTTTGCTAACCCCATCAATTACCTTAACCATCTGGGTAGCTGAAGAACTCATCTCCTGTGCGGCAGCCGAAATCTGCTCAACCTGAGCAGTCATGCTATCAATTGCGTTCATAATCTGAGCCAGGGCAATACCCGCTTCGTTGGCCAGCCTGGATCCATCTTCAGCCTGTTTGGCCCCTTCCATTGAGGCATTGATAGATTCGGCAACCCCCTTCTGCACCGAACTGACCAGTGCAGCAATTTCCTTGGTTTCCTTGGCAGTCCTTTCTGCCAGTTTTTTAACCTCATCGGCGACCACGGCAAAGCCCCGTCCCTGTTCTCCTGCACGCGCTGCTTCAATTGCGGCATTCAAAGCTAGCAGATTGGTTTGCGCGGCAATGTCATCAATAACTGAAATCATACCGCCGATTTCTTCCGAGAATTTTCCGAGCTGAGCAATCTTTTTTGCTACATCCTGCATGGTGGCATTGATCTTGCTCATTCCTTCAATGGTTTTCTCCACCGTGGCCGAACCACGTTTCGCCACGTCGGTAGCCTGTGTTGCCTGATGGGCAGCTTCCTGGGCACTGCTGGCAGTCTGTTCGGCTGCGGAGGAAACCTGCTGTACTATGCCGGTTGCCTGTTCAACGGCTTTAACCTGTTCCTGACTTCCCTGAGCTACAATATCGATGGCTTTAGAAAGCTCATCAATAGCATGCTTGACTTCACCAATACCTCTGGTTTGTTCTTCAGAACCCCTGGCAATCTGCTGGCTCACGGCTGCAATCTGGTTGGTAGCCGAGCCGGACTGCTCCGAGGCATTGGCAAGCTGGGTACTGGCTGAAGCCAGCGCATTGGCATTGTCCTGCACCTTTTTTACCATCTGGTGTAAATTAATAACCATTTTTTCAAAAGCCAGCCCCAGTGAATCCTTATTGGATTTCGGAGTAACCTGAACGGTTAAATCGCCGGCAGCAATCCTTTCGGCAGCCACGGACATCTCCTTAAGATACCGTACCACCTTTGAAAGCGAATCGGACATATCTCCAGTTTCATCCCGGGATTTTACCTTTAGTTCTATCTCGGTATTGCCGGTAGCCAGTTGATCGGCAGCTCTGGCAACCTTCCGTATATTACTGGAAATCGAGCGTGAGAAGAAGAATACCGCCAGTATGCAGATTAGAGCAACCGCTCCCCCAAGGAGGAGATAGCGATCGCGATCAGCATTCATCTGAACAATCACGCCGGTGGTAAAATCTCCGGTACCGATCACCCACTCCCATGGCTGAAAAGCCTCAATGTAAGCCAATTTAGGCTGAAAATTTCGGCTCTGTTCATCGGTTGACCATTTATAAGAGTAATATGCTTTCCCCTCTGTTTGGGCTAATTTGACCATCTCCACATAAATGGCTTTACCATCCGGATCTTTAAATTCGGTTAAATCCTGCTTTTCAAGCTCAGGTCTGGATACCTCCAGAATCATTACCGGTTTATAGTCGGTAATCCAGAAATAATCCTGGCTACCACCGCCATACCTCAAATTTCTGATCTGGGTCATTGCCATGATCTGGGCAGCGCCCCTCGGCAAATTCCCTTCCAGTTCCTGCTGATAGTAATTATTGATGATACTCATTGCCGCCTGGACCGAATTCTTCAGTGAATTCTTTTTTTCCAGCATCAGTGAGTCCTGGATTTGCGGCGAGATATAACCCAGAATCAGGGCAAGAAATACTGCGACGATGCCCAGCGGCACGAGCATCATCTTCCACTGAATACCAATTCTCAGTCCTCTACCGTTTTTTCCTGATTTACCCAATCCCATGTTGACTCCTTCCCTCCTCACTGAATATATCATTACTTTTATCTATTCCTGTTCGATCATGCCGGCATTCTTCTGCCTTCAGGAGAATATGATCACCTCAGTGAAAATCAGTTATAATGATTATCGGACATACTTTTACGATATCCCGTGTTATCCAAACATCTTTACAATAAAGTAACGTACTTGATCGCGAAGGTAAATCACTCCAAGGTACCATTACTATCCAGTAGCTAAGTACTATACCGGAATTTTTAATGGCAGACTGAGCCCGTCCGGCTGCTGATCCAGGTATTATTGCGTATTGAAAGTGGCAGTGATGATTGTATTTTCTCTGATGGTGATCATATTATCGACAATCTGGGGGCTGAAACCTGCAAAGAAAGAACCCGAATCCGGCACGGGGACTAGGGTGACTTTATCCCCATAATGATACGTAGTCTTAAGCGGTGATACCTCAACAGTACCGGTTCCATTCCCGGCGTATTTTATTGTAAGTACGTATTCATTGGGAGCAAAAATGGCAGAGATATTCAGATCCCCTGTCACCACAAGTGTGGTGCTGGGTGCATATGGATCAGCAACATTCCCGTTTTCAATAATCCAGTTGACAAAATGATATCCGGCATTGGCAATGGCAGTTACAGTAACAGAGGTGCCTTCCTTATATTTATTGCTGCCTCCGACCCCCTGGGGACTGAGCGAAACAATGCCATATGGACTGGCAATTACCGATAAGGTATACAATTTGGCAAAATTAGCCGTGATACTGACATTACCGGTAATGGTTATGGTGGTGCTGGCAGAGACGGGGTTGGCAATGTTGTTAACACCATCACCGGTCCAGCCGGTGAAAATATAACCCGGGCTGGCGATGGCATTTAAAGGGACAACCGATCCGGCATTATAAACATATTTTACTCCTCCCGGCTGTATTACAGTTCCACCAGTACTGGTATTAACCGTCAGAGTGTAGGTACGGACAAAATTGGCTGTAATCGTATAATTACCTTTCATGGTAATCGCAGTAACAGCAGAATTCGGACTGGCGATGGTGGCAATATCACCGGTCCAATTCAGGAATCCGTAACCTTCGTCCGGTACTGCCTCCAGATCTACCACAGTTCCCTCTTTACAGGTAAAAGTATCCTCTCCCGGTTGTTGAACACTTCCACCGGATCCTGCTTTAATGGTTAAGGTATAAATTTTATAGGTTTTGGTAAATTTAGGTGTTAGCACGGTATCCTTCACCATCGTGATTTTGGTGATGGCAGCCGAAGGATCCGATAACACGTTGCTATCACATGTCCAGCCCGAAAAAACGTAGCCGCTATCCGGGACAGCCTGCACATCCAGGGTTGTTCCTTCTGGATAGGTGAATTCTCCTTCTCCCGGTTTGATGACCCATCCGCCAGATGCCGAATTGACCTTGAGCTTGCAGATACGGACAAAATTGGCTGTAATAGTGCAATTATTTTTAATCGTTATGGTAGTGGTTGCCGATTTGGGGTCTGCGAGGTTCGCGATATCACCGGTCCAGTTTACAAACTGGTAGCCTGCATCCGGTTTAGCAGATACTTCAACCACCGATCCAGCCGGGTAGTCATGGGTGGATTCGCCAGGCTTAATAATTGATCCACCTTTAGAACGGATGGTCAAAGTATAGGTTTGCACGAAATTGGCTGTTACGGCACTATCAGCTTTAAGAGTGATGGTAGTACTGGCGGATTGAACATCAGCCACATTTTCAACGTCACCGGACCAGCCCGTAAAGGTGTACCCAGGATCCGGAACCGCTACCAGATCTACCACCGTTCCCTCATCGAATAAACTTTCCGACTGCTGAGGAGCAGAAATCGTACCGCCCTTTGTACATTTGACTGAAAGTTTGAAAGTCCGTTTTGATTGGGGTGACTGCCCTGGAGTTGGAGAAACAGTCTTTCCAGAAGACTCCGTCGCGGTTTGCACAGGATCTCCGGGAAGCTCTCCGGGTTTAATTGTAATCTCGTAGCCGGCTTTCACCAGTACCTCTTTTCCCCCCGAATTGACTGCTACCGTCCCCTCAGACACCCTGATCAACGTGGTGCCATCTGCTTCCACCCGGGTGATAAACTGTGTTCCTCTTACTGAAATCAACGCAGCAGGAGTTTGAATTTCATAGGCAGAATCAGCCGCGTTTAATTTGATCACCTGGCTGGTCGTCGTCCCAATATTCTGTTTAATAAGCACTCTGGTCTGCCCTTTTTCGGAGAACGTTGCCTGTTTGAGTTCGACATCGGTCTCAGAATCCATGATCAATCTGCTTCCATCCACGAATTTGATAATGGATCTGGAACTCGCCGCTGTTCTCAACCTGTTGCCCTCAACCAGCGGAGTATTGTTGCTGGCAACCTGCCAGTTCTTTTCTCCTGGCATCTGCACCTGAGTGCTGCCTGCAGTGATGCTCAATGTGCAAACCGATTGACTGCTGGATGGTGCAGAAGTTAAAGTTCTCAAAGCACCGCTTAATATAAGCGCTCCCCCAATCACCGCCACTAGCATCGCCACCGTCGCAATTATCATGATTTTCGAATGGCGGAAAGTCTGGAACATTCTCCCGTAGAAGTTTTCTTTTACTGCTGCCTGCTCTCCTGTCTGCGGTTCTTTACCGGCAGGCAGCAAATTTTCAGACCGTCGAGTGAACAGTGAACGGATTTTACGGACAATTCCCGGCGATTCGCCAGACTTTTCTTTGCCAGTTTTTTTCTCCTGTCTCTCTTTTAATTCTTTTAAAACCGGCTCAGCAGATTTTACTTGCACCGACCCGTGAGGCAAACGCAAGATTCTCTGCTTCAAATTTTCTGCAAAACTTTTTCTGTATTCTTCATTAATCTGCGTTAGAGCTCTTTCCTGGATACTCAGTCCGATTTTCAGAAGCGGCTCCAGGATACTTTTGTAACGAGCATATTTGAACAGGCAGCGAACAACCGATTCCCCGGCAGAGATACGTAAAAAACAGTCATCAAGAATTTCCGGTAATTCTTTTTCAATTTTTACTTTCCCTGATTGTTCTTTTCTGGTTAATAAAATTAAAGCCCTTGCCTGGATCTTCCTGATCATGGACTGGTTTAATCTGGTTATCTCACTAATTTCCTGGTTGGTCAAACCTTGGACAAATTTGAAAAGTATGACCTGTTTTTCAATAAATGGCAAAGTGGATACAAAGCGAGGGTCTTCTAGCATGTATTGATAAGCGACCTGATAAAACCACAGGTTAAGGGAAATTTTTTCTGGATAGTTTTTTACTTTTTTATAGGCATCCAGGAAGATTTCCAGTGTAAGATCTTCAGCAGTTAGTTGATCCTTTACCTGATAGAAAATATACTTGTATATCTGATTCAGATATTCTTGAGATATGTTAATAAAAAGTTCATAATCACCTTTTTTAAGATTGCTGATCTTCTCAGCATTGTTCTGGCTGATTGTTGAAAATTCATTTTCAATTCTTGAGCGTACCTGCGAATTTATATCGGATACCTTTGCGCTCATCTGGTTTTTCCTTTTTATTCTTACCGATTATAAAAACTATCAGCCAGTCGTGATTGTAGCAATATTGAATTATTCAGTTTTACGCTCGTTTCTGGAGAGCAACTTCAGCACCGTCTCCTGCAGCACCTCTCCAGCATCACGCCGCCTCATCAATCCGTCCAGCTCCATCAGCCTGTTCAGTATA
>Ga0207433_10008656_pt1 | contig 16494 bp, 14 predicted proteins | sample YelNatPaOPGAMG01_FD_187559 | JGI IMG/M metagenome (GOLD analysis project Ga0207433, IMG submission 187559) | Hot spring thermophilic microbial communities from Obsidian Pool, Yellowstone National Park, USA - OP-RAMG-01 (SPAdes) (version 3) | ecosystem: Environmental > Aquatic > Thermal springs... | reverse complement strand
GCGTTCGTTGAAGAAGGCGAATTCTGGGGGCTTTTTAGGAAGAAGCATGCGTTTAGTTTAAGAAAAGCGCCCAAGCGATTCATCTACCTGAGGGCCGACCTGCCGGCGAAAGATTTAGCGAAAACTTATCTGCATGAGCTCTTCCATTGCCTTCAGGACCAGGTTGAGCCTAATAAATGGTTTTCCGAGGCTCAGGCCAGAGAGGCCGAGGGCCTTTTGATAAAAATTTTAAATGAGGTAGAGCCATGAGGAAGAAAAAATTATTACAGACCGCTAATTCAATGGCCTTCTTTGCAATTTTGACCAGAGACGCAATTGCGGAAAAGGGGCCAAAGAACTTCCAGGAAAAAGACCGAGTTTTAAAGTACCTGGAAAGAGTTGAGCGCCTTGTTGGCAAAATTCGAGGCGTTATAATTACGGAGGTTTAAATGAAAGCCTTAGAGAACTTTTTGCGCCTTAAGAACGAGCTGCAAGCTGAAAGGGCCAATACCGCCCAGCTCGAGGCTGAATACCAAAAACTCCAAGAAGAGTATCCTCTTTTAGAAGCTGGATTCATTGAAGCAGAGGACCCTAAAAAAGCCGCTGAGTTTGAGAAGAGGATGACGGAAAACAAAAAGCGAACCGAAGAAATGCCGGCTTTAATTAAGAGGTCAAAGCGACGCGCAGAATTGATTGAAGAAAAAATGAATAAGGAGGGAGAGAAGGTGATTCGAGAACTGCGAGACGTTTATTTTGAGCGACTGAATGGACTCGTGAAAGACCTCGTGAAGGCCTGGCGCGCTACGGCGGCGATTGAGCGAAAAATTCTTCAGCTGAAAGAAGAAAGCCATCGAGACCTAATCAAGGTAACTTCAGCGCCCAGGCTTCTGGTTCCTGGCGTTCCATTATTTTTTACTCTAAGGGACGAGACTATAGTTGCGGTAAATGAGTTTGGCCCATTTCACCCAAATAGCTTATTGAAGAAAATGATTAAGCAGCTAAAGGATGAAGGCTTTAGCGTTGAAGTTGAGGCCTCAGATTAACTGCCATGCCTCGGCGCAAGCGGCGACGGATTTATTATTGTCGCGTTTGCGGGATTGAGTTGAAAGGAAAAGAAAAGGTTTATTGCGACTATTGCCGGGCTGTCTGGGTTGGTAAACCGGACCCAAGATGGCCGCCCATAATTCAATTATCAGAAATTGTGAGGACAAAAAGATGAAACGGGGCGGGCACCGGTTTTTGCTTCCCTCGCCGGAAGCTGGAGTCCCCACCTCCTCACTCCAGCGGCCCGCCCGTTTACATTTCACAGGTGTATTTTTCGATAAACTTAAAAAAACACTTGACAAATCAAAGGTATAGGCCTATACATAAATTATGAACGAGTTCAAAGCCTTGAAAAAATTTAGGGAAAAGAAGGGTTTAACCTATCAGCAAATTGCTGATGGCCTCGGGGTTCATATTCAGACAATCAAGAACTGGTTTTTAGGTGTTTATAAGCCGTCGCCTTTGGCGAGGGGAAGGATTCGAGTTTTTTTGAAGAAATATAAAAATTGACGCAAAAAAAAGGAGGCGAGATGACCAAACCTATTATGAGTGAGCCAGAATGGGCCGCCCTGTTTATGAGCGGCGGTTTTCCGGATGTTTACATTAACGTCTGGAATTTAAAGGCCAAAATAATGGCTAATGGCCAGGATATTACCGACTTGATTCCCAATGGCAAAAAGTTAGCTTTCGACGCTGTTCAGGCCGCTGGCGGGACCATTACAATGAGCGGTTGGTATCCCCCAAGCGAGGAGATTCTTTCGGCCATCGAAGAGTTAAAAAAAAGTGCCGGCTTTGAAAAAAAAATGCTTTAACAGAGCGCAGCGGCCCAATGGTCGCCCCCCCTAATAAAACTTTGAGGGAAAGGGAAAAGAGATGGAAAAAAAAACCAGCCGCTAATTCCCAGGCCCAAAAAGAAAATTCAAAAATAGAGCAGGCGGAGGGCAAGAAAAAATTGGGTAGAGACAAAAACCTGCGGCTTATTAAAAACAGAAGTGGCGAAACCTGCTGGTATGTAGACGTCACTTTTGGCTATCAGAGGATTCGCCGTTTTGCTGGCTATACCAAGGCCGAGGCTTTAAATTATTTAGCCGACTTGCGCCGAGCGGCCAGGGATGGCAAGCTTAATGAGTTTTTGGGGAAAGCTAAAAAAGAAACCAATTTCTCTAACTATGGCCGAAATTTGCTGGACTCAAAAGAATGGAAAGAGAAGCGTTCAGCCGAAAGGAATGAGTATTCCTTTCAAAACTTGAAGGTGTTTTTTGGCGATTTTAAGCTGAAGGAGATTAATCCCGCTTCGGTTCGCCGGTATATCAATAAGCGGGCTGATGAGGGCGCCAGCAATGCCACGATAAACAGAGAAATAACGCTTTTAAAAAGCATTCTTTACCAGGCCGAATATGATGGCATTATTGAAAGCAATCCGATAAGGGGCCGGCGGGTCTCTAAGCTTCCGGAAAATAATAACAGGGAGCGGGCTATCCTGGAAATGAAGCTTTCTGACGATGATTTAAGACGCCTAATCGAGTGCTGTTCTGAAAGAATCAGGCCCGTTATTATTCTGGCTCTGGTCACGGGCATGAGGCGGGGGGAAATTCTTAAATTGCGCTGGAAGGATATTGATTTTAGATTATTGACCATCCGGATCCCGGCCGAGCATGCCAAAACAAAGCAAGAACGGCATGTCCCGCTTCCGGCTGAGCTGGCGGCTATGCTGGACGATTTGCCACGGAAGGGCGAAAGAGTTTTTGAGGGAATTAAGGACATTCGAGGAAGCTTTGCCTCGGCCTTGAAAAGAGCCGGGATTTCTGATAACCTTCATTTTCACGATTTAAGGCACCTTGCAGCCTATCGCCTTGTTAAAATGACTGATGTCATGACGGCGGCCCGAATCTTAGGTCACAACGACCTAAAAACCACTATGCGCTATCTGTTTTCGACTGAGAAAGACAAGCGCGAAGCCATTGAAAAAAGCTGGGAAAACCTGGTTTCAGGACGACAAAAAGACGACAGTGGCCTTGGGGAAGGCCTTGAAAAAGAGCTTGAAAAAAGCCCGCAAGTTCATTAGAATCAATAAGTTGCCGGAGTGGCGGAACTGGCAGACGCGCTGGACTCAAAATCCAGTCCCTCTTTGGAGGGGTGTGGGTTCGATTCCCTCCTCCGGCACTAAGACTCTTTTCTGAAAAACTTCGCACGCGAGGAATAATCCCGCCTATTTTTCTAATACCTCCTATCCCATTGATTCCTGAGTAAGTCTATGAAAATAGATGAAAGAGGGATTATAAAAAAAGATTAATTATTTGGCTAATTTAATTTATAAAAAACCTGTTCTCATGAAGCTTTGATAAAGCCTTTTCATTGTATTGCCTTGACGTTAATATTAGGCCCTATTTCATTGTTAATTTTATCTTGGCAATTATTAAAAAAGGCTCCTATAGTTTTGTGCGGGCTGACTCGATAATTAAAGGTACCAGAAGGCTTAGAAGGAGCCTGGCGATGAGGAGTTTTAGAAGAGACTCTATTGGGTTGCTCTCGTATCTTATTGATATTCATCTAATTAGCCTCTTTGACAATAGACTCATAGAGGGTGAATTCGCTAACAGGGGCATTGAAATATCTTCTTTTTATCCATAAGAAAGTCGGCTTACACCTTCAAAAAATATTTGACAGAAAAGAATCCCCTGCCTCCTTTTAGAAGCTAAAATGTAATCACAAACCCCAGATTTAATAAGTGGCTGTTAATAAGTGAGTTGGAGGCGGTAGATAGATTCGCCGACCTTATTCCCTGTCTTATTATCTCTTAAAGTTAAAGAGAGCAAGATGGTTCGGCCGTCCACACTCCAGGCACTGCGCGTCACCAAGGAATGGGCATTACCCCAGTCTTCATCAGCAAAATAGGTGAGGCGATTTAGAATATGGCCCCGCTTGTCCATAAGGTAAAGGTCAGTGGTTAGCTCTTGGACGATAAAAGAATTTAACTCAGAACCGGATTTTTTCCAGGCTTCGGCCATTCGGTCGGCATAAGTTTCGTCAAAAAGATTGGCCATAAAGGCGATTAAGCTCTGGTCAGGGGAAAGAGAAGCCTGCTCCTCATAGAAGCGAGGGGTGCGGGTAAGATTGCGGAAGCGCTGGAGACGGCCGTTGCGGCCTAACTCGGCTTCCCAGAGGTCAAGGCGGTAAGCCGGGTAGGGGAGGCGTCGATAACCGGGGTCAGCGGCAAAAATAATTTTGTTGTCGGGTGTCCAGAATTGGGGCTCAAAGATAGTGCCATCGCGAAAGGGGTGGCTCCGCTTATCGACTAAGCGGGGAGGCTCAGCGTTCCAATCAACCCGAGCCGTCTTCAAGACCCATTGGGCAAAAGGATAGCGGTCAAAGGGCCGTGCCCCACCAATCTTTTCAGCCCAGCAGAGCCAGGAGCCATCGGCCGAGAATTTAGGGTAGAGGACACCGCATTCAATATCCTCAGCTGTAAAATCAGTTAGCCGAATCCAGAGCGAGCCGTCAGACTTTACTAAAAAAAGATTATTCCACCAGCCAGCGCCTGGCTCAGCCAAGGTCCTGACTTCAGGCATCGAGCGCAGATATTTCCACGATATGTTATTAGGAATTTCGACCTCGGTAACAAACCATTCGCCTGAGGGATGCCAATCTGAGGCTCCCTTATGGAGCTTGGGAATCCATGAGGCCTCAATTCCCTCCGCTTTAAGGGACCGCAGGCTGAGAGGCACGGCTTCTGCCTCTGGGTTGTCAGCGGCCTCGTCTACCTTATAAAGCTGGTAAATCCCCTGCCGGTCCCGGCGCATGAAAATGACTTCATTGCTCCGCGGGTGCCAGGCGTCGAAGACGGCGTTCTCCAGGAACTTTTCTGTACTGACGACGGTCAAAACTTGAGGAAGGGAAGAGGCAAATTTAGGGGCAGAAGGGGGAAAGGCGGCCAAAAAAATCGCGGACATGAGGCCGAAAAAAAGCTTAATGACCCTCTCCGAAAAAAATATTTTGTCCTTCATTTTTTAACTCTTTAGCCATAACTTCATTTCTCAAGTGAGAATTTTCGAACTGCTGCCAATCTATCATGCCCAGAGAGAAGAGTCAATTTTTGTTAGGGATAGATAAATCCTATAATTCCTATAAATTTACTTGCATTAATGAGAAAGTATGATTAAAATGGACTCAGGAATCAGGTTGGATGATTGAATTTCTGGGGAAGGATATTTTGTGAGGGACGATATAAATTGGTTGTCAATTAGTCTAAGGTTCAGGGGTGATCGAGAGAAAAAGTAAGGAGAAAAGACCTGGCCACCGGCCTGGTCTAAGGCCTGAGATTAAATTTTAGATTGTTTTAGATTAAGGAGGAGTCAATGGAGCAAAGAAAGAATAGCCTGCCTCTCCTGGGCCGCATCCTTCTGGCGCTGCCTTTTTTCTTCAGCGGTCTCAACAAAATTTTTGCCTGGAAGCAGACAGCTGGCTACATGGCAGCCAAGGGATTTCCGTTAGTTCCGCTCTTTTTGCTGGGGGCAATAGTCTTAGAAATCGGCGGGTCCCTATGCCTGATTTTTGGTTTCCGAGCCAAGCTGGGGGCCGCGGCCCTCTTAATTTTTTTAATTCCGGCCACTTTGATTTTCCATAATTTCTGGGCTTTCGGGGGAGCAGAAAGGCAAGGGCAAATGATTAATTTCATGAAGAATATATCCTTGATGGGAGGGTTGTTGTTTGTTCTGGCTTTTGGTCCGGGTCCGCTGAGCTTCGACGAAAGAAAAAAGTGAGAAAGGCCAAAATTTAGGTTAAGAGAATCCCCCGTATTATGAGGTTCAAACAAATAAACTTGGCCGCGAAAAGAGAGCGGAAGTAAAATCAGGTAGCTGAAGAAGTCAAACAAGAAAAGAATTAACAAAAAGGGAGAAGAAAGTCTAATATATTTAAAATATAATTGCGGAAGAAAATAAGCCCAGTTAAAATAATCCCAAGGTTTCAGTTAAATTGAAACTTTATGGTTTTTCCAATTTTCTGTGGGGTAAGAAGAGGCTATTTCGATGCTCCTACCAGCGAATTCAGCTTAGGCGAGTCTATTGTCCATGAGGCTAATTAAATGAATATCAATGAGGTCCGAAAGCGACCCGATAAAGTATCTTCCAGAACTTCTTATGGCCAGGGTCACTCTTAGCTTTCCAGCCCCTTTAATTCTCCAGGCTTACTCCCTGCAAACCAGGAAGAACCAACTTTATTTAAATTGATTCTCTTCCATGAACAGAGTCAAACAACTTATCCCCCTTATTGAGGGCAATGTATAGATTCGAGTGAATGGCCAGCAATTACATTATGATCTTTCCAATAAGGCCGAACGTCAATTTCTTTTTGCCTCAAAGAATTTTAAGTTCTTAGCCCTATGGGCGACCTTTGCCGTCGGCTTCAGACATCGACGAAAAGAGTCTTGGACCAGAAAAAATCCTGGTCAAAAATGTTACTGATGTATCGACCATATAAATCACCTATACAAGATGGAAAGGAATCATTAAAATTTATTTAGAGGAATGATAGGAGAGGAGGAAGAATGATAAAGGAAAATACCCCAGCCAGAAACAGCAAAGATATTTTTAGCCCAGGAAGGCAAGAAGAGAAATTTAAGGAGGAAAATTTTCTGGTTAATGCAAAATCTACTTCTTGGCCGCTTTTAATTGATTTGCGGCGACGCTCCATGAAGCCTACTGCCTCGCAATTGGTTTTTCTTGTTATAGGCTTTTTTCTGCTCCTCTTGAGCGCCTCAGGATGTCGGCGAGAAAAAGCCCGGCTAAATGAGCCTTCGCTGGCGTCGCCAGAGACGGCTAAATCAGGAGCAATCAAACCAGGAATAGAAATTCTTCTGGAAAAGCATCTGGACCAGCTTAAGGCAAAAAAGGTTGGTTTAATTACCAACCCGACCGGAGTTGACTCTAATTTGGTGTCGACGATCGAAAGGTTACGTTCTTTACCTGAGGTAAAACTTGTGGCTCTCTATGGGCCAGAGCACGGCGTCCGAGGCAATGCCCAGGCGGGAGAGTATGTACCATTTTATGTCGACGAAAAATATGGCCTGCCTGTTTTTTCCCTGTATGGTCAATCGATGAAGCCACCTCAGGATATGCTTCTTCATCTGGACGAATTCATGAGAAACTTTGACACGACAGAAGCGGGCAAAATTCCAGAAGGCTCGATGGTTAAAGAGATTGAGGTTATGCTCTTCGACCTCCAGGATGTAGGCACCAGGGTTTATACTTACATCGCCACCATGGCCTATGCGATGGAAGCCTGTGCCGAGGCCGGAATTGCCTTCATCGTCCTTGACCGGCCTAACCCGATTAATGGCATAAGCATGGAGGGGCCAATTCTCCAATACCCAGAATTCAGTTCGTTTGTTGGCCTTTATCCCATTCCCTTGCGCCATGGCTTGACTGCCGGCGAGCTGGCTTTGCTTTTTAATGAAAAATTCCTGCAGAAAAAGGCGCGGCTGACAGTTATTCCTGTAGAGGGCTGGAAGCGAGCCATGTGGTTTGATGAAACCGGTCTTGCCTGGGTGATACCTTCGCCCAACATGCCGACCTTGGAGACGGCCACCGTTTACCCAGGCCAGGTTCTTTTGGAGGGAACCAATGTCTCGGAAGGTCGAGGAACAACTCGTCCCTTTGAGCTCTGTGGTGCGCCTTGGATTGATGGCTATGAGCTGGCTAAAGCCATGAATGAGATGAGTCTTCCGGGAGTTCGTTTTCGGGAGGCCTGGTTTACCCCAACTTTTTCTAAATATCGCGGGGAGCTTTGTGGTGGGGTTCAGCTACATATCCTTGACCGCCAATCCTATCAACCTGTAAAAACCAGCCTTCTTCTTATCCAGAAAATACGTGAGATGTATCCTGATAAGTTTCAATTTCATGAGACCTATTTTGATAAATTAATTGGTACGGGTGAGGTTAGAAAATTAATAGAGGCGGGAAAAGACTTGACGGCGCTATTTTCTCGCTGGGAGGAAGCGCTTAAGGCCTTTGCCTTGGAGCGTGAGCCCTTTCTTTTATATAAATAATTGCTTTTAAAATTTCTTTCTATAAATTTCGCTTCTTCTGGGTTTGGTGTCGGTAAGCCGGGAGAATTAAAAGCGCCAGAAGGGCTGTAGACAGCCTTCAGATGCGGAGTTTTAGAATAAAGTCTCCTGGGCCGTTCTCCTATCTTATTTATATTCATCTAATTGGCCTCATGGACAATAAACCCGCCTGAGGCGAGCTATTTAAAAGGTTCATCAAATTATATTATCTTTAGCCACAATAAAGTCGGAAGGACCTAAATTTCTTTTTATCTTTCTATTCTTATTCTTATCGATGCTGCAGGGAAAATCTGTTATTAGGTTTCTTCATCATGGGCCTTTGATTCTTTTTATTTATGATTCTTTTATTTATCCTCCCTAATTTTGCTCATTTCAGAGAGGGTTCGTTATAAACCATCTGCTCTCCAACCTTGACCGAAGGAAATTTCCGCCAAAAACTTTTATCCAGTTCACTTACAACGCCTAAGAAAAAAAGGCTTAAAAAAAGAAGAAACAAAAAGAAAAGGAGATCATTGAGCTTAATCGTTCTTCCAAAATTTCTTAGAAATAAAACCAAGAGAAGGAGCGTCAGCCCAAGAGTTAAAAAGATAATTGTATTTGAGGGAAGAGTGAGGGCCTTTTCTATAGCCCTAAGTTCACCTGGTGACTCGCCTTTAAGCAACGAAAGAAGCGTATAAACAAGACCTATGTTGATTTGACCTAAAAATAGGGCCGCTACCACCGGTTTTGCTTGCAGATTTTGACGCCGCAAATGATTTTGCCACAAAAAAAAGAAAATCATGGAACCCCAGGTAAAGATGATTCCCCCAGTAGAGCCGAAAACATATTGGTTTATCGAGATATCCCTCAGAGGGAATTCTTTGGTTAGCGACATAGCCGCGGGAACGCCTTGCAGCCAGTAAAAGAGGCAGTGACCAAATTCGTGCAAAACGCCTCCAATGAATACGCCAATCATTGTCCAGAGAGAAAAACGAATCGCTGACCTAAACAAGCTGTTTCTCTCTTTTAAATTATTTTAGTTAATAAGTTTATTATTGCCTTATGGTCTTGCGAGTTAAGGAAAATAGTCACCATCATTAAGAATATATAAGATGTATTGTTACCCTTTTTTAACTATCCAACCTTTTCGGCCGGAGAAAGGGTAACTCGGTTCTTCTTAAAAAGATAAATATGAATCGGAAACAACTGGTTAAAAAATTAGATAAATATAGGGGCCATCAAAAATTAGGTAAATAGATAACCTGGTACCGATAAAAAATGGTACCGATAAAAAATTAGTTAAATATGTCAGGTGGCACCAATATGGAGCACCAATATAGAGGTTATTTAGTCGCTGGAGAAGGAGCCGTGACTTCGAGCTTATTCCAGTTCAGCAGGGCGTTGAATACTAAGAAGAAGGAGCCATGGGTTTCGTGGCGCCACATGGGGTTGAAAGCAAATAGAATGACATGGCCTTTTTCAAAAGGAGCATCAACCAGGGCCGGCGTGCCAGCCAGTTCCTCGCCGTGGTCTAAACCGCCGCTGATAAGGAGCTCGTTGACGTTCCGGGCGAAATTAATAATCGCTTTGGCTCTGGTCCTGGGCATGGCCATACCAAAAGGAAATTCTTCACCCCGGGCCTCGGCCGGCTGTTGTTGTCTTTTTCTAAATTCCTCGATAGTTTTCTGGCCCAAGTCCCGCGCTCTTCCTTGAGGGATATCGGGGTCGTTAATTCCACCGCGGCCCGAAGGTCTTCCGGTTGTCGGTTGGCCAAAGGGGCCCCCGGCCATTCCAAAGCCACGGCCGCCGAAACCGCCAATCGTCAGAACTGGGCTCTGGCTGAAATAAACTCCCAGAGTATCATCATAGCCATAGACCAGCGGACTTGACTTATCGGCCACCTCGGCTTTATAGATACTTCCTCGCGCCCAGAGGTTTTGGGTTTGCCTGATGCTTACCCCTTGGGCCAGGCCAAAATGAATCGGGAGAGAACAACTGCTGGTCAGGGTGATAAATACACCGCCTTCTTTTAGGAACTCGCGAAGATGCAGCACTCCTTCTAACTCTATTCCCCCGCGGATATCGTCGGTTGAATCTTGGACGCCAATATTAGGCGTAAGCGGCGTCTTTTTCCAGGGGATAGGTCGGTCGCCGGTTACTCCTTGCACAATGCTCAGGGCATCGGCCGAAGAGGGGCCAAAAATAATTACATCCCATTTATCCTTGAGTCGGGCTGTATCACGGATGGCGTGTACCGAGATATAATCATAAGGAATCTTAAGCTCATCGAGAGCGATTCTGACCCAGCCTTCGGTTTGCGTTGATTGCCACGTGTGCATTAAGGCGACGCGCGGCAAAACGCTTTCATGAGTGGGAACATCGGGCACCGTGGCCGAAGCCACAACACTGATTCCATACTCCTTAGCCGCTACGTCTAATTTTGATTCGATATTGCCTGGATTATCGGCTACCTTGATTATAAAAGAGCCGGGGTTAAATTTCCTTTGCCCAGCTTCAAAGCCTTTCTCCGCAATGTGCATTTTTATCTCTTTGAGGGCGAAGCGAAAAGTGGCCAGTTGGTTATCGGCGTTATGATTAACGAGGTAAGCTTGAGCCTGCCCTGTCCCTATTCGAATCAAGCCGCCGGGAGATTTAACCTCACCCTTAACCAGAGTCATCGGCACAGACAGCACTGAGACGTCTTCTATCCTTTCGGTTTTTACGTTAAAAAGCGGGCCCAGAGTCCAGCCGACGTCGTCATAAGGTCGGGGGTCGTTAACATTGAAATACTGTCTATCAAGAAGCATATCAGCCATGCGAGAATAGGGCTGGTCCATCCGTACAATATAGGTTCCAGCTGGATATTCCTTATCCTTGATCTTGAAGGGTTTGCTGGCCTGATGAACCTCCACCCCTTGATGCTGCAGAAGTTGGAGAAGCCGGGCTTGTTGACCCGGTCGGGGGTCGTCGCTGGGGAAAATATAGGCCGCTGGCCCTTCGTTTTTAGCCTTAGCAATGGCGCGTTGGCTCTTGAGGTAAAAATTTTCGATGAATTTTTCCTTATGGGTGGCCACATAATTCATCGCAATTAGAATGGCGCTCTGCTGCAGGTTAACATTGTTCCTGATGGACCAGAGAGTTTGGCGCAACGGCGGGTTAGGCCTAAACCAATCCCGAGCGTCGCTGGCGGTTATTACTCGCGTTGAAGCGTCACCGGCCCCCTGGGTCTCATAGAAACGGCCGATGGCGTTATGTCCATTAGCGGCATAGAAGGCATAATTGGGGGCCCAGCCATCATAAAAGCCATGAGTCCAGACACCGGGAACACCCATTTTGGTCAGCTCGTCAATCTCCTGATAAGCCAGAATATGCCATTCATCGATAACAATCGGGTCAAGCCAGGCATTATAAGGACCAGTGCCCGTGGAAATGTAGAGATGAGAAACAGATTCATGCAGGTCATGCATAACCTGGGGATGAAAATCAAAGAATACCTTGTTAATATGGCGGCTGAGAGCCAGAGCCTGACCAATATTATCTCGGTTATTGTCGTGGGCGACGTATTTCCCCCAATAAATAAGCCGCGTTGGGTTATTTGCCTTAGGGTCTTTGCGTCGTGACATGGCGATATCGACATATTTATCCCGGCCATCAACCTCGAGAATAGGTGTGATAAGGACGATCGAGTTTTCGCGAATAGCTCGGATGAAGGGTGATTCGTCGACCGCCAGCCGGTAGGCTAACTCCATGAGCATTTCCACTGAACCCGTTTCACTCGAGTGCATTCCTCCCGTGGCCCAGTACATTGGTTTAGCTTGTTTGATCAGGTCCTTTGCTTCGCTTTCGCTAATTTTTCTGGGGTCGGCGAGCTTAGCGTTAATTGTTTTATATTTTTCCAGGTTCTTGATGGTCTGTTCATCAGCTACGGCGACTACTATCCAGTCGCGACCTTCTTCTGTTTTCCCGATGTCGAAGACTTTGACGCGGGGCGAAGCTTTGGCCAATTCCCTCATATATTTATAAACTTCATGCGAGTAGCTGAGAACGTCAGGGGCACCGACGATGTGGCCCAAAACCTCGAGAGGGGTAGGAATTCCTGGAGCGTAAGGCAGGTAGTTAACATATTTGGTAGTAAAATGGGGGTCGGTGGTGGCCTCCTGAATTTTCTTGGTGTATTCTTCATGGATTTTTTGCTGGGAAAGAGCCGAAGAGCTCAGGCAGAAAAGGGCGGCGATTAGGAGCAAAAAAGAAGCCGCCAGGTTGGCACTTGTTTTTAGGTAAGGACGCTTTCTTGCTTTCAGAAACCCTGAAGATTGTTTCATTCTATCCCTCCTTAATCATTTTAATTTCAAGTTTTTTCCATCGAAAAATATTTCATTTAGAGAAAAAGGTCAAGCTAAAAATGAGTTTGGATTTCTGATTCGGAGCGGTCCTCAGGTTTCTTTATTTTAAAGGTTTTTTCTTTGAGGCGCGCACCAGGAGGTAGACGAAACCACCCCAGTTAAGCCCTAAAATTATAACCATCCAAATGGCTAATTTCATGACTCCACCTCCTCGGGAGGCCGGACGGTTTTTTTAGCTAAGAAATTATTGGCAATAATTAACACCACGAGGACAATTATCCACTGAAAGATAATCGTGCCGGCGGTCTCAATGGAGAACGGTTTCCACCAGGTTTTTGGGTGGGAGGCGATGGCCACGTAGAACCACCAGGAAGTCAAAATAATAAATATTAGTGGCGCGACGTAAGAAATAACAAGGCTCCACCAACGTCTCATTTTGATATCGGCGCTCGGGTTGATGATTTCTTGGCGAACACGCTCTGGGCCATATTTCCGCATGGCTAAAAGGACAAAGAAGCCGCTTATCAAAAGGGCAACGCCCCAGACCCAGTCCTGGTTGTTAAGGAAGCCCGGAACGATTGCCGAAGGCACCCCAAACAGAAAGCAAGCGCCTGTGGTTAGCAAGGTGCTCTTCTGGCGATTTAGGCCAAAGTCCATTAGGGTGCGGATGCCGACCTCGACCTGGGCAATAAGAGAAGTAAGGGCGGCAAAGACCATGGCTAAAAAGAAAATGGGCGCGATAACCAAACCACCAGGCATGCGAGGGAAAAGTCCGGCTAAGGAGATAAAAGTTAAGCCGGTGTTGCTCCCAGCCATAACTCCCTTGGCCGCTTCAGGGCTGGGTAGAAGGGCAAAAATAGTGGGAATGACCGCCATGGCGGCCAAAAGGGCGGCGGTTTGGTCACCAAAGCCAACGACAAAGCAATTTTGGGCGATGTCCTCTTTTTTCTTTACATAGACAGAATAGGTAAGCATTAAACCCCAACCCGCGCCCGTGGACCAAGCAGACTGCGTTAGAGCTTGAAGCCAGGTGGCCGGGTCTTTAAGCTTGGACCAATCAGGAACAAAGATGTATTCGAGGCCGAGATTTGCGCCATGAAGGGTTACGCCGCGGAGAGCGGCGACTATGAGGAAAAGGAAAAGAGCGGGCACCATGATCTTGGTCACTTTTTCTACCCCGCCCTTTATTCCCTTATAAAGAATAACTCCAGTCAGGAAGATAGCTAAGAACTGGTAAAAAAGATTTTGCCAGGGAGAATGGAGGAATTTGTCCCAGAGGGCCTGGGTATCCACCCCTGGCTTAAAGGCCCCTTGAAAGGCAAAGACCGTATACTTCATGCACCAGCCGGTAACCACTGCATAATAAAAGGTAATCAGCATACAGACCGCTACCATCCAGGCGCCCATCCAGGTCGAGCGGCGGCCGACAAAATCGCGGAAGCTGCCGATGGGCCCGAGGCGAGCTGACCGGCCCATAGCCATCTCACTCATTAGGAGGGGGGCTGACCAGAGGAAAAGGGCCAGGGTATAGATTAAAATATAGGCACCTCCGCCGTAGAGAGCCACCATCCGTGGAAATCGCCAGATATTTCCAGTGCCCACAGCCATGCCGATGGCCGCAGCTAAAAAACCCCAGCGGGAAGCAAATTCATCTTGGCGATTATTCTGGCTCAACTTGCGCCTCCTTATATTTTTTTCTCGCCGTATTATAAACAGCTTTTTTATTAATAGCAATTCAGTTTTGGCCACAAATCATACCAATTTTGGTCGTCTCGAGGGTCGGCCTTGGTTCTCGAGGCGAGAAAAAATTACCAAACAATCGCCATTTTAGCTGGGGAGGAGACAAAATAAGTATTCAGGCTGTGATGGGCCGTCTATTTACCTATGCTTCCTGGTCTCATCCGGTTCGGCCTTAGTTTGAAGCCACATTGCTTTTAGGCTAAAATTAATCTCTATTTAAATTTATAAATTATTTTCATAATGCCGCCAGGTAGAGCCTGGTAGGAGGTAATTATTGTGGCTAAAAAGAAAAGCAAGTCTTTTTTCGCCTTAACTAATCCTCTTAGTCTTTTTCTGGACAAAGACCCGGTTGATTTTCAGAGGAGCGATTTTCTTCGAATAATCGAATCCGAAAGAATAGAGAGGATAACCTTTCATTACGCGGGGTTGGATGGCAAGCTAAAGGAGCTCTGGATTCCTGTGGCTAACCGTTTTCAAGCGGAAATAGTTTTAGCTGAAGGTGAAAGGGTTGATGGCTCTTCGCTCTTTAAAGGCATGGTTGATACCAGCCTTTCTGACCTCTATGTAGTTCCGGTTTACCGCACCGCCTTTATCAACCCCTTTGACCCCCGAAGTCTTGATTTTATCTGTCGCTATCTAACTCGAGATGGGGAGCTGGCTCCTTTTGCGCCTGATAATATTCTGGGGAGAGCCGCGCAAACTTTTCGTAATACCTCTGGTCTTGAGCTTTTTGCCTTTGGTGAATTAGAGTTTTTCCTGTTGCGGGAAAAAGTAAATTCTCATTATCCTGCCCAAAAGCAACATGGCTACCACGCGGCGGCTCCCTTTCTTAAGAGCGGGGAAATTCTCAATGAGATGGTAAGAATTCTGGCACAAATCACCGGTGCCGTGAAATACGCCCACAGTGAAGTGGGGTACGTGGAGTCGGTTCGCTCCGACCTTAAAGAAATTGCGGGGAAAGAGGCAGAACAGCTGGAGATAGAATTTTTGCCCAAGCCAATTGAAGAAATGGGCGATTGTCTGGCGCTTGGCCGCTGGGTCATTCGTCAGGTAGCTTATAAAAATAATGCTGTGGCCACTTTTACCCCGAAAATTGAAGAGGGGGTGGCGGGCAACGGCCTGCATATTCATCTGGAATTAAGGCGCGATGGAGAAAATATTATGGTCGGGGCCGACGGCAATCTCTCTGAGGAAAGCCGCCGGCTGATTGGCGGTCTGATTGAATACGCCGACTCTCTGACTGCTTTTGGGAACACCGTCAGCTCGGCCTATCTGAGGTTAGTGCCTAATCAGGAAGCGCCGACTAAAATCTGTTGGAGTGACCTCAATCGAAGTGCCATGATCAGGGTTCCGCTGGGATGGCGCAACCTTCATTATCTGGCTTCTTTTGTTAATCCTAAAGAGGCCGAATCTCAGGGGCCAAGAGTTGAACGTCAAACAATTGAGTTGCGGAGCCCTGACGGCAGCGCCCATGTTTATCTGCTTTTAGCAGGGATAGCTATGGCAGCTGACTGGGCTTTCCGTCAGGATGAATCTCTTTTCCAGCATAATTTGCCTCTGGAGCTGGCTGACCAATTTTATATCAAGGGCAATGTCTTTTCTGATGTTGAACTGATGAAGAAGCTGCCGAACCTGCCCCGAAGTTGTGTGGAGAGTAGTCGGATTTTGCTTGAAAGACGCCATCTCTATGAGCGAGAAGGAGTTTTCCCGCCGAGCGTCATCGATTACATGGCCGCTTTACTTCGGGCGGAAAATGACGAGTTCATGAACCAGAGGCTGGCTGACCTGCCGGCTGACGACCGGCTACATGAGACCAGACGCATCATGCATAAGGATTTGCACCGCCACTGAGGCGCTCGGGGCTTAGTCAAAAATTATCGATAAAAAATGATTTTTAAAAGCGCTCTGTCTTTTTTCCTTTCGGTAGCTGGTGTACAAAATAGTTCGCAATTTGACCTAGAGGAGTGAGCCATCGTAAACTCTCCTTTTAAGACTAAAAACTTTAAGAAAGGAGGTTTTCATTTACGATGGCTCAGAGAAATTATAAGGCATTTTTGGAAAAATGGCTAACAAGATTTTTACTGGAGGATGACCCGATAAAGGCGATGTTAGAGTGGCTATTGGCGGAGCTGATGAAGGTGGAGGCAGAGGCGAAGGTAGGGGCGGCTAAGGGCAAGCACAGTCGGGGGAGGAAGACCTATTTTTCAGGATACCGAGTGAGGAAGCTTCATAGTCGGATAGGGACCGTGTATTTGGTGATACCGAAGGTGCGCAAAGGAGGTTATGTACCGTTTTTTTTGACGGCGAGGAAACGCTCGGAGACGGCTCTGATAAGTCTGGTTCAGG
>Ga0207433_10008650_pt1 | contig 16501 bp, 20 predicted proteins | sample YelNatPaOPGAMG01_FD_187559 | JGI IMG/M metagenome (GOLD analysis project Ga0207433, IMG submission 187559) | Hot spring thermophilic microbial communities from Obsidian Pool, Yellowstone National Park, USA - OP-RAMG-01 (SPAdes) (version 3) | ecosystem: Environmental > Aquatic > Thermal springs... | reverse complement strand
ATAGCTAAATGAAAATATATTGCTTAAGAAGATCTAACAATTTTGCCTTACCATAAAAAATGAGAAAAATTGTGAGTAACAAGAGTAATAAAAAAAGTATTACCAAATAAACATATTTGAATGGTAAGCTTATGCCTCTCATCATCTCCACGGCTTTGGTAACTTAAAATTTAAGATTGTCGAAATGTCTATATTCTTCACAATAAAAAATAAAACAAAAATAACTAGAGCCAAAAGTAATATAGAAAGAAGAAGCCAAGCTTCGTCTTCACTCACTCAACCACCAAAAATTTTTTTCAAAAAGTTTGGTATATCTAAAATCTGTTGAATAGAACTTGCTCCAGATTCTTTTATTTTCATGTAAAAGAAAATTGCAACTAAAATCATTAGAACTACTATGACGATAATTGCAATTGCATTGAAAGGAAGCTCCATAAATTATTTTTAAAAATCTCTAAATAAATACTTCACATAATTCTGCTTTACCGAATAGCTTGCCTATGGTTAACAAACAAATTTCTTTTGCGGTGAGACTGAAAACATTTGAGCCAAATATTAAAACCAAAAAAAGTATGGCTATCACCAAAGTTAACAATATTGCTATGAGTATGTAAATCCAGTTCATCGGCAATTCAATCGCACCTTTCATTTCCCAATCACTTTTCTTAAGAAATCTTCAATTTTATCCCAAATTTTTCCTGATTTTATATCTTCTATCAATTCTTTCGAAGTTAACACAAAAATTCCCAAAATCACGAGAGAAATCAATAAAAAAATTATTAAAATGTAAATGAGATCTATTGGCAAACTTATTCCTTTCATTTTATCACAACTTCAACCGGGAAATTTAAAAAATATCTAGCGGCAATCAAAACAAGAAATAGGAATATCAATAACCCGACTATTATTGATATTAGCAATTTTGCTGTCCTTTCTTCCATTAAATCACTTCAAATATACTCTCCACCAAACCTGAAAGTGAAAGATAAATAAATATTGATACTGAAACAAAAATAATGATGGAAATGAAAAGTATTTTAGCTGTATAGTTTAACCAAACAACGTAATCAAATCCTGTTTCTAGACCAACAATCAAAATTCCAGAAATTATTGAAATTTCCACAAGATAAATACCAATCACAAGTTGAAAAATAGATGGGGAAATTCTTGAAGTTTTCCATACATTTAAAATAGGTATACCTATGGAGGGTATTCCTGAAATTTCTTCTCCAGGCATTATGTTTTCCATGGCTAAAGAAAGTGAGACCAAAATTCCTAAAATGATAAGGCCGAGCGCTGTCGCTACACCTCCAACAAAGGGATTTAAAAAGAAAGACGTCATCCTAATGGTTGAAACATTATCAGAAATTAAATCTTCAATTTTATTTTGTAAAGAAGAAAGTCTTTTCAAATGTCTAGAAATTGTTGTCAAGGCTTCAGAAAGATATGCCGAACCTTTAGATGAAATGTCTGCAATTATTTTAAAAACTGAAATAAGTAGGGCAGAATTATATTTTTTGGCTATTCCTGTCTTTGAATCAAAAAGGGCAGAGTTCAAACTTTTACCCATTAGTATGTTTTCTTTTAAATCTTTGAAGAGTTCTTCTATCTCAAAAACTTTTGTTCTAGCTGAGAGAGAAATTATAGATTTTTCAAATGGAGTTCCTGTTCTCAAACTGTGTGCAATTTGAAGTAATACTGAATCCAACTCTGACTCAATCCTTCTGATTTTTTTCATTTTTTCCATGATTTTTCCTGTATAGAAAATTGTAAAGAAAGAAAATGGAATTATCGAAGCTAATAGAGGCAAAGACGCCATTGCTGCTGGTGTTGTTATATCTTTTAAGACATTCTTACATTTTTCTACATCCAAATTCAAAGTTTCTGGCTTCTTTGAAATTTCAAAACGTTCATTCATCCAGTCAGAACATAATACAAAATTTTTTGTATGGTAATATACAGGAATGCTAAGCAAAACAAAAACTATCAGGAGTAAAGCCAAAAATATTGGAAAAAAATTGATGTCTCTTCCAAAAATGTTAAAAGAAAATAAATTCTTCTTTAACTCTATTGGTGAAGCTACGAGTGGTCTGCCATTTACCACAAACATGATGAAAATAAAAAGGATTGTTGGTAAAAAAATGTCGTAAACAAAAAACACTCCAGCTATGCTCAACAATTCTGGTAAGAAAATTGTAAGCATGGGTATGATTGTTAAACCTATTACTGGAAGGATTAGACCCAAAACCATTATTGCAGTTGTTGGTGTTTTTAATTCTCTTGCATATTTTTCCATTCTTTGGTAACTCTCATCTACAGCAAGATTTATCGCTTCGTCAAGAAGTTTTTCTCCTTCATATGGATTTTTCGAATATGTGATTAAAAGTTCTAATGCTTCACTGAATTCTTTTGCCTCAAGATACCATTTTTTTGCAACAGCTTTTAAACCTTCTTCAAATGTAAAGATCTTTTGTGTGATGAAATCTATCAATATTTTTTCCAAATCTTTTTTAATTGGCCCCCTCAAGTTTTTATAGGCTAATATTATTGCATTCTCTAGATTTGGTACTTGAGATAGAGAAATAACCATGTAAGTAATACAATGAACCATTTCTGAAGAAGCTTGAGCCCTTACCATTCTCACCATCAAGTACGGATAATAATAAATTATAAAAGAAATGAAACCTATCATAAAAAGAAGATAGAAAAAATATGAAAATCCGAAAAATAGAGAAAAAATAAAAATTAGGAAGAATGAAAAAATGAAAAATAAAATGGCTGCTGAAATGTTTGATGTTGGTCGTATCTTTAGCATTGAGAAATTAATAACCTTTTCCTCTTCTTTCAATTTCCTTTCGTCAAACTTAATCTTAAGAATTTTAAAAGAAAAATCACAAAATAATTCATAAATGTTTTTCTTCTTCTCTTTCTCCACTTTTTCATAAATCTCTTTAACTTCTTCTGAAATCTTCATCTAATTCTCTCCTTGAACCAGTTAAGCCATCTTTCATAAATCATTTTGGAATCCAAAGCCCCAACTTCTTCTCTCACTTGCTCTGAAATCATATGAAAAGCCTCATTACTTTCAACAACCATTTCAGCCTCAAGGATATCGTCTCTTCCAAGTTGCTTAGCAAAATCAACCATCGTTTGTTTTATTTTTCCTCTCAACAAAATGTTGTCCCAAACTGCGTCCCAGTTCCCATGCCATTCTCTAACACGCTTGGCAATTTCATTGAGAACAAAACTTTCACCGCTTATCAAAACATCGGTTGGCTTAAGCTTATCTTCTTTAGCGGAATATTCCATAAGAGGGACAAAACCTCCCTCGTCTGCAGGATCTTGTTTCCAATGTTTTCTGACTTCTGTAAGCTCTGTAACGCGTCTAAACCTCCTTAAGCCGTCTGGAGTCTTGAGCAAATTACAAATTGTGATGATGTCCATAGCCTTAAAGCTTGTTGGTGGTACTTTCAAATCATTCACCACTCTGTCATAAACACCATATGCAGATTCACCATGAATCGTGCCAGCAACCAAGTTAGCTAAAGCTCCAATTCTCATAGCTTCAAATAAAGCTTGCGCCTCTAGGCTCCTCACTTCTCCCACAATCAAGACCGAATCTCCTAGCCTTAAGGCAGTTCTCAAAGCTTCTTCAGCCGGAAGCTCTGCTTCCACTCTTGTTATAACTGAGCGTGTTTTCAATCTTTCAATATTATAGCCAAGCTCTCTAAGCTGAACAGCAGGAAGCTCTAAAGTGTCCTCGACCAAGCAGATTCTGAATTTCTTCATTATCTCGAGCATTATGGCACCGAGCAAACTTGTTTTTCCAGAGCCACGACCTCCGGCCACTAGCAAGCTTCTACCTCCATCTATTATGAAACTCATCAAGCCTGCATACAAAGAATCAAAAAATCCAGCTTTTATGAAAAGTGGGAAAGTCCAAGGCTTTTCCCTGTGTCTTCTAAAAGCATAGCCAAGGCCATAAGGAGATAAAGTCCTAGTTATTGCTGCAACCCTTGCCCTTCCTCCAGGCACAACAAGCTCTGTATCGAGAACAGGATTAGCTTCATCTAAAGGCCTGCCAGAATAAAGCCTAAATCGAGTTGCCCAAGATTCTGCATCTTCTTTTGTCGGTATCAAATTTGTTTCACATTCTTCAAACTCAGCATGGGTAATATAAATTGGTGTTAAGCCAATTGGTGAATTTATGTAAACATCTTGTATATTCTGGTCGGACAAAAGAACTTCAAGAACACCAAAACCTGCTGTGTACCGTGTAAGGATTTCTGCAAGCTCTTCTATCTCTTTTGCTTCAAGCCTTACACCCATACTATTTGCCACGTCTCTTATCAAGTCTCTGTTTATGTTCATGAAAACTTCTCTTGCTTTTTCTGGCTCCGTGAATTCTGTTTCTGAAGGTCTATGGGCTGTCAAGTATCTTCTAGCAGCATCAAGAATTGCATATTTTTCTTCACTCAAAACAAATTCCGGTGGTATGATATGGTAAATATACCTTATTTTTCCAGGAACTTTAAAAATTTCTACAACAGTTTTGCCAACAAAATATTTTTTTATTGATTGGCCATTTTTCGGTGGCATAAGCATGTATCTCGTAAGCATGAAATTTGGTCTTATCAAAGGATGAAAAATCTCTCTGTAAAAACTTCTGTCACCAAACTTGAATTGAGAAATTTTTGGTTTTGCTATTTGAATAAGCTTACAGTTAGAAAGAATTCTTTCCATAGGCAAAAGGACATTTTCCAAGTATTCTCTATGACAAGATTTGAATTGGGCTGAAGCTTTTTCTTCAGCCATTTTCTCGTAAGCTATCATTTTTTGAAGTCTGACGTAAGCTCCAATTGGGTCTTTCCTCAGAACTTCACCTACAAGAAACTGAAGGTCGGCAAGCCTTTTTGGGAAAAGTTTTTCACAAAATTTTGGACCAAACTTGTTTATTGAAATTAATCTGTCTTCATTCAAAATCTTGTTGTAAGCGTTAGCTATTTCTCTTAACAGCTTCACCTGCTCAAAATCGTATTCTCTTTCCCTTGCTTCGGCCAAAATTACCCTTTCTGCATTCTTAACTTCAAGCAAGACATCGATCACAACTGCCATACAAGCTTCTGAATCTTCTATACTTGGCTCGATAGCCCAATTCAAGGCATTTATCCTCACTGTATTTTCTATAACCTCATAATCAACCATACAATTAATTTATCTATTCTGTAAAACAAATGTTTATTGATAAGTATGCCGGAAAAAGAAACAGTTGATATAGCTGCTTTAAGTGGAGAAATGGTAAGAAGGTTGAACGAATATAGCAGCAGGATAAAAAATGTGGAATTAAGACTTGAAAGAGTAGAAAATAGGGTTAGTAGCATAGAAGAAACAGTTTTGAATCAACTCAACAATTTAAAAATTGGTATAGAAAAATTATCTCAAAAAATTTCCTCAATTTCTGACAGGCTTGTAAGTATAGAGAATGAAATTGTAAGGATAAATAAAGAACTTGGAAAAACTGCCCTTAAAAGTGATATCAAGAAAATAGAATCTTTTATTGAAGTGGTTAATCCCATAACTTCAAAATTCGTCACTAGAGATGAACTTACAAGGCTATTAGAAGAAAAATCAAAGACATAAATTTGTATTTAAAAAACAGAAATAATATAAGGGAAAAACATGCCTTTACCCTTCTTACAACAAAAACCTGAAAGTATGAGAACAGGTAAACCTGTTGATAGGATAAAAGAGCTGTCTTCAAAAGGATTTTCTGAAGTTGAAATCATAGACGTGTTAAGAAAAGAAGGCTATTCTCCAACTGAAATTGATGCAGCTTTGACAGAAGCTTTAAAGCTTGGAGTTGCTGGCATTTCACCACCAACTGAAACTCCTGTAAGTTTGCCAAAACTAGAAGATTTACAACCAAAACAGGCTCCTGTAGAAGTACCTGAAACCTCTTTACCGCAAGATTACTCATACTATACATCCCCAACTTACGAACAGCCTGCACAATATCCTACGGAAGACTACATAGAATTTATCGTAAGAGAAAGGACTGCAGAGCTTGATGACAAATTAAAAGAATTCATGATAAAATACTCTGAACTTGAAAAAAGAATTTCAGAAATCAGTAATCAACTGAATGAGTTATCTAAGGCTAAAACAAGTGGTGAAGAACTTATCTTGGCAAAGCTAGATGAATTTAAATCCATCCTGAGCGATATGGAAACAAGAATTGCCGGCTTGGAAAAAGCTTTTAAAGATGCCTTGCCAGCTTTGATAGAAAGCGTGAGAGCGTTGAGTGATGTTGTACAGAGGATGAAAAAGCTAGTTTAGGCAAACTTAAATTTTTCAGAAACTAAATAAAAATTGAGAAAAATGTGGAAATTTTTCAAAATCTCATCTTTTCTTCTCATCTTAATTTTAGCCATTTCTGTACAAACTCATGCTCAAAATGTTTTTTCTGACATGCTTGAAAGTTTTAGGTCTAGTGGTGTTTTCGATATTTTCATCTTCTTATTTTTCTTTGTAGCTTTCTATGCGATTCTCACGAAATCAAAAATTTTAGGTAGCAATGTTGGTGTGAACGGCGTGATAGCAATCGTGGTTGCCTTTTTAATTTCTCTCTATTCGAGCTTCACAGGCTTTAGCCTTGTTGAACCATTATCAAGATTTTTCACCCAAGCAAGTGTGATACTCCTCCTTTTTATTGTTGCTTTTCTCTTAGCAAGTATATTTTATCCAGACCTGCCAAAGATGTTGATAGAAAGTTTTAAAAGTCCAATGATATTATACATTCTCATTCCTTTAGCACTTGTTTTGTTGGTAACTTCAAGAAGTATTTGGGTTTTTTGGGCAGGATATAAAGCTGCACCAGGTCCTTCAAGCGACATCACCATACTGATTGGAGGTTTATTAATTTTTGTTGTCATATTGATTATAGCAGTGGTTGTTGGAGGGAAAAAATGACGAGCCCATTTGAATTGGTGATATTAAGGTTAAAAGACCTTGGTTTTTTCACATTCCTACTTCCATTCATTTTGGTAGCAGCAATTCTTTACGGCTTGCTCAGGAAGTCCCAAATTTTTGGACCACCTGAAAGGAATGTTGCTGTAAATGCTGTAGTCGCTATAGTCGCGAGCTTCATGGTATGGGCAGCACCAGTAATAGCTGGAATAAACATTGAACAAGAACTTGCCAGATTTTTCATTCAAAGCATGGTGGCAACTCTTGTGATAATGATGGCTGTGCTGGCTGCTGGAATGTTCTTCGGACCAGACCTTCCAAAAACAATTCAAGATAAGCTTGGCGTCAAATATCTTGGTGGTTTGTTAGTTGGTGGTATTTTGATAGGCATAACCCTTCTCGTGACAAGTGGTTTGACGAGTGTTTTCTTCCCTGAAGGTTTTGGTGGAATTTCAGAAGATGTGGTGATTTCAATAGCCACGATATTGATTTTAGTTATTATAATTGCAGTAATTGTGGTTTTCGTTAGCAGGGAAGAGAAGAAGAAATAGCTTCCAAGAAGTTTCTTTCAGTAAAGTGAAGTAAACCTGGAAAAATTATCACTGCTGGTAGAGCTATATTTTTTTCTCTCAAACTTTTGATGTCTTCAAAAAGAATTGTCGATTTGTCGCTACCGGCTCTTGAAAAGACAACAATTTTCTCTTTTTCATCAATTACACCTTCTTTCCTATTTTCCTCTAGCTTCAAAAGTATTTCTATCGCTTCTCTCACACTCATCAACTTACCTTCTTCTATATCAAGCAAACATAAAGTATGGAGACCTCTAGCCTTATTCATTTTTATGATTTCGTAAACAGATTCAGGTAGTTTGCCTTTTGTTTTTTCTGGAAAAGGCACTGTAACAAGAGGTCCAAATTTGTACAAATGAAGACCAGTCTCTGCAATTGCAGAAACTATGGAAGAATTATGAATTACTTTTGTCTCAATTCCTTTTTTTCTCGCCTCTATAAGAAGAACTGAATGAGTTGTGGCAACAAGAGGGTCTCCTCCAACAAAAATGACCACATTTTTCTCTTTTGCTTCATCCAAAATTCTTTCTGAACCCTCTTCCAAATCTCTTCTCTTCAAAACTTCAATTTTTTTGCCTATCAATTCTTCCAATTTTTTCAAATCACCAAACCAAGCTGTGGTGTAGAGTTCTATGTAGGCTTTATCTCCATTTTTTGCTTCTTCTATTGCTCTTAAACTTAAATCCCTTTCATCAAAAAGACCTAAACCTATTAATACAAGCATAATTCAATAATAGGATGAAAAATATTTATGAGGGTTTTGTGTTTTGGAAAATCTGTTCAAGGTGGAGACCACCTTGAAAATGAGGATGGTTTCCTCATAGATGAAAAAGTTAAACTTTTTGCAGTAGCCGATGGTGTAAGTGTGCCAAAAGGCGGAAAAGAAGCAAGCCAGAAAGTTTTGAAGCATTTGAAAGAAAGTTTTGAAGGTGATCTTGAAAAGGCTTTTGAAGAAGCAAACAAGAAATTTGTGGAAGAAAAAAGAAAAGGATTTTTTGAAGGATATTGTACTCTTTCAGCTGTTCATTTGAAAAAAGATTTTTTGGAAGCTTGTAATGTTGGTGATAGCCCAATTTTTTTGTTCAGAGATAAAAAAATTGAAAATTTGGCTACTATCGATAAGCTTCTTGGCACAAGCGTTTTGACTCAAGCGATGGGTGAAGATTTTATTCGTGTGCATGCAACAGAAAAAGAGTTGAAAGTTGGAGATTGGATTTTAATTGCCACAGATGGTATAACAGACGTTTTAAGTGAAAATGAAATTTTAAAAATAATTGAGAAATTTGAAGACGTCAAAAAAATTTGTGAAATGGTAATAGAAGAAGCTAAAAAGAAAATAATTTTTTATGATGACGATAAGACTTTAATTGTGATAAAAGTGGTGGAATGAGTTTTGATATTGTTGGGAATAGGGAAAAAGCAGTTGCGATTGTTGAAATTCCTGAAGGCGAAGATGAAAAAAAGGTTGCTGAAGAAATCATGAAAAAGCATAAGAATGTTAAGTCTGTTTTAAAAAAGATTTCTGAAAGAAAGGGCAAGTTAAGACTTAGAGATTATAAGCTGATAGCCGGAGACGAGAACACAGAAGTTGTTCATAAGGAATATGGTTATTTTCTTAAATTGGACCCACGAAAAGTTTATTTTTCACCAAGAGAAGCCAAAGAAAGACAAAGGATTGCTGAACAAGTGAAACCAGGAGAAAAAGTTCTTGTGATGTTCTCTGGAGTTGCTCCAATTGCTATTGCGATTGGAAAAAAACAGCCAGAAGTGGAAAAAATTTATTGCATAGAGCTGAATGAAAATGCTCATGAATATGCAAAAGAAAATGTTAGAAGAAATAAACTTTCCCATAAAATTTTCTTGATACATGGAGATGTTGAGCAAGAAGCAAAAAAACTAAATTTGAAATTTGATAGGATAGTTATGCCTTTACCTTTTGGAGCCAAAAGCTTTCTTGATGTAGCTTTCAATTACTTGAAAGAAAATGGAATAATTCATTTTTATTCCATTGGAGATGAAAAAGATCCTTTTTCAAATGGACTGAAAGAAATAGAAAATGTGGCAAAGAAAATTAACAAAAGGATAAAAATTTTAAATATGAAAAAAATATTGCCTTTCTCACCAAGAAAATGGAAAGTTTGCATAGAATTTTCGGTGAGTTGAATGAACTATGCAAATGAAAGAGAGTTACTACAATACTTATACCCAAAATCTGAAATTCCTAAATATAAGCGTGAGGTGAAAGAAATCATAAATCTAAAAGATGAGATAGAAAAGACGCAAGTGATAATTCTTGCTGGTGGCACTGGTAAAAGGATGGGAAATCCAAACTTGCCAAAAGCCTTGCAAGTTGTAGCTGGGAAAACTTTGATTGATAGATGCATAGAATTTTACGCTAGATGTGGCCTCAAAAATTTTATTCTTCTAACAGGATTTTTGCATGAGGAAATAGAAAAACATGTTGGCGACGGCTCAAAATATGGTGTGAATGTAAAGTATTGTGTTGACCCACCAATTAAAAAAGTTGGAAAAGGGAAAGCTTTAAAAAATGCAATTCAGCAAGGAGCAATTGATTTAGGAAAAAAAGCTATAGTGGCTTATCCTGATGACGTTTTTCTAGATGAGAGTTTGCCTCTAAAGTTAATAAAAAGTCATTGTGGACTTACAAAAAAAGGTATTGCGGCAACAATAGTATGTGCTAAAGGGATTGAATATCCGTATGGTGTGGCTTTGGCTTATGATGATGGTGAAATTATTGATGAATTTCTTGAAAAACCAATAGTAGCTATTCCTTCAGCTGTAGGTTTATGTATAATTGAACCTGAAGTTTATAAAGTTATTGAAGAAAAGGTTGATATGAACGAAGAAGAAGCTGTTGAGTTGGAAAGTGTTGTATTTCCCTATCTTGCTAAAATTAAAAAATTGGGTAGGCTTGAGATTGAAGTTGGAGAATGGATCGCAATTAACACACAAAAAGAATTGGAAATTGCGGAAAAATTGCTGCAGAAGAAAAAATAACTCTTTTTAAGTTGAATTCTTATTCAAGCGGGAGTCGCCTAGCCTGGTCAATGGCGCAAGGTAGCTTTAGCCTTGAATCAGAGCCTTGTGGCTTAGTGCCTTCGTGGGTTCGAATCCCACCTCCCGCATCTTGTTCTATTGGAGTGTAGTAAGTATTAACGAATGTTAAAACTGTTCGCATTAGTCTCTTACAAAATTCATCACAAATGCGGAAAAGGTCAAAAATATACTAGAAATAATGAAAATTAGATTGAACCCATATACTCCAATATAACCGGCTAACAAAGGACCTACAAAATCTCCAATAGACCCTATTGCTCTTGATATGTTTGTATCTCTTCCTCTGAATTTTGGTCTAGCATACATGTTTATCATTTTTCTTGATGCCGGCCCTACCATTCCCATTAAAGCCCCTAGAATCATCCAAAAGAAAGACACTAGAAACGCTGAAAAAGAAAATCCTATAGCCAATAAAACAATCGCTGAAAATATATAAGAATAAACATAAACTCTCTTAGGAAGATAAATATCGGATAATTTTCCTAGAAACAAAGAACTTAAAGCATAGAGAAGTGTATATCCTGCTAATACTATAGATAAAGTGATTGGTGAAAGACCAAAAACTTTAGTGAGAAAAAGTTGAATACTAAATGCAGTAATCATGGAAGCACTTATTCCAGAGAAAAAATTTGCAGTTGTATAAATTTTTAAATTTCTTGGTAGACTTCTAAAGTCAAAGACTTCAGATAGGCCAGAATATTTACTTTTACCAAATCTCTTTCTTTCTTTGAACTTAAGGAAAATCGGTAGAGCTATAAGAAGAAATAACGCACAAAATATTAGGGTATTAACATAACCTAAAAAGATTAAAATTGAACCTGCAACAAGTGTCCCTAGGAAAGATAAAATAGAGAGTATTCCTCTTATTCTTCCAAATGCAGTACCGGCTTTTTTCTTTGGTACAGACTCGTAAATTAAAAGATGGTCGGTAGCATCGCTAAAAGCTGAAGAGAATTTTCCAAATATATTGATTAAAAGAAATTGCCAAGCACTATTTGCAAAGATAAACAAAAAATTTGATAAAGACCCACCAATTAAGGAAAATAAATAAAATGGTTTTCTTCCACGTATGTCGGCTTGTATTCCAACTATTACTCTTGTTATTATGGACAAAAGAATGGGTAAGGCAAATATAATACCAATTTTTGGAAGTGAAATTTGCTTATAATCTAAATACAATGGAAAAATCACATCAAAAATAGAGAAAACAAAGGCTCCTATGCTCATGACGATTGTCAAAATGAGGAAATTTCTGTTTATCTTCATACACAACACTATAAAATTTAAAATATTTATTCAGCTATACTCTTACTGAGTTAAGACATAAGATGTTAATTTTTTCTTTCTATAAATACGATTCTGGTAGCTTACTTCTGAGGAAGTTTTATCTTCAAAACCTTTAAATATTTATATAATTAACTCATTTTTAGGTGTAAAAGATGGGCGATGGCCTTTGCCTCAACTAAAACTTCTTCTAGTTTACTCGATTTTATAGGCAATACTCCTCTTGTAAAATTGCAAAAAATTTCAAATCTAGCTAAAAACAACATTTTTGCAAAGTTGGAATTCCTTAACCCAAGTGGAAGCATTAAAGATAGAATTGTGATTAAAATAATTGAAAATTGGGAAAAAAAGAATGTTCTAAATAAAAATTCTTTAATCGTCGAAGCTACAACAGGAAACACAGGAATATCACTTGCCATGATAGCAAGCATGAAAGGATATAGAGCAATAATTTTTGTTCCAAGGAATATTTCAAAAGAAAAAATTGAAATGATGAAAGCTTTCGGAAGTAGGATAATCAAAGTTGATGGTGAAATGAAAAAAGTTGTTGAAAAAGCTAGAAAATTTTCTCAAAAGAAAAAAGCATTTTTCTTGAACCAATTTGAAAGATATGAAAATGTTTTAGCAAACATGAAAACTGGTAGAGAAATAGTTCAACAAATGAATGGTAAGGTTGATGCTTTTGTTGCTGGTGTCGGAACTGGTGGCACATTAATAGGAATTGCTAAAATCTTAAAAGAAAAGATTGATGAAGTCAAGATAATTGCAGTAGAGCCAAAAGAAGTTCCAGTTTTTTATTCCAAATTTTATGAAAAGAAAATGAAAATTGGAAAGGCTCATTCAATTGAAGGAATAGGTGAAGGATTTGTCCCAAAAATTTTGGAAAAAAATTTAAATTTGATAGATAGTGTTGTATTGGTAGGAAGTGAAGAAGCAATCAAAATGACAAAGTTTTTAGCAAAAAATGAAGGTATTTTTGCTGGAATTTCTTCTGGTGCTAATGTTTTCGCTTCATTAAAATTTTCAAAAATTTTTGGAAAAAATAAGAATGTTGTAACAATTTTACCAGATAGGGGTGAAAGATATTTTAGTAAAGATATTTTTAAATAAATTAGGAATGCTCGGGTGGCAGAATCAGGCTATGCAAACCACAAAGGGTAGAACCGCCTGCAGAGCGGTCTATGTGGGTTCAAATCCCGCCCCGAGCTTTTTAACTCGGTGATATTGTGGAAATTAAGCTTTTAAACACAATGGGAAGAAAAAAAGAAGTTTTCAAGCCAATCAATAAGGAAGAAGTGAGAATGTATTGTTGTGGTCCTACTGTCTACAATTATGCACATATAGGCAACTTAAGAACTTACATTTTTGAAGATGTCTTGAGGAGAGTTTTAGAATTCAATGGCTTCAAAGTAAAGCATGTGATGAACATCACAGACGTTGGTCATTTGACTTCAGATGCAGACACGGGAGAAGATAAAATGGAAGTTGGTGCAAAAAGGGAAAGGAAAACTGTTTGGGAAATTGCTGAATTCTTCACAAAGGCTTTTTTTGAAGATACTCAAAGGTTGAATATCTTGAAGCCGACGATTGTTTGTAAAGCTACTGACCACATAAAAGAGATGATCGAATTAATTCAAAGATTGGAGAAAAAAGGCTATACTTACATAATTGAAGATGGTATTTATTACGATACTTCTAAGTTCAAAGATTATGGAAAGCTAACTGGAATGAGTTTTGAAGAATTGCAGCAAAATCTTAAAGCTGGTGCAAGAGTAGAGTTCAATCCTGAAAAGAAAAACATAACAGATTTTGCCCTTTGGAAATTCTCACCAAAAGACAAGAAAAGGCAAATGGAGTGGGATTTCACTCTTGAATTGATAGTCAGTGATGAAGAATATAAAAGACTAGAGAATATTTCTAAAAAAAATCCAAATGTACAAATTTTGGAGGTTGAAAATGTCTAGAGTTTGGAATGATATTAAAATGAATATTTGCAAAGGTTGTGGTAATGATATACAAAGTTTTGGTTTCAGAACATTTTTATTTGGGAAAAAAGAAATTGAGCAAATAAGAAAAAATAAAGATTCTGTTTTAAAGTTATTGTTAGGTGATACACATGAAGAAAGTTAAAATAAATTTTAGGGGTTTTCCGGGCTGGCATATAGAATGCAGTGCAATGAGCATGAAATATCTTGGTGAAAGCTTTGATATCCACTGTGGAGGTATTGACCATATTCCTATCCATCACACAAATGAAATAGCTCAGTCTGAAGGGGCTACAGGTAAAAAATTTGTTAACTATTGGCTACATGGTGCTTTCTTAGTAATGGGCAAGAAAGAAAAAATGGCAAAGTCTGCTGGAAACATTCTGACCCTTCAAACTTTGATCGATAAAGGTTTTGACCCTCTTGATTACAGATATCTCTGCCTAACAGCTCACTACAGGTCTGAGCTTGAGTTTAGCTGGGAAAGTCTTAAAGCTGCGAGAAAAAGTTTGCTTAAGCTGAAAGAAAAAATTGAAGAATTTAGAAAAAAAGCTAAGAAAGAAAAAATTGAAAGCGATCCTAAAATTGTGAAAAAATATCAAGAAGCTTTCTTGGAAGCAATAAATGATGATTTGAACATGCCTAAGGCTTTATCTGTTGTTTGGGATTTAGTAAAAACAAAAGAAAAGATTAGTGCAAAAGATAAGATTAGGCTTTTATTCGAATTTGATAAAGTTCTTGGTTTAGACCTTGAAAAAGAGAAGAAAGAAGAAATTCCAGAAGAAGTTAAAAAACTTGTGGAAAAGAGGGAAGAAGCCAGAAAGAAAGGCGATTTCAAGAAGGCCGATGAAATAAGAGAAAAAATTAAATCTATGGGCTATTTGATAGAAGACACGAAAGAAGGGCCTAAAGTTAAAAGAATTTAATATTGAATCCCTTTTGTTGTGACAAATCTTTCAGGAGATTTTACCTCAACAATCTCGTTCACAAAATCTGCTTTGTCTATAAGCTCTTTTGGAGCATACCTTCCTGTCAAAACTATTGTGGTTCTTTTCGGAATTTTCTTCAAGAAGTCTAATACTTCTTCTACAGTCAAAAGGTTCGAATGAACCACCAAATTTATCTCATCCAAAATTAATAGATGTGGTTTCTTCTCTTCCATTATTTTTTTAGCAAACTCAAGACCTTTCTTTGCAAGTTTCCTGTCAAGTTCTTCAATTGTCCTTACTTTAAATTTCATTCCTCTATATTTGATTTCATTATTTGAGCCATCCAATTTTAACCAACCTGGTCTTCCAAACTGATAAATCTCATAGTATGGTTTAAGTTTATTTTTTATCTTGTATTCACCTATGTTTTTCCACCACTTCATGAACTGAATTATTATTACTTTTTGTTTATGGCCAATTGCTCTTAAAGCTAAGCCAAGAGCATTTGTAGTCTTGCCAGCACCTGTTCCTGTGTAAAGATAGATATAACCCATATTCGCTATATTTGATATTTATAAAATAAAAATTATTTCTCACTGATTGGATTTCTAGATAAAGGGCAATTCATAAAAGATTTTCCGTTGCCATTTGTTAAAGAAAACTGCTCACAAGCCTCGCAACCTGAAATTGTTTCACTAACTGGTTTAAGGACTTCCATTTCCCTGCTACCTGAACGATATACAGTAATACCCAAGCATCCAAGGTCATAAGCTAGCATGAAAGCCTTCTCCACATCATGTGGTGTAGCTGAATATGGGAAGTTTATTGTCTTACTTATAGAATTATCAACAAACTCTTGGAAAGCTGCTTGCATCTTTACATGCCATTCAGGAGATATATCATGGGCAGTTACAAAAATCCTCCTCACATCTTCCGGTATTTCTTTTATGTGTTGTACACTTGTTGAACTCATTACTGCCTTGATTATTTTTTCATCATAAAATCCTCTTTCTACTGCAATCCTTTCAAAGTAAGGATTAATAATTATAAGATTTGTGCCAAGGCTTTCGGCAACATTTCTCACATAAGCTATAGCAAACAGAGGTTCTATACCTTGAGAACATCCAGCTATTTCACTAATGCTACCTGTTGGAGCGATTGTGGTCACGGTTGCATTTCTCATATACTTAAAACCAAGCTTTTCCCATCTGCTGCCCTTAAAGTTGGGAAAACTCCCTTTTTCTTTTCCAAGCTCAACAGAAGTTTTCCTGGCTTCTTCTGTTATGAATTTCATAATACTTCTTGCTGTAGAAAGGGCTTCTTCTGAATTGTAAGGAATACCTAATAAAATCAACATGTCGGCAAACCCCATAACACCAAGTCCAATCTTTCTATTTCCTTTTGTCATTTCTTCTATTTGTTTAACTGGATAAGTGTTAGCATCTATCACGTTATCCAAAAACCTTACTGCTTTTCTAACAGTTTCTCTCAACTTGTCCCAATCTATTTCATACTTATTATCAACTTTCTTGACCATTTTTGAAAGGTTTATTGAACCTAGATTGCATGACTCGAAAGGTAAGAGAGGCTGCTCACCACAATCTAAACTATATATACCATTAGTCACCCAAGTGAAACTATCTGGAGCAATTATATCATAAACTCTTTGCTTTCCAACTTTTTCAATTTT
>Ga0207433_10008630_pt1 | contig 16521 bp, 8 predicted proteins | sample YelNatPaOPGAMG01_FD_187559 | JGI IMG/M metagenome (GOLD analysis project Ga0207433, IMG submission 187559) | Hot spring thermophilic microbial communities from Obsidian Pool, Yellowstone National Park, USA - OP-RAMG-01 (SPAdes) (version 3) | ecosystem: Environmental > Aquatic > Thermal springs >... | reverse complement strand
AAAACATAAACTAAATTCCCTGAACTAATTTCATTATTTCTTCTTTTGCTTCTTGAAGGGTTTCCTCCATATATGCTTTGTCAAGAAGCCCAAACTGAGTTGGAGTTTCAAATATTCTTTTAGGCAATTTCAAGTTCTCAAAAGAAAAGCCCTCTCTCAGTTTAAATTTGTAGTTTCTCCAAATCTCCTTGAGCAAGCAAACATACAAAGCCCGCATCCAACGCACTTATCAATATCAATTACCGAAAGCCTCATCTCTCCTCCTTCAAAAACATTATACAGGGAATTAAGACAAGTCAAATATAATTTTTGTAGCGTTCCCTAAATTGGGTGACTATACACTCTTTCATCTTTAATTGCACCTCTTACATTTCCAACTATATCTAAATTTAAGATTTTATCAAAAGGCAAATTGTTAGAGACTTCAAAATCTTTCGGGGTCCTTCCTCCAAGTAGACCTTTCAACTTTTCATAAGGAGTAAGTCCGTGTAAACCCATCATTTTAAGGTATTATACCTTGTAAGAGAAGTCACCCAATTATGATAATTACTATCCCGATCTCTACCTCGTGTCCTAGGGGCATTTCTATGCATTACAGAGGGTATTTTTTAGAGAGGTACCATGCCAATGAGATATTCACCACAAACTGTACGAAAACACTAATTTCACAGCAAAGGCTTAATACCATATTTAAGGTCCATTTGCATCACTAGGCCTATTTTCACAGTTAAACCTATTTATACAGTTAGGCCTGTTACACAATCAAAACTCTTTTTTCGAAATATTTCAAATGTATTACAGAAGAATTACAATAGTATTGCATCATAATATGCGATAGAATTGCAAGATATTGCAATTATTTCGCTGCTATTCACTTTCCACCGTCAATTTTTTTGACTATATGTCTGTGAAAATTTTTTCTCTCCAAAATATCCTCTCTCGTTTTATTTAAGGCTCAAATTTGAAGAGGTAGAGGTCAGGGTAGTATCTTTTTACTTATGAAGTATTTTTCGTTGAGATTTAAGCGTTTTTTGAGTAGTTTTAGTAAAAAGAAACTATATCACCCCTCTATCCTTCAATATCCTTCTTGTTTCAGAAGCAGAATATCTCAAATACATAGCAGTAGTTGAAAGAGAAGCATGTCCTAATATCTGTTGAACTATTGTAACTGGTACCTGTGCTTTTAGTAGTTCTATTGCTCTTGTATGCCTTAGTGTATGAGGATGTGCAAGTTTCTTATCAATATGTGCTTTATCACACATTCTTCTAAAAACTCTAAAGAAAACACTCTGAGGTATTTTAAACACATTTCCTTCTATCTGAGGATATATCTTTATGAGTCTCAGATACTCATTTATGAGACTTTCAGGAACAGGCACGGTTCTACTTACCTTTCCCTTTTTCTTCTTTGCATGTCTTTTAAGCGTTGTAAGATGAACCTGGGATAATCTCAAATCAATATCCCTTTTCTCATTTATGAGTTGAACCTCTCCTATTCTTGCACCTGTGTATCTAAGAAAAAGAAAGAACAGTAAGTGCTTTGCTCTATGAGATGCTCTTACTATATTTCCCTTTTTCTCATCTTCTTCTAAATATGAATAGAAAGCATCTGTAAGTCTTTGAAGTTCATCGTCTGTAAAGTGATAGACTACCTCTCCTTCAAATACATTGTCTATACTCCTTGTATTTCTATATACCTCTATATCTTTCATATGAACCTCCCAACACATTATATTACAAATGCATAAAAACTTTAAAAGAAAACATACATTTTTATGCTAAAATACCCTCAATTTCCAGGACAAAACTGTTATTTTCCTCAAAATTATGTATGAAAATTATTGTTTTCATACAGTTTGTGATGTAATCTCATTGGCCTATACCTCTCTAAGAAATACCCTCTGTAATGCACAAAAACGCGTCCTAAAAACGAGGTAGAGGTCAGGTTAATACTTTTTTACCTTTGAGGCCCTTGTCGTTGAAATTAGAGGGGGTTTTGAGGTGATAATTTCACAAAATATTTAAGGGCAGGTTATTCGCCTGCCCTATTGCTTATAAATTAATATGCTGAATGTATTACGGCCAGTAGTAGATTGTTATAGTTTGGGTTGTTGAATCCCAGTCAACAGAGCCGCCAAGGTGTTCTGATATAAATCTTAGCGGTAGGTAAGTCCTTCCAGTGATAATTGTTGGTGCAACATCGAGAGCAGTATTAGATCCATCAACAAGTGCCGTTGTTTTACCAATCCAGAGAACCATTGAATGACCATTAAGTATTATTGTTACCTTTTGTTCTTTTGCATCCCATTCAACTGTTCCACCAATAGATTCGATGAGAGTTCTTATTGGAAGAAGGGTTCTACCATTCTTAATGATAGGTTTGCTACCTTGAGCATCTATCTTCTGTGAAATACCGTTAACGGTAATATTAGGATCCCCAACCTTAAGTATTACTATATATGATTGTTTTGCCTGAGGTTGAATGTAAGAGATGGTAAATGATTTAGTAGATTTATTGCCTACATTATCAGTTGCCTCAATTGTTATAGTGTTTGTGCCAGGTGAAAGTGTGAGTTTTGTTTCGAAGTTTCCTTCAAGAGTGGGGATAACAGGATTACCATTTACTGTAACGGATTGTACACCTGTAACAAGGTCAACAACAACTCCTTTAACAGTAATTTCAGGAGAAGATACTGTTTCAGGAAGCGTTACATCAATTACAGGCGGCTTTGTATCAGAGATTACCTTGAAGGATTTGGTTGTATAGTTACCTGCTGTATCATAAACTGTTACTTCAACAGTATTTACACCTTCACATAGGTAGATTGTTGGGTCAAGGTTGTTCTTGTCAATCTGGACTACACCGTTAACTTTAACAACCATTCTTCCAATACCTGATTCATCATAAGCAGAGACTGTGAAGGTGAATGTACCTGAATTGGTAGTTATCACTGCGCCTGGCACATCAAGATTAACTCCATTGATTGTAGGAAGTGTTAGACTTGGAGGAGTTGTGTCTGGGATTTTCATAAATTCTGCTGAGATTGTATGGTTTGCAGTAACATTGTTAAAGGTGTAAGTATACACCATCGGGTTATTGAATTGTATAGGAGCATTATCTACGAGAATCTTATAGATGAAGTAACCTGCATCTGCCTTTATTGTAAATGATTGACTCCCACCATAATTCACAGTAATTGTACCAGAAGGTGTAATTACACCGCCAAAACCTGCTGAAGAAACGATATTCAATCTCAACGCCTTAATCTCATCAATCGTACCATCACTATTCTTGTCTATTTCAAGTACTACGTTTGTGGTATCAAGATTATCCCAGTTCCCAACCTTGATAATGTGAGTCTCATTGTTCCTTATTACAAGGTTAGTACAAGAGAAAGAACCACTATTTTGCCCTACTTGTTCTAGTGTAAGGCTATAAGTTTTAGTCCCTCCAATATTTTTGTATACGAATTCATTTTTGCTGTCTAATTTTAAAGTGACAATGTCACTTTGCGAAATGCTTGTATTGATATCTGCTATAATTGATTTATTGTCGAAACCCCTTATAAGTCTTACTTCATATTCCTTATTTACATCGTTGGTAGTGTAAGTTAATGAAGTTCCATCTTGTAAGATGTCAATCCTATCAATGGTATTAGAAGTAACAGGCACATTAACGAGCTCAAATGTAGAATTCTTATTTATTAAACTAAAATTTCCTGTTCCTTCTCCAGTTCCATAAAGGGAAACAGAAGCAAGATTGGTACTATTTGGAACAAACACTATTTGAGAGAATTTATTAGATGTATCACCAACTATAGGACTAACTTCTATTAACCCTGGAATGTTATTTACAAATTGATTATTTACATAGCCATAGTGATTCCCTTGAGTATCAGTTAGAAGAGGATTAGCAAAGTCTCCTTTAGTAACAGCTACGTTATACGCTATCCATGGTGGTATTCCTTTTTCAGTAAGAATTGAAGGGTCTCGTATAACAACCATGTTTGGATTATCGGCATCACCATACCAATGACTTGGCGCTTGCCATCCCATCATCACCAAAAACCAGTTATCATTTTCTGAGAACTGATAATCCCATCTATCTTCTGATAGATTGAACTCTATCTTTCTACTGGTATCACCAGGATGGTTGGGATCATAAACATACACATAAGCCTTGTCCGGGCTAACTTCGTCAACCTTATATGCAACAAGAGCATGTCCATATGAATGATATTCTTTTATCCCTAGTATAGGTATAGTTCCTTCAAATTCGCATGATATGTTAACTTGCACTGGTACCCCCTGGGAAACTTTTTCTTTTATTTCATTGTAGCCTTCTACGGGTTTTACTGAAGGAAGTTTCCGGAATTGTAACCCCCATTGAGTACCCTGATAATACTTTACACTATTTATTACCTTGTTACTATCCTTTACCAAGAATGGCTCATCTATAGAAGGCAGAGTAAAAGACCCCGCATTAGTTTGGTCTAAATGAAGAAAATTTATAATACTTGTTCCTGACATACCAAAGCACAGACCACCTCCACTTTTATATGTTTCATTATAAAAGGCTTCTGCAGCAGGGTCTCTTTGACCTTTATTATTATAAACATTCTCTGCCCCAAAAAACTGTTCAAACATTTCCCATGTAAGATCTCCTGCGTCATAATTTGTAAATCCCCAGCCATCGTAGTCTGGCTGATATGTTCTTTGGCTAATCTTCAATATTACCTGTGTATAATGCGTTATACCTCCACCTGATGCACTAATTGTAATTGTATAACTATTTGCTGGTGTTGAGGTTGAAGTAGAGATTATTAATGTTGAAGATGTTAATGTTAAAAATACTGGATTTGGGAAGAATACTGCTGTTACACCAGATGGCAAGGTAGATGATATTGATAAAGAAACTGGATTATTAAATCCATTGAGTGATGTAATAGTTACTGCATATGTCGTTGAACTACCTTGTGTTACCGATTGAGAGGAAGGTGAAGCAGAGACGGAGAAGTCGGGAGTTTCCTCTACAGTAAAAACTCTCACATCATCAAAGTAACATCTAACTTCGCCCCATGCCGATGAGACTTCAAGTGCATTTATATCGTAGGTTCCTTGAGTTTTTATGCCTGAGACTTTTAGCTCGTCATTTATCCAGACTGAGAACGTGCTAGTTGATCTGTCTAAAATTACCTTGACCTTATACCATGTACCTGGAACGTATGGTTGAATCTCTTTATGATCTAAGACACCTGCATCATTGATGAACCCCACGACTAGGTACTTATTACTTCTGAATTCTACAGTCACGTAGTATTTTCCCCATGTATCCTTCTCTCTGTTCCAAAAGCCAACAGATCCCACACCGTCTACATCGGATTGAGGGTAACCCTCAGCCATCATGTAGGCCTCAAAACCTATTACTCTCGCTGTGCTATCAAAATGTCTTTCAGCGACACTACTCCAGCCATAAGCTCCCCAAAGCTGAAAAGACTTTGATGGGGAATGATACGTAGCATTCGTTATAACCTGGTATTGAGAACCCATGCCATCCCATATAAGCGCCCATCCGCCAGTCGACGGGAAAGTTCCAACTTCATAACTCTCGAAGTCATCGAAAAATATAGTGGTTTCAGAAATCTCCTGGGTTTTGATACTTGCTTCATTTGAAGGGTCTGAGTAATTTGGAGGATTCTGGTTATCAAATGCTTTCACATAATAGTAATAGGTGATCCCTGAAATTACATCTTTATCAGTGTATGTTGTTGTATTTGGACCTACTGTTGCAATTGGAGTTGGAGATTCATTCCCTTGTGAAGTCCCTCTGTAGATCGCATAACCCGCAATTGGGTATGTGCCTGGCTGAGATGAAGTCCAATTTAAAACAACGGAAGAATTAGAAAAAGAAGCAAAAAGGTTTTGTGGGGGAGAGGGAGGAGTTATAGAAGTAACATTCAATGTAATCTGTGCTGTATGCGTTATGCCTCCACCTGATGCACTAATTGTAATTGTGTAAGTATTTGCTGGTGTTGAGGTTGAAGTAGAGATTGTTAGTGTTGAAGAATTTGTAGGGGTTACTTGATTTGGTGAGAATGTTGCTGTTACACCAGATGGCAAGGTAGATGATATTGATAAAGAAACTGGATTATTAAATCCATTGAGTGATGTAATAGTTACTGCATATGTCGTTGAACTACCTTGTGTTACCGATTGAGAGGAAGGGGCAACTGAAATTGAGAAGTCGGGAGAAACACCACCGCCACCAATTGCATAGAGGTAGTTGTCATATGACCCTACATAGATTGTTCCATCAGAGGCAATGGCAGGAGAAGAGTTAATTACTATATCACCTGTTTGATATCTCCATTTGAGTGTGCCGTTGTTATTTGATGTATCATACGGACATCGCCCTGTGTGCTGTGGGTTGTAGTGGAACATGGCCCAGATTGGTTGACTATTTGCCTTTACAACATTTTCCCTTAACGCTCCTGAAATTAAAGAAAAGAGCATTAAGACGATCAACAAAACTGCAATTGACTTTTTCATCAAAATGCCCCCTTTCAAAAGTTTTAGCCATTTCTTTGTTTATTAACTCCCGTATCAAGAATTTTAATCCCTCTAAAATTTTAGTACTTTTTTGAAAAATAACAAATTTTGAACATATATTAAAGTTTTCATACAGTTTGTGTGGGATATCTTATCGGTCTGATACTTGGTCTGTAATGCACAGAAACGCGTTGTAGACACGAGGTAGAGGTGTGGATAGTATATTTATACCTTTGAGGTATTTTCCGTTGATTGTAGAGTGTTTTTTGAAAAGATTTTATGTAAGGCAACGATTCACATAGACAACCACCCTTATGGAAACTCTAGATAGACACCTGTGTAGTGGGTAACAGCGTAATCTTTGGAAGTCTCCTTGAATACATACTTATCAATCTCTGCCTTATGAACTATTCTAAACCAGTTAAAGGTAGTTTCGGGGAGGATGTGGTAGAGTTTGAAGATGAATGTTTTTCTTCCAAGAAAATTCTTGTACCATTGTAACCTTACTGCATACCCCTCCTTCACATAGGCGTGAAGACCTGATTCAGATTGAAGAGCATCCCTAATATTGTTGGCTATATCTCCTTGATTCTTTGTAGCCTCTCCTGCTTTATTAAACCACATCTCTTTTCCTCCATACTTATCTGTTAGTTTAAAACCAACAAGGTGAAGTTTACCATCCTCTTTGCCATAGTACCAGAGAGCAAAAACAACATCTTCTTCAGTAAGGTCTTTAATCCCGCTTTTCTCTTTTATTTCCTCAAGTACATCAGGAGGTATGTAGCTATGTTGTGTAATTGCCGCCATCCCTGTTGGGTCTATCTTGTTCACAGGGTCATTTTCACAGTACTGGTAGGCATTGAAGGTAATAGGTTCCTGTATATTTTCAGGATAAGGGTCTTTTGTGAGGAATCTCATAAGGGTTGGTGAATACCATCTTGCACCCATAAGGTAGAGGTTTGTATCGCTGTCGTAAATAACACCGTATTCGCCAACATAGAGAAGTGGATCGGGAATGTTATTTGGATTGTACTCAGAAAGAAGCGTTCCATAAGGTGAATAGGTATATTTTGCAACAATGACTCCGTTTGAATCTGAGAGTGCTACCGTATCACCATGTGAGTTAAAGTGGAAGAAGTATTTGTTGCCGTTATATAGCATTGCAATAGGTGTGCCTGTTGCAGTGGTAATGAAGGAGATGTTAATATCCCCATCGATTCTGTATAGGCCTGTTACATCGTAGTGGAAGTTTCTCTTTATGCCATTCTTATCTTTTGATACAAGTCTTCCCTGTGCATCGTATGAGTATTTTATGACTGTTCCATCTTGGAGAGTAACCTGTTTTAATCTGTTATCAAAATTGTATGAGTAGGTAATACTCCCTTGAGGAGTTGTTTGAGAAATGAGATTACCATTATTGTCGTATGTGAATGATACTGTATATGAGGGAGTAGAAAGAGTAGTAATCTGGTTTTCACTGTTGTATGTGAATGTCTTTGTCCCCTCCTTGTTTGTTACCTTAAGGATATTTCCTCTTGAATCGTATTGATAAGATTCTGTTGTGTTATCAGGATAGGTAACAGATGAAAGGCTTCCATCGGGGTTGTAGGTATATGAAGTAGTCCTTCCATCTAACTGCATTGCTGTAATTTGATTTCTTGCATTGTATGTATAAGAAAGGGAAAGAGAAGGAATGTTCATTGTGTTGGAGAGGGTAATGCCTGTAACTCTTCCAGCGTTATCGTATGTATAGTCAGTGTGGAGTGGATTTGGATAGGAAATCTTTGTGAGGTGTCTTGCATCATCATAGGTAAAGTAGGTTGTATCGTTTTGAGGGTCTCTCATTGATACAAGATCACTTCTTCTATTGTAGAAGAAGGAAGTTACTCCTACTGTATTTTGCCTTGAGGTCATCCTTTTACTTCCATCGTATGTATAGGAAGAAGTAAGAGAGAATACATCGGTCGAAGTAATGGGAAGACCAACCTTATTGTATGTGAATGAGAGATTACCTGAAGGAGAAGAGAGAGTTACAGGAAGGTTGTCTAATTCATAAGACACATTCACCGAAGTTCCATCTGGGTAGGATGCGTTTGTAGGGAGGTTAACTCCGTTGTATGTGTAGTTAATGCGTTTACCGTTTGGGTCTAATTTTGAAGTAAGTCTTCCATCTGCATCGTATGTAAAAGATGTTGTCTTTCCATTCTCTGTCTTTGAAGTTACTCTTCCATTTGCATCGTATGTATATGTGCGGAGTGTTCCAAGATTATCCGAGACAGAAATAAGATGACCTGCCCTGTCGTATGTGTAGTTTGTTACCTTTCCTTTTTCGTCTACATACTGAATGAGTAGATCCCTTGCATCGTACTGGAGAGTGATGATGTTTCCAAGTGGGTCTCTCCTTGAGATGAGGTTTCCTTTTGCATCGTATGTGTATGTTGTCACATTCCCCAATGGATCAATAACTCTTATGAGCCTGTTCATTGAATCGTATTCGTAGTGAGTTGTATGTCCCATTGAGTCTGTTTCAGATGTCTTATTCCCATTTCCATCGTATGTGTATGTAGTAGACTTTCCTTCAGGATCTGTAACTTTCACAATCCTTCCTACAAGGTCGTATTCGTAAGTGGTTGTATTATTAAGAGGATCAGTTACTGCTATAAGATTGCCTAAAGCATCGTGCGTATATCTTGTTACATTTCCTTCCGGGTCTGTTTCTGAAGTGATAAAGTCGTAGTTATCATAAGTGTACTGTGTTGTTTTTGTTTGAGAACCGTTAAAGGGCTCAGTCTTGCTTATGAGTCGGTGACCTGGGTCGTATGTAAATGTCGTTGTCCTTCCAAGAGGATCTATTATAGAAGTTGGGTTATTGCTTGGACCGTTTTGTGGGTTGTCTGTGTAGTTATAAGTGGTTGTAAAGCCAAGAGGAGTTGTTTTCGTCTTAATTCTCCCTAAAGAATAGGTGTATCTTGTCGTGTTTCCAAGAGGGTCTGTTTCAGTTAAGAGGTTCCCGCTTTTGTCGTAATTTACACCATTGTATGTCTCGTAGCCTTCATCATATGTGTATGTTGTGGTGTTTCCAAGTGGGTCTGTAATGGAAAGTATGTTGTATGTCTTTGGGTCGTATGTAAAAGAGGTAATATTTCCAAGGGGATCTCTCTTTGAGAGGAGGTTTGCGAAACTATCAAAGGTATACGTCCAATTATTGTTGCTTTCGTCCCTTAAACTTGCAATATATGTAAATTGGTCAAGCGCTGACCTCGCGCTTGTAGAGAGAAGTTTGAAGGAATGGTTTCCTGTAGAATCAAATTCTGGAGGGTCTCGAGGATATGGAGAGCTACTTTCCACTACTACGGTTTTCTGAACCTTAACTCCTTCACCATTGCTACCTTTTACTATGGCTGTCACAAAGTATGTACCACTATCTGTCCAGTTGTAAGTTGCACTGTTTCCATTTTGGGATTGTAATCCAGAAGTACTCCATATATAGGTGTAAGGAGGGACTCCTCCTGTAACTGAAACAGTGAAGGAACCACTCTGTCCCGCTGATAGGGAATCAGGACCAGAAATTGTTGCATCAATTGGAGAAATGGGTGTGAATGTCTCCCTTGCACCATTTGCAAAAGTAATTGTGTCTATAGTATCTCTTGAAGAGTAGGAAATGTATGTTGTGTGTCCCAATGGGTCTGTAATGGATATGAGGTTGTGGTTTGAATCGTAAGAATAGCGGGTAGTATTCCCGAGGGGATCTGTTTCACTTATGAGGTTACCGTTTGAATCATAAACATAGTGGAATGTTCTCGTTTGAGAAGGATAGGCAGCGTTTCCTGTAAGGGTAATGCTATCTATAAAGCCTGATTGGTTGTAATGAATTGTCATAGAACCTACTTTATTGGATACCGAACTTAATTGCCAGGAAGAGCCGTTGTATGCATAATAAAAATCTATTTCTCCTCCATCTCTTGTATAGAGTTTTTGCAGGCTATAAGGAGGATTCCTAGAAAATACGGCAGTAACCCCATCGAGTGTAGAGACGGTGTACTGATAAACTGTGCCGTTACTATAATATGCCTTGCACTTGAGGTGACTCCCAGGAGAAGCAAAATATCCAATTATTGGGCCATCTTGTGAATAACCCAGATCCAATACATTCCTTACAAAACCAATAACTGAACCATCTGCTCCTTTGTATGTGATGTATGAACCATATACATCTGATAGAGAAATTGATTGCAATATATTTGATGTCCACCCGTATCCAAAAGGAGTTATTGCATCTGACTGGCTGTTGTATGTCTTTGTAAGGAGTGCGGTAAGTCCATCTTTCCCTGGTATTGCAAAGTCAAGTGTGCTGATGGCTAAATTTCCACTACGGATTGAAGTATAAAGTGTTACCCTGTCAGTGAGCTTTTTTGATGGGTTTGCATAGAGTTTAGATATGCCAAGTTCCATATTGTAGACAATGACAAGAGGTGGCATATCTCCATAAATAGGACCTCCTTGGCCTTCAAGAAATAGACCAAAGTTATTATCAGGATGAGTTAGCCAGTATGAAACAACATTTTTTATGTCAAGGTAAACTGGAGATTCGTAGGCCATAGAACCAGGACAGTGGATTTCTCCACTCACTGTGCCGATAATTTCATCATCAATTGAAGGGTATACTTTGTTTGTTATGTTGTCTGCAGTCCATTGAGAAGTAATTCTTTTTGCAGTAATTGTGTAGGAAATTCTGTTATGCTCACATTCCTCTGGAGAGTCGCAGTCACATATAAAGGGATTTTCTGGCGTAACTTCTACACCAGCAAAAGTAACAATCGAGAGTTTTGGTATGTCTGGCAAGTTATATTTGAGGTATGTCGAGTAACCATCCCCGACCTTTAAACCCTGGCCGTAATTACTTCCATTTGTATAAATGCAACTTTCAGCATATACGCTTACCGTAGGGTCAATTGTAACAGGATATTTGGTATGCACATCTTTAAGCCAGTCTGTATCAAACAAAATTGTATAAGTATACATACCTTTCCCTAAATCACTGAAGGTAAATTTAAAGTCTTTGATTTGGTTATTTGCATCAATAGCAAAAGGTGCGGGAAGGAAGTAAATAGCCCTCGAGTGCTCATCTTTAAAGATAGCCGTGTTCTGAAGAACCTCTGCCTTTGAAATGCCTTTTGCTTTTATGAGAAAGGTAATGGAATCTTCCAGAGGGGGAGACTCAAGAACGAGACTTTCTTTAATTCCCCAGTTTTTTACCTCATATCTTATAGAAGCATTGGTTTCTTTTGATTTAAATTCACACACATTTTTTGAAACTTCTGGTGGATTAGTAAACATTGCGATATCAAAACTCTTTTTTATCTTCCCTGGATTGTCTTGAAGAAAAGCAACAGAAATTTCTGAATCAAGAAAACTCAAAGTAATATAGTTATCGAGAAGTGTAAAGGGAATCTGTAGATTAAAAATACCTCTTTTGTTCTTTAAAATAGGGTTTTTTCCTTTGCTAATTCCTTCTATAAGGTCATTTTCAATGGGGACAAGATTGCCTTTCTCATCAAAGCAGTTTATCGGGTATGGATATGTCTCTAATCTGTATGTACCGTCGGGATTGAGGGTGGTCTTGGAAAAGAGCGTTCTTTTTGACTCTAATTCAATTGGATTTTCCATAGGCCTATTTTCTGAAGATACAGGTGGTGAATAGAATTTCATCTCTTCAGCCTTTAATACAGAGATAGCAGGAGTGATGGGAGTAAAGATAAAAAGGAACAAGAGGGCAAAGATAAAAACCACTCTTATGTCTTTAATCTTTTTGTTTTGCATAGTTTCCCCCTTCAATTTATTTTCTCCCGTTTTTGAAATTTTATCACTTTTTGAAAAATTCAATATATTCAATTTATACTTCATGACCATGCCAAAGTTCAAAATTGTGCCTTAACTATACATCTACAAAGGGACATTTCAACATTTTGCATAGTAACTTTTGAGAAAGACTACTTACCTTACTTCTTAGATTTTAGTTATAAACATACCCAAATTTTGCATAGAAATGCCCCCTAAAATTGCAAAATTGGATTGATTGATGAATTATACTTTTCACTCATTTCCCGTTGAAATTTAAGCGTTTTTATGCAAAATAGAGATGAATGAGAATAGAAATAGCCAACAACCACTTCTTTATTCTCTCACATCTCAACTTCATAAAATATCAGAACTTTACAAAATGTATTTTTAGAATTCAACAAGACTAAGAGGCAAAAACATCTGTTAGAGACTAAAATTATATTTTTGTCCCCCATTAGGGTATTTTTGTCGTCATATTAGGGTATTTTCAGCATGAATACTTGCGTATTTTTATCCGCATATTGAGATAATGTGGCGGGGATATTCACCCAACAACTCCCTCTTTACCCCCTCATATCCCAACTTCATAAAATCGCAAAACTTTACGCCTTTTAAATTCAATATAAGACTAAAAGGCAGAAAGAAACAAAAATTTATCTGTCAAGAGCAACTTTTTGCAACAGCAACTCTGATTTTTCTAAGAAGGCCCAAAAATACCCTCTAAAATGCCCAAAAAACACATCGTAGACACAAGGTAAAGGCAGGATTAATCTCTTTCTTGCCGTTGAAATTAAAATGTTTCTTTAATAGATTTTTATATGAGACAACGATTCAATTTTATATAACTCAATTTTTTAGGATGAGGTAGTATTATTTTACCTATCTGACTGCAATTCACTCAATTAGAGATGAGTTTTGAAGGAATACTAATAAAGAAGGCAAAGAGCCTACCCTAAGGAAAGTTTCAGGTACCATCCTCTCCAAAACTTGACAAATGTCCACATTATGGTATAATATGGCCGAGAGGAAGGTGAAAGGAATGATTTATAGCGGAGAATTAATATCAGAACTGACATTATTAAAAAAGTATGGTTTACCTGAGAATAAGGTAGCAAAACTTGCTGGTATTTCTCAGAGGACAATCAACCGTTGGAAGAAAAACAAAACCCATCCTTCAGAGTCAAGTTTACGCAACTTTCAACAAGTTATAGAGTTAATTACTAAACTTGAAGAGGTTTTTGAAAATGTAGATGAGGCCAAACATTGGCTATCGACTCCCAACGACTCTTTGAATGGCAAAAGTCCCAAAGATGTCCTAGTAGAGGATAACGATTTACAGAAGATCTTGACTTTGCTTACCAGATTAGAATGGGGAATCCCTGATTAAGGAAACAATGAACTTAACGAACATTGATAATATAACTCCTTCGCAAGTAAATGGTTTTTTTTACAGAATTGTCTTACAGAAATATGAAAAAGATATTTTAGGAACAGAAGGAAGCAAAAACGCAGGTGGACGATACAATGACAAAGGGATAGACGGCGTGTTGTATCTGGGAGAAAATGAAACTGTTGCTATAGCAGAGCGAAAGCGAAAAGGTCCTCTATCGGACGGAAAATTTGTCATTGGAAAAATAGAAGTCAAATTAGACAAAGTCTTAAACTTAACGAGAGAGGAAAATCTCGGTGTGCTTGGAATCACCAAGAGTGATCTTGTAAAAAGAGAGGAAGATGGTGGATACGAAATAACAAGGGCAATAGGTAGAGCAGCATTCAAGAAAGGATATGAAGCCTTGTTAGTTCCTTCGATAACTGGCGAAGGGAACAACCTTGTCGTGTTCATTCCAAATCTTAAAGATAAGCAGAAACAAGTAAGATTGATAGAGACAAAACAATTATCTATTTAATAGATCCTTAGGCAGTTTGAAGAATTTCCTAAAAAACCTTTGTTTTTCAGAGATTTCAATTACAGCAAAGATAAACTTTTATTTCAAAGTCGGAAAAGAAACTAAAAGAAGCAGTAGAATAAGCGAAAAGTTAAATAAGTTAAGTGAACCATACTATGGAAGATAGGCCTCTCACATAGGAGGCTTATTAAGCCTATCTCAATGGTGTAATGCTATCCCTTTATAATGCTATATTATTACAATAACATAAGATTAAAATATCGGAGCATTATATTGTTGTAATGCTCTATTGCTGTTCTGTAATAATACTGCAATGCTAGAATTGTAAAATGCTGTGAAATTAGAATGTTGGAATAGTAGAATGTGAGAACGTTTGAGTATTACAATAATCAAAAGTTATAGTAGTGTAAGATTAGAATGTGAGAAAGGTCAAAGTTGTGGTATGGGAAGATGAAAAAGTTGAAAAGGAGGGGTCACGAGCCGATGCCACAATTTTTTCACATCTTCACGCAAAAATGCCACACATACAAGTGTATATGCGGGCTAATACGCAATAGTTAGCATACTCACTTTTTACGCTTTTCCCCCTTATAAACTCAGTTTTCGTAATATTTTTCACTATATCGCTATTTTGCCATACTTTTTTACGATTTTATAATGCTTCTTAATCATCATATTTTTCCGTAAGTTTCCAACGCTCATTTTACCTACAAATAACACCTAAAAATGCCGTAAATCTCGACAACTCTATTCATCTATGTTCTTTGGCAAAATTGAGGGGTTTGAACTACGGACAGTGGTTATACGTTGCACCCCACTTTTCTGGATCCTGAGCAGAATCACCTTTAACAACATCATCTAAAGATTGAGCCGCATGTACTTCATAATGCAAGTGTGGACCTGTTGAATGACCTGTGTTTCCAGACAGTACGATTTTTTGTCCTCTTTTAACTATACCACCTCTACTAACCAGGATACTACTCAAATGGGCATATCTTGTTGCATACCAGTAACCAGTGCTTTCATCGTGAGAAACAATGACAACACATAACCCATAGCCATCATCCCATTCTGCTAAATATACTGTACCGTCCATTGTTGAAAATACAGGAGTCCCTTCTGGAACACCAATATCAATTCCAAGATGGAACTCAGACTTTCCTGTAATAGGAGTAGTGGAAGGTAAACAAATTGGGGTGGTAGAAAATGTAAAAGTTGTGGTATTGGCAGATGAAAAAGTTGAAGGAGAGAATCACGAAGGAAAGGCTCATAAACACATCGAAAATCTGTATTAACGCTCAACCATAAATTTATACAACAGACTTTATCATTACCCGAAAACATTCCCTGCTATATAACAAAATCGCCTTTAATAAGTTTCCTTATCAATCTTTTACAACATTTTACATTTAAGCACAGAATTTAACGATTTTACGATTTCATAGATTATTAACTTAATTCAATAACTACTACCACTTATTTTATCTACAAATACCATCTAAAAAACTTAATAGCCCGCAGTTATCATAAAGACTGATTTAGTTGGTAAAATTGAGGGTTTACTAAAATCAGCATGATTGTTAGAAACACATTCACTTAATCCGGATTATGGTTAGTACTATTTACTTGGTTCTCTTTTCTAATAAAGAGGTAAATAATAATGTGCTAATCCCATAATTTGGTGACTCCTCTTTTTAAGGTATAACATCTTGTTCTATATGAGGATTTGCACAGACTTTTTTCTATAAGAACTCGAAAGCACTATAAGGAGGGCAACAATTTGCCTCTTGATAAAATCTTAAATTTAGATATAGTTGGAAATATAAGAGGTGCAATTAAAGATGAAAGAGTGTATAATCACCCAATTTAGGGAACACTACATAATTTTTATTTGCAATATATAGAATCTTTACTTTTACTTTGATAACTATATACTAATATTGAGAGGGAAACACTATGAAAACAAAGGATAGAAAAGAAGCAATAAATGAAATATTTTCAAGGGAATCCGCAATATTAAAAGATCTCCTGCAAGAAAAATACAATACATTTACTGAAGAAATTCGTTCTGAAGAAGATATTTTTCCTGGCGTTGTTGTGAGTAAATTCAAAAGAATCTTCAATGAAGAAATTGCTAAATGCATTAATAAAGTTATTGATGAATTGAACACGCCTTCCTTAAGATTAAACGAAGAGGAGTGGCTTGAGATAAAGAAATCTTTTG
>Ga0207433_10008620_pt1 | contig 16537 bp, 9 predicted proteins | sample YelNatPaOPGAMG01_FD_187559 | JGI IMG/M metagenome (GOLD analysis project Ga0207433, IMG submission 187559) | Hot spring thermophilic microbial communities from Obsidian Pool, Yellowstone National Park, USA - OP-RAMG-01 (SPAdes) (version 3) | ecosystem: Environmental > Aquatic > Thermal springs >... | reverse complement strand
TTCTTGCAGGGATTCAATTCCGCGATTGGGATGACACATGGTATTTTTCCCCTGCTTACAATGGAATCGTAAATAATGTTAATTTCAGAATAAAATCCGAATTTGGCGAAGAACATCCCATGCAGTTTGATGGATTTTTCAGCGCTAAAATGGTAGGGGGATTTATGATTTCAACGCGCGATACATTATTTCTCCCAAGAACATACCATTTAGGAAAGACAAATAATGGGTGTTTTTATTCCATTGAATATGCAAACCAGGTTTTACAACCGTCTGATATTTGGTTCTCTGCTCCAGTGGTTTTAACACCTGTAGCGGGTGATTGGAAGGATCAGTTCCTGAAATATTGCTCATGGATAAAAGATTTTAAATTTAGCGATTCCTTTTCTTCATCGTGGCTGGATAAAGCTTTTGTTATGATATCATGTAATGCAGAGGAAAACAAAAATTTAATCGAAACCCTAAATAAAGCTTTTGATAAATTTGCCTTATGCGACGCTGTTATGATAAGTTCCGGTTTCAACAAGGATCTTGAAATAATCAATAAATCGTATCATTCAAACGAATTTAGACAGACATTTGAATCACGAGATATTTCAAGAAGATTTGTTGAGGCATTATTGAATAACAGAAGCAACGCTGCCATTCAGGAATCGAAGACATACATAATTCCAACAAACTATTTGAGGAAACTCATTATACTCGAACAGGAATTGAACCTCGTCACTAATGTAGTAAGCAGGCTTAAAAAATCCGGCATTCCATTCGGTATAAAACTAACAGAAAGTCTGTTGTTGCCATTAAAATTTAATGGTCTAACTAGTCCGCAGATTGAATACCAATTTGCATTGGAACATCTTTTATTTCTGAAAGAGTGTTATCTTAATGTTAATAAAAACCTTCTGCCCGATTTTATATCCATTCAAAATCCGTGGTCGCTTTCAACTTTTTATGGGAAGGATTATTATGATAATCGAATCAATAACACGGAGTTTCTAAAAATCATTAAAACAAACATTGGCGAAAAAACAAAATTAATTGCAAATGTTGTGCCAGTAGATACTTTTTCAGGTTATTTCGGCAGTGGTTTCACTTGTCTTTTACCGTATTATAATTCCAACTATGGTAAAACTTTTCAGAATTTTATGAATTATTATAAATTCCGCGAGAGCATTGCACCGCACTATGTAAATCTTTATAGATTTGCCTTTCCACAATTTAAATTGTTTAACATCGCAGCTCCATTTTCGAAAGAATACTGGAACATTATAAAATACGCGTTCTTTAACGGAGAAGCGATTTGTCTTGACGAATCAGCAATTGAATTAATGGATGAAAGCGATGTAGAGACACTTCAAAAAATATACAAAATTTATCATAAATTCCAGAATGCATTTTCGTCCACTAAGATTGAGCCTCTCGTACCAACGATGTTGCCAGGACTTTTTGCGAACAGGTTTTCTGCCGAAGAATATTCTTTATGGACTCTCTATAATGCGAACTATCAACAGGTTAAAGGCAACTTAATATCGGTGGAACATAAACAAGGCATGAGATATTTTGACCTCTTAAATGACCGCGAGATTCCATTTAAAACGGTGGGGAAAAATGCTGTTTTATCTTTTTCAATTATGCCAAGAAGCCTCGCGTGTATTGTTCAACTAAGGAAATAAACATGTCAAATTAAATTGAAAGGACTGCCATTTTGAAGGTTTCATACTTTTCAAATCTTGTTTAAACATGAATTTTTGATATTTTTATTTTGTGGATGAGTTCTCGGAAAAAATTTTAAAATTTATTGAAGAAAACCGTTTAATTTTAAAAGGCGAAACAATCATTGTCGGCGTGTCAGGGGGCGTTGATTCCGTCGTTCTTTTGCATGTTCTAAATCATATCTCACCAATTATTGATTTCAAAATTGTGGTTGCGCATTTCAATCATTGTTTACGTGGAAATGAAAGTGATGAAGACGAGCGGTTTGTAGGTGAACTGGCATCTAAATTAAATCTACCATTTAGATCTGGTTCAGGAGACGTGCGTCTATTAAAGGAAAAAGAAAAATACTCGCTGGAAATGGCAGCAAGACGGTTGCGGCACGAATTTCTTGTTTCAGTTGCCCGCGAATTTGGGAGCAAGAAAATCGCTTTGGCACATCACAGCGACGATCAAGTTGAGCTGTTTTTCTTAAGGCTACTGAGGGGAGCAGGACCGTCCGGGTTAAGAGGGATGAAACCAATGGCTCCTTCTCCTGTTGATCATGAAATAACAATTATTAGGCCGCTTCTAAAAATCACAAGAAGCGAGATTGAAAAATATGCCCATGAAAATTATCTAGATTACCGTATAGATTCCACAAACAAAGATACATATTTCCTGAGGAATAAAATAAGAAACGAACTCATTCCTCTGTTAAAACTTGAATACCAGTGCAGTATCGAGAATATCGTTCACAGGATAATAGATATTTTAGATACAGACGAAGATTTCATCAGGGAGGAAGCAGAAAAATGGACGGTGCAACGAAACCCAGAATTTACTAACCTTCATCCTGCGCTTCAAAGGAAAATAATACAAATGCAATTAAGCGCAATTGGTGTTGAGCCAGAATATTCTCTGATCGAAAATTTAAGAAATAATCTGAATAAACAAGTTTCTGCAGAAAACGATGTAATGCTTATTCTTAATAATCAGGGTATTATAGAAATTCTCGGACACAGGAACGAATTTTTACCAGATCAGCAAAAATTATCTTTAAACTCTGACAAAGGGGAAGTGGCTTTCATGGATTCCAAAATCAGATGGGAAGTAATCCCATCCAACTTTGACGAGAGAGACCAGCAAGTTGCCGAAAAAATTAATAATATCATCAAATCCAAACCATCTAATGTGGAATATTTTGATTTTGAAAAAGTGGGTAATGAAATTGTTTTAAGACACTGGAAGGAGGGAGATAGATTTAAACCAATCGGTATGAAATCTGAAGTTAAACTTCAGGATTTATTCATTAATCTTAAAATTCCCCGAGCATACCGTCATGAATCGATAGTTGCCCAGACGAAAGATGATAAAATTTTTTGGGTAGAAGGAATGAGAATTTCTGAAGATTTTAAACTTACCCCTGCAACGAAAAAAATTTTGCGTTGGGAAATAATAAGATCAATTAACCATAATTTTAAAAAATAAAAACCGCCTTCTTTCATGGAAGGCGGTTTTTAAACATACAAGAATCACATTTTTATTCCTTTGTTGCTGCAGCCAATTTTTCTGGTAAAGGTAGTACCTTCGTCTGTAGTCCCAGTTTGGCGCAAATCAGGTAAACGACCGCGCCGACAATGAATGCCAAGACTGGCGCTGCCGGAATAGCAACACCGAGGTTTGGCAAAATTCCGACAATGAAACCAAGTGCCCAAGAAATCCAGCCTGCAGGATTGAAACCAGCTCGTGGTCCGGTCCATTTTCCGCCAGCGAGCAGGTAGTCAACCATCATTGCGCCGCAAATAGGACCAAATGAAGCGCCGATAATCACGAACACCGGAATGACTTTCCCAGCAAGTCCGGTTACTGCGAGAATGATACTTACAGCGGCGCCGATTCCAACGGAAACGAATGGATTGACATTAGGTAAGGTAGTCTTGAAGCTGTTTGCTGCAATAAATGACGAGAAGCATGCAGGAGGAAATGCGGCAAGCGCAAGCAGGAACATCATCCACTTCCCTACACTATCTCCCATAACAACCGGTATAAGATTAGTTGAGCGGAGGATTCCGCCATCAGCCTTTGCTGCTGTCGTGACTGCTTTGCTGGCAATATCGGCATTTCCGTAAGCCCCAGCAACGATCAATGCCGAAATTCCAGCGGTGACTAAAATTGCAATGGCAATACCTACTAAGCCGCCAAGTTGGACGTCTTTCTTATCACGGTTATTAAGACCGAAGTCAACACCAGCAGCACCGGCAGTTGCAAAGAAACCAACGATATAGGTCAAACACAACGCAATCACCCCAAATGTATCAAGTGCTGGTCCAGCATTCGGAGCGGCGGTCTTGTGTAATTCGATCAGTTTAGCTGCTGAGAATTGACCAATACCACCGGCAGTCTTGACAAACATTATTAACAGAATAGCAAGCGGGATCAATGGTAGGTAAGTTGCAACACGCGCAACATATTGAATTCCTTTAAGTCCGACAAACGCAGCAAGCACACCCCAGATTATCATTATTACTTGTGGAGGAACTGGGATCATTGCGGCGAGAGCGAGTGAAGAGAAATAAATATTAACGCCTAACCAGCCGAATTGCAGAACGCCCATTAAAAAGCCGGGCATAATAAATCCGCCCTGAGCGCCGAAAGTAGAAGTTCCTACAATATAGAGAGGGAGACCAGTTTTCATACCGAACAAACCAGGAACTAGATAAAACAGAAAATGACAAACAAGTGCCGCGACAAGTATGCCAAATATTGCAAGCCCAATTCCTTGCGAAAGCGTTCCACCTAAATTACCGCCGTTTGCGGCATCCTGCCAGAATACGAACCACAGAAAAATCCCTGCATAAGTCGGGGCTGTGTTTTTATACCATGGAGCGCGCTTATCTTTAGGGTTTGGAGTAGCGCTTGCAATATAATCCGGTAATGAAGTCTGTTGTTGATTATTATGGTTGCTCATGTTCTCTCTAAGGTTTTAAGGTTTACGATTTATGTCGGACACACCCGTGCCCGAACTTAATTCTTTCATCATTATTCCTTTATAATGGCGCCGTTTTAAACCTTTTAGCGCAAATTCATTATAAAGGACATTTATTTTTAATATGACATAATTAATTTTGATTTATGTCAAATAAATTTTATAAATTCATTTTCCCGATTTTTAACCACCAATACTTCTTAGAAATCCGCAATCAGAACAGACTATTAACTGCAATCCCTATAACGCTAAGCGGTCCCTGATCTTCCATGCTGTCCATTGCTTTATCCAGTTTTTGCAGGGAGGATTTAGCGTTCTTTATTAAACTGTCGTCGTTAATTAACCGTCCGACAGAACCTGTACCTCTATTAATCTTCACGAGGATATCCCTTAAATTACTCATAGCCTCACTTGCATCTGTAAACAGTTTTTCATCCGTCATAAACTTTCCAATAGTCCCCTGCCCTGTGTTAATCTTTTGTACCACAAAATTTGCGTTGGTTATAAGAGTATTAATATTATCAATTGTTGATTCGCCCTTTGAAAGCATATTGCTTGCCTGAGATGCTACAACACGAATATCCGAGGCTGTTGCCTCAAAATTTGTGACAGTACCTAAAACTGAATTATACAAGGCATCATCTGTAATCAGTTTGCCAACTGTCCCTTTCCCGTTAGCAATATTTTCGGAAATTGTCTGCAAATTTCCAAAAATATTACCTAATTTCCCGCTATTCTGCTTTATAAAATCCGTGAGAGGACCCAAAAGATTGTCAATTCTGTCTCCACTAAAACTTCTCGTAACGTTTTCAATTCCCGTGGCAACGTTTTCCAGTTTCGCCAGCAAAGCATTAACATCTGGTTGTTCGACTGTTTCAATTACACTATTGGGTTCGAGTTTGACTCCCTTTTCAGTACCAAAATCAATAGATACGTAATTCTGACCTCCCAATACACTCGTAAAAAGTATAGTTGCTTTGCTATCAGAACGAACTACAACCCCCCTATTTATTTTAAGCGCCACTCTAACCATCCGATTTGTAATCTCAAGCGATTCCACTCTCCCCACCTGCAACCCAGCCATCTTTACGGGGTCACCTTCTTTTAATTCATGAATATTCTTAAAGTAAGCATAAAGACGATAACCGCCTTTAAATTTTTCAAACCCACCCGCCATTTCCAGAATTATAATTCCGGCAATAACGGCTAACGCAAAAAATATGCCCAATCTTGTTTCAATTGTATCTTTCATATTCTTTCAGATACCTTATTGTTATTGTTAATATTCAATTCAACGCTTATAAATCGTTTTACTATCGGATTTTCGCATTCACGCAATTTATCTGGTGTCCCGTCAAAAATTATTTTTCCTTCATATAACATTGCAATTCTATCTGCAATTGCAAATGCAAGATCACGATCGTGGGTTACTACAATCGAAGTCGCCCCAATTCTGCGTCTTAAATTTAATATTTCCTCAGCAATAGTAACAGCGATAAGCGGATCTAATTCGCTTGTTGGTTCGTCGTAGAGTATCAATTGAGGTTCAATTACAAGGGCTCGTGCAATTGCTACTCTTTTTTTCATTCCACCTGAAAGTTCAGATGGCATTTTATCTTCTGTTCCTTTAAGGCCTACAATTTCGAGCTTCTCGGCAACAATCCTCTTGATTTCTTCCGGTGATTTTAGCCGGTGTTCACTTAAATATAACCCTACATTCTCGCCCACTGTTAATGAATTCAAAAGTGCTGAAGATTGAAAGACCATTGCGATTCTGTATTTTTCAAAAACATTCGATTTCAATATAGATTCTCCGTTTATAAGTATATCGCCTTCATCTGGTTTCTCTAAACCAATAATGTGTTTTAAAAGAACACTTTTTCCACTGCCGCTTGGTCCAATTATTACAAAAATCTCCCCAGGATTGACCTCAAATGAAATGCCCTTTAAAACCTCCTGATTATCAAACTTTTTCCTGAGGTTAATAACTTTTACATCAACAGCTTTGTTGTTTTCGGAGTTGTTCATTTCTCAAAATATAGGAGCAAGCGGGTTAGGAAATAATCTAATATCAGAATAATGACGATTGAATTAACCACCGATTTTGTTACAGACCGTCCGATACCACGGGGACCACCTATTGTGGTAAATCCCTGATGACATGCAATTAAACCTATCACGACTGCAAAGACGAAGGTTTTTATTATTCCGTGAGCAACATCCTGAAGTTCTACAACATTTTTCAGGCTGTTAAAAAAAGTTTTCATTGAAACTTCAATATCGTGGTTATATGAAGCAACTATAGCACCCCCAAACCAACCAACGAGTATAGAAAATAACACAAGTGTAGGAAGGGCAATACTGATCGCAACCAAACGTGGTAAAACAAGAAACCGAATAGGACTGATATTCATAGTTTTTAAGGCGTCAATTTCCTGATAAACCTGCATTGAACCAATCTCAGCTGTCATTGCCGAACCGACTCTTCCGGCAATCAGTACAGACATCATAACAGGAGCCAGTTCCTTACATATTGAAATCCCAACCACACCTCCTAACAAACCGCCAAGCCCTCGTTCAACAAGCACCGGACCAGTTTGCAATGAAACAACACCACCGATAAATGCAGACAATATACATGCCATTAATAAGCTTGCATTCCCTATTTCATATAGTTGATCAAATATCTTCCGTCTCTGATTCCAGACCTCGGGGAGGTCCTTCAGAGTGCTCCAGAACATTATTAAAATTTCACCAATATTTTGAAACATACAGTTTCATCAAACTCTTTATCACTATGTTATTCAAAATCAGAACAATACATTAATTAGGCAAAAAAACATATATATACAAGATAATTTATCGCTACGATTCAGATTCAGACGGTTTTGCCGGAGACCTTGCTAACAAAAATTGTTTTAATTCTGTTGCAAATTTTAAACTAATACCGGGGATTTCTGCAATTTCTTCAGGCGAAGCCAGACGAATTCTCTGCACGGAACCAAATTTCCTTAATAAGGCAGTTTTCCTTTGTTCACCAATGCCGGGGAATTCGTCTAAAATGCTTTCAGAGATTTTCTTTAGACGCAGTTTAGCATTATATGTATTAGCAAATCTGTGTGATTCATCTCTGATTCTCTGAAGTAATTTCAAAGCCCCAGAATGTTTATCAAGCGCTATTGGCTCCGGTTTGCCGGGTACATAAATCTCTTCAAATTCTTTAGCGAGTCCGATAACCGGGATTTTTCCCAAACCTAACTTTTCCAGTTCAGAAACCGCAGCATTTAATTGGCCTTTTCCACCGTCTATCAAAATTAAATCCGGCATACCTTGTGGAAGTTTTTCCTCTGGATTAAGTCTTATTACTGATGAATTACCGGTTTCTTCATTCTCCTCCTCAGTCCCCTGTCCCTTCGCTTCCCTTAAAAGTCTGCTATACCTTCGCCGGATAACTTCTGCCATGCATAGGAAGTCGTCCTGTCCCTCAACGGTCTTTATCCGGTAACGGCGGTAATTCGACCTGTCAGGTTTCCCGTCCCTAAACGAAACCATTGAAGCGACCGAAAAAGTTCCACTGATATTCGAGATGTCAAACCCCTCGATTCTTGAAGGTGCTTCAGGCAGGTTCAATACTTTGGCAAGTTCTTCCAGATCTTTTTCAGGATCAATCGTCGGTGGGAGACTTTGTGGCAACCTGAAAAACCTCTGAGTCTTCCTTAACGTGTTTTTTAAATCGAATAGTAAATCACGCAGTTCAGCAGCTCGTTCGTATTGTTGCGCCTCTGCCGCCTTTTTCATCTGAGCCTCAATTTCTTCAGCCAATTCCTCACACTTGCCATCAAGGAAATCACAAGCTGCTTTGACCTGCTCGAGGTATTGTTCTCTTGTAACGTTTCCTATACATGGCGCTGTGCAATACCTCAAATGAGCATAGAGACAGTGTTTATAATCATTTTCGGTAGGATTAAGTGGACTACATCCCCGCAAATTGAATTCCCTTCGGATAAGGGTTAGAATGTTTCTTACCGCGCCTGCATCAGGAAAAGGTCCGAAGTATTTAGAACCATCCTCCTGGCGGATTCTTGCAAGAGAAAATTTAGGAATAGGATCATTCAAATTCACCTTAATCATTAAAAACCGCTTGTCATCCCTAAAGCTTACATTGTATTTAGGATGAAATTCTTTTATCAGTTTACCCTCTAACAATAATGCCTCGGCTTCATTTCTAACTACGTGGATATCGAAATCTGCGATAGAATCAATGAGGGCTGATAGTTTGAGATCCGCCCACACCTTCCTCGATGGCTGAAAATAATGGCTCAATCGCCGACGTAAATCTCTTGCTTTACCGACATAAATAACAGTTCCAAACCGGTCACGCATTAAATAAACGCCCGGTTTATGTGGCACGTTTTGTAATTTTTCTTTTAAGTATTCCGAATATTCGGACATTGTCATTTAAACAATGCATCATTTTTATTATTCATTCAACAGCCTGAGTTTTTATAACAGATTCATTTTATGAGACGATGCTTATCTCCGTTTATTTGCACTATATTTAATCATTTTACTTCCACAACTTTTAAAATTAAAATTTCTTCTATGGGAACATACGAAATAATTTTATATTTAATAGTCGGCGGGATAATTGGTTTCTTTTTAGGAAGGTTGGCGTTCAAGTCCAAATTTTCATCATATCTCGCAGTACTGGAAGAAAAATCTTCTGCCAAAGACCTCAGAATTCAGGAACTTCAGGATACCATCTCTTCACTCAATGCTCAAATTGGAGAATTGCAAAACAGATTACAGGCAGAAATGCAGACAAGAGCAGCAGCTGAAGAACGGGCTGCAAGAGTGCCCGAATTGAATGAACAGTTGTCAGAATTACAGGAAAAATTAGATTCTTACAATCGTCAGATAATCGCCCTTCAAAAACAAAGCAGCGAACTTGAGACCCAACTCAAGAAAGAACGTGAAGCAATGGAGGAAAAGATTGCATTGTTAAATGAGGCGAAGGAAAAACTTACTGATGCTTTTAAGGCTCTATCTGCAGAGGCGTTACGGTCAAGCAGTGAGGAGTTTCTTAAACTTGCAAGAACCAGACTTGAGACCTTCCAGAAAGAAGCTCAGGGGGAACTCGAGAAAAGGAAACAAGCCGTTGAGGAATTAGTAAAACCCGTTAAAGAAACTCTGGAGCGATTTGATTCTCAGGTTCAACAAATGGAAAAAGAAAGGATAATGGCATATCAGGACCTTAAAACACAAATTGAACAGTTGATAAACACACAAACCCTTTTAAGGAATGAAACAGCAAATCTTGTGAAAGCTCTTGGAACCCCTAAGGTTCGCGGAAAATGGGGAGAACTGCAACTTCGCAGAGTTGTGGAACTCGCAGGGATGGTTAATTATTGCGATTTCACAGAGCAGGTAGCAATAAATGCTGAAGAAGGGCGGCTTATACCGGATCTTATTGTTCATTTACCCGGGGGTAGGGACATTGTAATCGACGCCAAAACACCACTCGGCGCTTATCTTGAAGCTATTTCGGAAGTTGACGAAGAAAAACGTAAAAAAATGTTAGAACATCATGCCCGGCAAATCCGGGAACATATGGATAAATTAAGCAAGAAATCCTATTGGCAACAATTCACGAATGTACCTGAGTTTGTTGTTCTCTTTTTGCCCGGCGAAATATTCTTCAGCGCTGCTTTGGAACAAGATCCATCACTCATCGAGTATGGTGTTGACCAGAAAATTATTATAGCAACTCCTACAACACTGATCGCCCTGCTAAAAGCGGTAGCATACGGATGGAAACAGCAAAGTTTGGCTGAAAACGCACAAAGAATCAGCGAACTTGGCACTGAACTTTATTCGAGGCTCATCTCAATGTCAGAACATCTCGCCAAACTAGGCAGTTCTTTAGAATCGGCAGTAAAAAGTTATAACAATGCGATCGGCTCTTTTGAGACGAGAGTGCTTGTTCAGGCAAGAAAGTTTAAAGAATTAGGTGCATCGAAAGGTGACCGAGAAATTGAATCATTAATAGACATTGAAGTCTCGCCGCGTCAGCTCAGAGCAGAGGAAAACCATAACAAATAAAATCGAATTTATTAATTCGGATAAAAATATCAGATATTGCCTTGTATAATCCGTTTAAAATATCCATTTCTTTTCATTAATTCATCGGGAGTGCCAAATTCAACTATTGTTCCGTCAATTAAACTGATTATTTTATCAACATTTCTTATTGTCTCCAAACGATGCGCTATGATAAATGTGGTCCTGTTTTTCATCAATTCAAATATACTTTTTACCACCATTGCTTCGCTCTCCAGGTCGAGTGAGGCTGTCGGTTCGTCCATCAACAGAATCATAGAATTTTTAAGAAATGCCCTGGCAAGGTTAATTCGCTGACATTCTCCGACACTCAACATCACACCCCCCTCCCCAATTATTGTGTTGTATTTCTGTGGCAGTTTTTCAATAAAAACGTCTGCATTCGCAGCCTTTGCAGCCTGTTGAATCATTTCCATTGTTGCTTCGGGGAATCCGTAAGAGATATTTTCCTCAACAGTTGCAGGAATAATAATAGGCTCCTGCAACACGACAGAAACCTCTCTACGAAGGTCTTTCAATTTTAAATCGCGAAGGTCAATACCATCTAATTTTATCTGTCCCTTCGTTGGATCGTAGAATCTCGGAATAAGGTTTAATAAAGTAGTCTTCCCTGCCCCGCTTGGTCCAATTATGGCGACTCTCTCGCCAGGAGAAACGGAAAAGGTAATCTCGCGCAAAACATATTTTTCATCCAAATATGCAAACCAGACATTATCAAATTCAATGGCTCCTTTTATATATAATCTATTTTGCAATGATGATTGTGGCATTGAATCAGATTTTTCACTTTCTGAACCTATGCTAATCTGGCTCATATCAAACTTGCTGGTCATACGCACAATAGATATTGCATTTGGTTTTTCATGAACCTCTTCCTTTGAATCAATTATCTCGAAAACCCTTTTAGCGCCTGCCATTGCTACTGATACTGTGGAACCAACATGGGCGATCTGGTTAAGTGGTTCATATAACTGCCCAACATACGCGATAAATACAAGAAGTGTCCCAACCGATATTTTATAATTCACGACTTCCATTGCGCCTTCCAATAAAAGCAGCGCTATTATAAATCCGAAAGATGATGAAACTCCAAACCAGTATAATAATTCCCAGCCGTGTTGAGCAGCGCGCTTTTTATAAGCAATTTCAGTATGTTTCAAAAATCTTTCTTCTTCCTTATCTTCTCTTACAAAACTTTGGATAAGCGGGAGGACGCGAATTGCCTGTTGAACATAATTTATGACCTGACTATCAGCCTTTTGAGCTTCCAATCCTTTTTTGACCATAATTGTTCCAAAAAAACGTATGGATATAATTAAAACAGGAATATAAATCATCGTTATCAACGCAAGTTTTGTATCCAGTTTGAACATAATTATTAACATTATTATTAAAGAAAAAACCGATGACGTTGATGCTATAAACCCTTGCTGAAAAAGGGTTTGGATTGAATATGCATCCCATGATGCCCGGTATATTAAATCACCGAGTGTTGTTCCATGATGGAACTTTAAAGAAAGCCTCTGGATTGCTGAAAATATTTCAGACCGTACTTTCTGTAAACCTTTGAGACTTATCTTTATCGAAATGTAATTATAAAACGCCGATATCCCTGAATGTAGAACATGGAGAATGAAAGTTAGAAAGGCAAAAATTAGAATACTCTTTAAAACTTCAGTTATGCCAATATTTTTGTAATTTGAAATCAGATCAATTGTTTTCGCCATTGGCCAGGGCTTTAATAAATTTAAACCAATGGCGATCAGCATGAGTAATATGACCCCAATTATCCTCGGAGTCTCCTGTCTGTAAAAATTAAATACTTTCAGGACATCCTTCATTACAAAAATCTTATAAATGTATTTTTTGTTTATGCCAGAACAATCATCTAATGATAATTATTTGACGCAGAAAATCGTGATAAAATGGAAAATAAGAAAAAATACTATGGCAACAAAAATGCCCTATAAAATCTTATTGGGGCGAGATTAATAGAGTCTTTGTATTCAATTATTCCGTTCTCTGTGCGATTAGTGATTAATGGTCTCCATTCATACCCTAATTTTTCTGAATATTCAATGCAGTATGTCCGATATGGAGCACAATTTATCTTTAATAAAACCAAGTTGCTATCCGACAATTTTATGTCAATTACTGGTGGCAAAGGATTAGATATTTTATTTGGTCTTGCGGGTGTCCAGTCAAACATAGAATAAATCATATTTGTATTGCCGTCCGGAAAGAACCCCTGACTCACATTCTGAACCTGCGAAGTGTAAACCACCGAGTGCACCAACGAACCATCAGGGGCAAAAATAGCAATCATTCCCCCGGCTTTGCTGAGTTTAAAATTTGCATGAATCTGATTTGGATTAGCAACAAGGTTTTGCTGTTCTTCAGCATCAGCCCATACGAGTAAAAACCCATGAGATTGAATAACAGTGTTCGCAGGAATCGTAAATTTATTTGGCAATGATTGGTTATCTGTTAGATAGTATCCTGATAAATCTACCGAAGTATCGTTGGGATTATAAAGCTCAAACCAATCCTGGAATAAACCATCAACCGGATCAGGATAACCACCGGGTCCGGAATTATACGCCATCCATTCATTAATTATAACAGGCAAAAGTGGCTTTTGCGCAGTATTGGTTATGACAATCGAAGCCACCCCATTAGAAATTACATTTCCCTTGCTATCAAGCGCTTTGATAGTGATAAAATTCGTAAATGCAGGGAGCGGCACAGTGACGTTCCATGTTGTAAAATCTGTCCAATATGGGTTGTATTTTAGCCCGTTTATTTCAATATTTTGGACTGAAATTGGTGCTGTCCCGCTTAGGACGATTGTGTCCGATGAAACAGAAAATCCACCCGGAGGAGTTTTTACTGCGAATGATGTTGATAAAGGCAATTGAGACCGGACAAAGTTTGCGCGCTGCACAAGATAATTGACCACGCCGCTCCAGTTCTGTCCCAATAAACCAGCGTACCTGTTTGCCCATTCGGTTAAAAACGCTGAATTACCAGTCAATTCAGTCAAATCATATAGATGATGATAGTATCGACGATAGTTGTTCGGGATAGTTGTTATTATTTTGTATGTATTTGGAGAGCCGCTCCCTGGAAATGCCTTTGTTATAGAAGCAACAAATGAATAATCCAAATCCCATAAGAATGCCATACCTCGCCCATCCTCAGGTCTGAAATAAATAATTAAATTATGAGAATTGTTATAAGTATACATGTCGTCACTACCGATTAATGAAAGCAACGCAACTGCTCGTAACCATTCATCAACATCCATAACCTGTTCTGTTTTAAACTCAAGGTTCGTACCAGTGAGGCTAAAAGTTTTGGCAAGCGAAATCATTGGCGCATAATTATCTCTTGCAACATGGTTTTCCTTCAAAAATGTCCAGCGATAATTTTCCTTATCATCACCCAGATCTTTAATATCAGTGCCAAGAACCAAATCGGGGTTAGGCAGTTTTATTGACTCCGGGTTTCCATCTACTGTATTCGTTGGATAATAAATCAGCTCTAATTTATACATTTCACCATCGCTGCCATTTTTAAAGGCAGAATCGAGGAAAACATCACCGTATTTTGCAATCCGTAAAAATCCGGTTCCATCTTCTGTCGATCGTGGAGCAATTACTTGACAAAGGTCATCGTAAATATCCGGCAAACCTCCGGCTTTGTTTATGACCCTCCATATAAGAATTTCGTCATGTTTTCCGCCGAGTCCGGATTGTCCCCCGGAACGGTCTATTGTAAACCCATTATGCACCCCCCATAACTCATTACCTGCCGGAAGCCTGACGGTAAAGCCCACACGATTTCGTTCACTACCTTGTAAATGGACACCTGCATTGTAATAAACACGCTTATTGTCAATAATTACGGTGCATCCGAGGAGTTCATTGCTCATTTCATTAGTTGCTGTGTGTAGGAGTTCTGCATCGGACGGCGTCATAATAATCCGGATATTGTGCAATTTTGGATTCATATATTGCCCGTCACTAACCCTGTAAAGTGCCCTTGAGTTTATCCCGCCCGAAGGGTAAGTGCTGTATTTTCCTAAAGAATCCGTAGCCAATATATAAAACTGAACAATACTCCCCGCACTTTGTCCTGGAATTACTGCATTTGCAACAACTCCATTGCCATCTGGAATTACTGACATTGTAATCAATGTCCATGCGCCCTCATTTACCGCATAAGCAAGTTTTGCTACTTTGATTCCATCAGGATCTGAAATTCTCACTGAAACTCTGACAGACTCCCCGGGCGATGGCACAACAGGAGTATGTTCCAGCTGTGTAAATGTAGGACCTGCATTGCTGGTATATGCTGTATTCCTTTTTCCTGGGGTACCGTATTTATTTGGTATTGGCAACTCTGTCGTTCTTGGTAGGCGATTAAAGTAAAGGCGAGTGTTTATTTTATTACAACCGCCTATCCATTTTGCCCTAAAAGATATCTCATATTCCATGCCGTTAGTTATACTTGCGCCATAAGCGAGCGTCGTTTCGATGTGATTATGAATATTCTCTGTGGGGGCATTGGCAACAATTCTGAGTATATGGTTAGAAGGATTGCCCGGCTCTGCAATAACCTCGCTGTGTCTGTGACTTCCTAAAACGCGCCATTTGTATAAACCATTCTCAAAATTCCCGTTTTGAATTAATTCTCGGCGGTTGCCATTTGGGGATTCAATTACACTTACATCATCAATCCACACTTCACCGGCATCAAGCAATCCCATAACGAATTCTTTCCATAGTGTGGGTGAATTAGCTGGTTCCTGAGTCGCAATTCCCCTATATCTGATGGTTACCCAATCCGATTTGCCGCTTTCATCACTTGCCATCCATACTTCCGGAACAGAATTGTCCGCGCGCGGATCAGTCAATTCAAGTGAAGAACCGAATCCATCCGCATACTCACTAAACGGAAATCTGTCATAGTAAGTAACCTTATCAACTGGATTTCCTAAATTATCTTCAAGTACGATTGTCCCACTCTTTTTTGATAGGGGTTTTTTCATAGGACCAACAATATTTATATCCGGATATTTGGCACGCATAAGATTTACATCATATGCAACCACAAGATATCCATCGGGCGGTATTGTTGTTCCATTTTCAAATGAATAGCTTGCAGAACCGGAAAGTTTCCAACCAGTTAAATCCACAGGAGCAGAACCTTTATTATAAAGTTCAATCCATGATTCAGTTGATTCTCTGACCGGGAGTTCCGGGCTTACAAGTTCTACAGACGTTAATTCGAGCGCAAAAGCGACATCCTTGCTGCGTGGCGGTGGGAAATATTGATGAACTTCGGCGGCTATAACGTTCGTGCCAACTACAAGATCCTTTCCCGAGATTGTTATTGGTCCTACAATTGTAGGGACACCAATATTTGTTATGGCAAGTGTAGAGTCGTCTATCTGCCCGTCCGGCATTCCATAACGGTATATTTCTTTGCCATTCAGATAAAAAACAGCACCATCATCAACCACGAAATACATAGAAAGCACAGATCCATCCGGAATATTTGTAAACACAAATTTAGTCCTGAAATAATATGATATTATTGGTTGTATTCCATTTGAGATTACAAGTGTTGTCCCACGAGGAACTGGTAATGAGCTTATATTTGCGGAAAACGCTGCCTTGCCAGTGTCCCATGCGGAATCATCATATCCCGGCAAATACCAATCTCCGGAAG
>Ga0207433_10008615_pt1 | contig 16544 bp, 12 predicted proteins | sample YelNatPaOPGAMG01_FD_187559 | JGI IMG/M metagenome (GOLD analysis project Ga0207433, IMG submission 187559) | Hot spring thermophilic microbial communities from Obsidian Pool, Yellowstone National Park, USA - OP-RAMG-01 (SPAdes) (version 3) | ecosystem: Environmental > Aquatic > Thermal springs... | reverse complement strand
AAGAGGTATTGCGCCGAATTTATGTTTCTTTTGCGGAACTTGAAATGACACAAAACAATACTGAAAAGGCAAAAGAATATACTGAAAAGGCACTGAATTTAGCCGAGGAGATGGATTCAAAATCAGGTAAGGCCGAGGCACTTTTACTACTGGCAAGGATTTTAAATCAGGGGTTATTGAGGGAGGTAAAGAGTGATAAGGGGTTATCAGGGTTTGGAGGAGGCACTTGTAGTGCCGATACCCGATGGCAGATAGCGGATAGGAGATTTAAAGAGGCGATTAAACTTTTTGAGGAATTGAAACAACCTTTTGAACTGGCAAAGGCGTATTATTACTATGCAGAAAGTTTATTGCTAAAAGCAGAGTTTGGAGAAAAAAACCCCCACCCCTTTGGGAAACAAACAAGGGTGAGGGGAGAAGACAACGAAAAAGAAGCCATCCGTTTAAAAACGGATGCTACAGAATATCTCCTAAAGTCAAAGAAGATTTTTGAAAAGATTGGTACAAAGGTATGGTTAAAAAAAGTGCAAAGTATATGGAAAGAGATAAAAAGCAGAAAAGTATAGAATTACTTATCAGGGCACTTCAGGGCAGGGCTGATATATACTCATTCATTGGTGAGTATAATAATGGAATACAGGAATTTAAGAGGATTATTGAAATCTCTCCTGATGATAACAAAAAGATAGATGCACTAATTGGTTTGGCGGATATAAAGGGGAAAATAGGAGATTATCAAGGTAGTCTCCGTTATATTCAGGAAGCAATAAAATTGACCAAAGGGAAAGACTTACTTGAGAAGAAAATAAGGGCGTTGAATTTAAAATCTATCATTCTCCTCCGAGAAGGAGAATATACAGCTTCAAGAAAAATATCAAACCTGGTGATAAAGATGTTATCCTCAAATATCTGCTCAATACCCAAAGGGGAACAATTAGAGATAAAAGTCAATGCCCTTATGAATATTGGCAGTTCTTTCTGGTATATCGGAAATTATAAGGAAGCAGAAAAATTTTATAAGATATGCCTGAAAGAATTGAAAAATACGGAAAATAAAATTTTGTTATTCGGTATACTTCTTAGACTCGGTAGTAATTATATCTATCAGGGAAAATATAAAGATGCATTTGATATCTACAAAAAATCTTTAGCCATAAGTAAAAAGATAATGTATAAGGATGGAATCATTAATACATTAAATAATATTGGAGGAGCAGCTTTTCTTTTGGGCGAAGAAGATGAGGCATTAAAATTCTTCCAATCCTCATTAAAAGAAGCCGAAGGTATCCAGAATAAAAGATATATATCGCGAGCACTTGATAATATAGCACTTTTTCATACCAAAAAAGGCAATTATAATGACGCAATCAAAATTTTTAACAGAGCCGGTAACATAAAAAAAGAAAGCGGTGATATGAGAGGGTATGGAACAATTCTTATAAATATTGCCGGATTGTATAAAAATATGGGGGACTTAAAAACTGCTCAAAGGTATAATAAAATGAGTTTAAATGTTTTTCAAAAACTAAAAGAAAGGGGGTCGGAAATAGATGTCACGAAAAATATATTAGAAATAGATGAACTTCAAAATAAAAAAATTGAAATGGATTTTCTGAAAAGACTGATAAACGAGGTTGAAAAAATCGGAAACTATGAAACCGGTTTTCATCTTGTTAAATTGCTGGGCAACATTTTAATGAGAAAAGGATTAGTTAAGGCTGCAGAAAATAATTTCCAAAAATGCCTAAAGATTGCGGAAAAACTGAATAACCCGGTTTTTATAGCGGAGGCGAAAATATCCCTTGCCGGGTGTTTTATGAAAGATATTAAAAATTATGAAAAGATAAAGGACATCTGCAATGAATTGAAAAGATATAAAAAAGAAATAAAGGAAAAATCTACACTCTTCAATATTTCCAAAATTCTATTCTACTATGAGTTATTTATCAAAAAAAATTATTTAACTTGTCGGAATTTATTAAAAGAAATGAAGGAAATCGTTTATAACTCTAAACTATTTTTATTAGAGCCGGCGTTCCTTTATCTTTCATCCCTCCTTTCCTATAGCCAGGGCAAAATCCCTTTTAAAGATATTTATAAGGCAGAAAAATTGGCAAAAAAAATAGGATTGAACATCCTTCTAAAGGAAATATCCGACCTGGAAAATAAGATTGAATGTATAGTTAAAGAAAAAGGATTGAAGAGATATAACAGGAGAAGTATTTGATAACCGATAAAAAATTACATAAAGAGCCCACAAATTTAAATTATAAAGAAGACCTTTTAATTAAATCCTTGATGGGTCGGGCCGGGGTCTATAATTTACTTGGCAAGAATAGTCTGGCATTAGTAGATATCAATAAAAGTATTGAATTGTCAAAAAAAATTAAAAATCTAAAAATGACCGGCGATTGCTTTTTACAACTTGCTGATGTCTATTTAGCCATTGGCCGATATAAAAAGATGTTGAAATCGGCAAGGCGGGCTTGGGTTATCTACAAAAAGACCGATGAAAAAATTGGGGAAGTAAATGCTACAAATGTTATAGGTATTTTTTATGTTTATTCAGGTATTTATTCCAGGGCACTTCATTATTTCAATAAATCTGTGAACCATTGTAAAAAAATAGGCTACCGAGAAGGATTGGCGATAAGTCTTCACCATATTGGATTCACGTACGAAAACCTTGGGGACTATTCCAAAGCAATCACTCATCACAAAAATTCATTAAGAATCCTGAGGAAAACGGGCAACCAGCGTGACCTCTCAATGAGTTACAATAATCTGGGTCTGACATATTTTAGTCTCTGTAAATATATTGAGGCACTCCAGTATTTCCAAAAATCATTAGAGATTAGAGAGAAAACCGGGGATTTGCATGGAATGGCATCAGTCCTCCATAATATTGGTTTAATTTACGGCGCCCTTAATGATTCTGACAATGCCTTAAGGCATTTTAACAGGGCACTGAAAATCATAAAAACAATTGGCGACCTTTTTGGTCAGGGATATTGCCTCGGGAATATTGGGTACATATATCTCAATCTTGGTGATTATCCCAAGGCATTTGAATATTTAAAAAATTCTTTGATAATCCGTAAAAATATTAACGACCAGAGAGGGGTTGCGGCGACATTGAATAATATCGGGAATTTATATATTCGCCTTGGAAATTATTCAATGGCAAGTAAACTATTGAGTAAAGCGTTAAAAATAAGGAGGCAAATAGAAGACCGAAAAGGGCAAACCGCTACCCTTACTGAACTTGGAAGAGCTGCCTTTGAAAAGAATAGAATTAGACAGGCAATAGAATATCTCTATAAGGCAGAAAAAATAGCCAAAAGGATTAAAGTCAAACAGAGTTTACAGAAAATTTATGTCCTATTGGGGGAACTAAAGATGATAAAGAACAGCATTGAAAAAGCAAAGGAATACGCTGGAAAAGCACGCAACCTAACTAATGAATCGAACTTAAAGTCAGGTCGGGCTGAGGCACTCCTTTTGCAGGCGAGGATTTTAAAACAGGGGTTATTAAGTAGAATTAAGGGTGATAAAGGGTTATCAGGAGTTGTTAGAGGCACTTGTCGTGCTGAGAAAATCAGGGTTGGGAAACCCCTCCTTTATGATTGGCAAGATGCCGAGGATAAATTTAAAGAAGCAATTGCGCTCTATGAAGAGTTGAAACAGCCCTTTGAATTGGCAAAGGCTTGCTTTTATTATGGTGAGATGTTAAAGCGGAAAGCCGAAATTAGGAAATCTGAAATGGAAAAGGCAAAAGAATATTTACAAAAGGCAAAGGAGATTTTTGAAAGGATTGGGGCAAAATCGTGGTTAAAGAAAACAAGAAACTTGCTCGGTCAATGGCTATGTTAACTCTTGGCAAGAACATTGTGCCTATCTGTAATTTAAATTGAGAAAACAATAAGGAGGTCCTTTATGAAACGATTTAATATTATTGGCTTTTTATTTATTAGTGCATTCCTCCTGGCCCGGAATGGCGAGACAAAACTCGCCCCTGATGCTCCAAAGGTTTTTATTGACTGTGAGGATTGTGATATGGATTATATCAAGAGGGAAATCCCGTATGTAAATTATGTAATTGAAAGAAAAGAGGCAGATATCTTTGTCTTAATTACAAAACAGACCACCGCCGGAGAGGGATACAAGTGGACAATAATTTTCACGGGACAGAATTTATTCAGTGGACTTACCGATACCCTGAATTATTACACATCAATTTTTGATTCTGACGAAAAGAGCCGAAACGGGCTTGTCAGAAAATTAAAGATAGGACTTGTCAGATACCTTGCGAAGACACCACTGGCTGACAAAATTCTAATCACACTACCGGAGGAAAAAATTGTGCCCAAACCTTACGACCCCTGGCATAATTGGGTTTTTAATATTTCACTATCAACCTATTTTCAAGGACAGCAGAGATACAATTTTAATACTATCAACACCAGTCTATCAATCAATAAGGTAGTAGAGGACTGGAAAACTTTAAATAGCCTCAGTTATTTCTACAGGTATAATATCTATAAAGTTGAAGACACAGTGATTATAAACGAGTCAAAAAGTTATAGCGGCTCAACAAATCTGGTAATAGGTCTTGGGCATCATCTCTCTCTGGGGAGTTATTTATCGTTCTATTCATCCACTTATGAGAATATCTCCATAAGTGGTGGAATTGGACCGGCCCTTGAATATAACATCTTTCCCTATGAACAATCATCACTCCATAAATTAACCCTGCAGTATGATTTGAGTTATATCTACTTTGAATACTTCGAACTTACCATCTACGACAAATTAAAAGAAAAACTTTTTAAGGAGGCAATTTCGCTCAATGCTTACATCAGACAGCCCTGGGGTTCGCTTGATGTTTCGTTAAGTGGTTCCCATTATTTTCATGATTTTAAAAAAAATCGCCTGACCCTTTATACAGATGTTTCTTTACCGATATTGGAGCGACTTTCCTTCAAGGTCTATTCTTATGTCTCAATGATTCACGACCAGCTCTCGTTGCCGAAACGGGAATTAACCGAAGAAGAAATCATTCTCCAGAAAAGAATCTTGGCAACACAATATTCTTATTATGTATCAATCGGAATTTCCTATACCTTTGGTTCAATATACAGTAATATTGTCAATCCCCGCTTTGGTAATTGACACCCCCAATGGAACATAGATCAAAATTATTTTTCTTTTTGTATTATTATAAATCTTTCTGCAGGAAGGCGAATGAAATCCCCCTTCTTTTGGTAAAATAAAACACTTGGGAAACGGCAACAAAATTTCTACCTCATTATTTTATTATTCCATTATTAAATAATAATGGATGTAGTAATGTATTATTATACAAATCTATTTATGTCTGGCTCATTTACTTAAATATAAACACAAGTTGACTTCGGCATTGGTCAATTGATAAATAAATGCGCTTCCGTGAATTTATCTTTAAGTATTTCGGTATTTCGCCAATTGGCGAAATACCGAAGTATAAAAACGAAAAAAATTGGTTAATTAAAACACTTCCGCCATCATCCTTATCATTCTCACTTTATCGTTTTGTCAATTGACAAAATGAGCAAACCCCAAATAACTTCATTCACTCGGCTAATTGCCGGGTCAAATAGAAGGAATTTGAACCTACCGGGGACAGATCCGCTGCTTTTCAACTTTTGCTCAGAAATCTTACAATTTTTTAATGGTTTTTGAAAAACAAATTTTATTTTTGAAATTTATAAACCTTTGGCGGTGGAAATGCTTAAATCTTTATTAGATACGCAACGGATTGTAAAAATAAAAGAATACAATTTAGCGAAGGGTTCACTCCATATTATCTATGATTATAAATATGGTGAACTTTATGAAAACACTTTCCCTTCTATAAAAGAGAAGCATGTAGAACTTCTACGGCGGACGGGCGTAGCAGTGGCACTGCTACTGCGGCGGACGGGCAAGCACGACTTGGGCGTCGGACGAGGGAAGGGCGAGGGAACATTCTGTTTTTTTCTTTTTGTCATTGCGAGCGCAAGCGAAGCAATCTCATTTGTTATTGGTTATTTCAGGGATTACTTCGTCGTTTGGTTCCTCAAAAGAACAGATGGGATTGCTTCGCCCGCCTTCGGCGGGTTTGCAATGACAATGGGCATGAATAATCCGGGTTAAATATTCAACTTATCCTCTTAAGGGAAACCAGGATGGGAATTCCGTTAACTTCTAATTCTTTACTGACCTCACCATCCCCTTCCCCTTCGCTGATATATAAAGTCAGAGTTTCATTTTTAAGATATTCAAGATTTTTATTGATTGCCTCTTTTAATTTCTCATCGGTTTTATAGTAAATTTTGATTCGGTCAGTGAGATTGAAGTCTGCTTCTTTACGCAATAATTGAATTTTATGGATAAGTTCCCGAACCAAACCCTCAGCCTCAAGTTCCGGGGTTATCCGGGTATAAATTCCAACAATGTGACTTTCCTCTTCAATTATTGCCCATCCCTCCATTTCCTGTCTCTTTATTTCCACATCCTCAATATTTATTTCAACAACCTTGCCGTTAAGATTATCCTTTAAAACGCCATTCTTTATAAATTCATTAACCTCATTCGGGCTTAAATTCTTTAACCGCTCTCCAATTTTCTTTGAGAGTGCCCCAAACTTCGGTCCCAGACGGTCAAACTTAGGAATTACACTATGTATATAAAGGGCATCAACCGTCTTTAAAATCTTTCCATTTTTGATATTCAACTCTTCCAGAATTGTATATAGAGCTGGTTCATCAAGCGTCATTGAATCCTTGGGCAGGCAGATGACCATTTCCGCAAGGGGCTGGCGAACCTTTATATTTACCCGATTCCTCAAGGCACGCCCCATAGAAACAATTTTGCGCACCAGGGCTACTTCCTTCTCAAGTTCTTCATCAATCAATGAATCATCGCAAATCGGAAAATCGCAGAGGTGAACACTCAAAGGTGCATCTTCGTCAACCTTCTTTACCAGATTTTGATACATCTCCTCAGCCCAGAATGGCATAATCGGTGAGATGATTTTTATCAAATTCAAAAGGCAGTTGTATAAAACAAGATATGCAGTCTCTTTATCCAGGTCATTTTCTGACTTCCAGAAGCGACGGCGATTTCTTCTTAAATACCAGTTTGATATATCATCAAAATATAACTCAACCTCCCTTACAACTGAGGCGACATCGTAATTAAAATAGAATTCATCACTTTTTTTAATCAGAGAATTGGTCCTTGAGATTATCCAGCGGTCAAGTTTTGTCAAATTTTCTTTTACGATTTCTTTCCCCTTGGGATTGAAATTGTCAATATTGGCATAGGTAACAAAGAATGAATAAACATTCCACAGGGTAAGTAGAGTTCTTTTAATTTCTCCGGCGGGTCCATAACCAAAGTTCAAATTCTGGACTGGATTATGCCCGGCAAACATCCAGCGCATTACATCCGCCCCCATCTTCTCAGCCGCTTCGTCAAACCAGATCGCATTCCCCTTGCTTTTGTGCATCTCTTCACCGTGTTCATCACGCACCAGGGCATGTCCCAGCAAGACTTTAAACGGTGGTCTATTCTCCAGGACTGTGCTCATCGTTAATATTGCATAGAACCAGTTTCTAAATTGACCCGGGAAACATTCGGTAATGAAGTCCGCGGGAAACCACTTCTCCCAGTATGTCCTATCATATGGATAACCATTATACAGATTGTGCATATCATCGGGAGGACGCAATGTTGAATAAGGCACAATCCCTGCGTCAAGCCACGGATTTCCAACATCCGGAATTCTAAACATTAATTTACCACACCTCTCACACTTAATCTTTATCTTATCAACCCAGGGTCGGTGCGGGCTATGTCCCTCAAATTCATCCCATCCCTCCACCGCCTTCTCTTTCAATTCATCCCTTGAACCAATTACTGTGAAATGTCCGCAACTGCACTCCCATATCGGTAATGCCAGTCCCCAGTATCGCTTCTTTGAGATACACCAGTCAGCCATATTCTTTAACCAGTCAAGTTCCCGCTCAAGTCCATATTCCGGTATCCACCGCTCAACCTTTTTTGCCACCTCGGCAATTTCATAACGCAGGGTATCCATTGAGATATACCACTCATCCACAAGTCTGAATATCAACTCGCTATCACACCTCCAGCAGATTGGATAGCGGTGCGTATAGTCTTCAACATTATAGAGAATCCCTCTCTTTTTTAAATCTTCAATGATTAAATCGGTGACTTCGGTTACATTCTTGCCACTGAGCCAGTCAAACCCATCTATATAGTATCCAAGTTCATCAAGGGGTGCAATCGTAGCCAGACCAAATTCCTTTCCTAAGGCAAAGTCCTCTTTACCACACCCGGGAGCAATATGGACAAGGCCGGTCCCTTCACTCTCACTTATCTCCTGCCAGGGGATTACTTTATGAATCACCCCTTTCTGTGCCGGTAAGTAGTCAAATGGGCCTTCATAAATCAAATCAATGAGTTGCGACCCGGACATTTCTTTTAGAATTTCATAATTCCCTTTTAAAACTTTCAAAAGTGCCCTGGCTAAATAATAAACCGCGCCTTCATTCTTTACCTTAACATATGTATATTCAGGATGGACTGCAACCCCGGTGTTTGAAGTCAATGTCCAGGGTGTGGTTGTCCAGACCAGAAGATATTCATTTTCCCTTTCTTTTATGGGAAACCTCACAAAGACTGCCTTATGGGTCAATTCCTGATAGCCCTCAGTGGCTATCTCCATATCGCTGATCGCAGTCCCACACCTTGCACACCAGGGCAGAACATCGGTTCCCTTATAAATTAACCCCCGTTCGTGACATTTTTTAAGAAAATACCAGATTGTATAATTATTCACCTCACTCATTGTATAATAAGAATGGCTCTTCTTGAGCCAGTCCCTATCATCAAGACCGGTCTTCCACTCACCCCAGTCCATCCACATCCCAAGTCTGATTGACTGCTCGGTCTGGATTATGGAATAGGTATGAACCCGTTCCTTACACTTCTGGACAAATCTATCTATTCCGTATTTTTCAATGTCCCTCTTTGAGGAAAAACCGAGTTCCCGCTCAACTTCCACTTCAACCCAGAGCCCCTGACAGTCAAAACCATTCTGATACCTTTGCTCATAACCCTTCATTGTCCTGTAGCGCTGGAATATATCTTTATATGTTCTACCCCAGGCATGATGGACACCCATTGGATTGTTTGCCGTAATCGGGCCGTCCTGGAAAGACCATCTCTTCTTACCCCTGTTCTTTTTCAAATATAACGAAAGGACCTTATTCTCTTCCCAGAACTTCAAAATCCGATGTTCAATTTCGGGAAAGTTCAGTTCTTTTTCAACCGTTTTAAAATTCATAAGAATATTATATCTAAAAATTTGATTTTGTAAAGTTCTATCATCAGTTCTGAAGAATCAAAATTTTTCTCACTTTTATAACCCCCCAAATTTTTGACGGAAGAATCAGGGTTTTTACATAATCTTTAATTCTCCATTCAATAATTCTTTCAAGAAAACCATTAATAAAAGGCGGCGTTTATCAAAGGAGAAGTCGCTGTGGGAAACCCAATTGTCGGTGTGTGCGTGATGGTGCCTTGCATGTAGTTTGGAAATTATATTGGACTGAAGGTGGTAAGACAAAACAACAGGCCATAAAAAGGGGGCAGGGTTTATGAGTACCAGCGGTTAACGGCTAATTATCAGCGTTTCCGGAAGGCGCGGGCACGGTTGGTTAAGATTTATCAGAAAATGATTCAATTGATCAATTTTTTGGAAAAGGGATTAACCAAAGGTAAAGTTAAAAGTTATCTAAGGTATCAAAGACCCCGGAATGATTAGGAAGTGCCCTTATGAAATTCAGATCCTTATGAGGTATAGGAATTTGAAAAATTCCAATACTTTGGATTCAAACGGATAAAAGCAGATTAAAAACAGATAAAATTCCCCCTCACCTGTCATTGCGCGTCCTCGCCCATTATCAATGGGCGGGACGAAGCAATCTCAAGACAGGCTCGGAACAGGCTCCGCAATCTCATTCGTTATCGCACAGTTCAGAGATTGCCACGCCCTCGCCTTTGGCTCGGGCTCGCAATGACTTTTAATATGAATAATCCGGCTTAAGCCGGTGCTGCTTTCCCAATTGCGCTATCAGATGATTAACCGTCATAAAATTTTATTATCAGGAGCAGCATCTTTCCTAAAAAACAAAAGAATTTGAAATTCGTTCTTCAAAACTGGTTTATAACCATCAGGATTGACTTGGGGAAAATTTTGTTTATAATTAAATAATGGATATTCCACCCTTAGAAAGAAGGAAGAAAGGGCCCTATGTAATAATTGAGTGTCCGGAGAAAATTCCCTGTGATCCTTGCGTTGGTGCCTGCCCTCAGGGTGCCATTTCTATTAGGGGAAGTATTATTGAATTACCTGAAGTTGATTATGAAAAATGCACGGGTTGTCTTTTGTGTATTCCCAGATGTCCGGGATTGGCGATTTTTGTCATTGACGAACGACCTGTAGAACATTCAATTGTCTATCTCCCCTATGAATTTTTACCGATTCCGGAAAAGGGTGAGCGTGCAATCGGTCTTGACCGTGAAGGTAGAGAAAGGTGTGAGGTTGAAATATTAAAAGTTCTTCAATCTCCAAAGTTCGACCATTGTGCGGTAGTCGGAATTTCAGTCCCCAAGGGTTTAGAGCAGGAGATAAGATTTTTTAAGTTTTACCCCAAAAAAGACGAAGGGAATTAAAGACGGCATCAAATTTCAACCTGATGGTTCGTGAAGATTCATAGGCACCGCTATCTGTGCAACGATTGCATTGGTGGCTGATTTTTCTCAAATTCTGAAACTCTTTGCGCATCAGGATCAAACGCAGGTCTTCAAAATAGGTATTGCCTATGAATTCACCCGTAATACAGTTCCTGATTGAACCGTCATTAAAAACGGTGATAGAAAAATCTCTGACCCGGCATTTATATTCAAAATCTTCCCGGGCTGCCGAAATGAGATATTGCCTTGAGTTTCCAATCGGATAACCCCGGTCTTTCAGTTTCAGTATTTGCATAAAAGCTGCAAAGGAAATTTTCTTTTCAAGCAATCCTTTACCAATGGGATATTCATAAAATATTATACAATTATATTTTTTTGCAAAATCAGCAACTTTAAGGCAATCAGGGTATGAAAAATTGGAGACGACGGTATTTATCATCAGCCTTTTATTTTTAATTTTGTTAACTGCGTCAGAGATTCTTTCATAAAGACCAGTGATTCCCCGCAAGGTGTCAAGTTTTTCACCAACTGCATCCATTGAGATGATTAGAAAATCAAGATGTTTTGTTATCTCTATCTTTTCATTCAGATAATTACCATTTGTAATAAGCCCAATTTTAAATCCCATCTCTTTAATTGACCGAACAATTTCAAAAATATCGTCTCTCATCAAGGGTTCACCGCCCCATAAGGTAGTTGAATAGAAGCCCTCTATTTTTGCCTGCTTGTAAAAGTTAAGAATTTCTGTGAGACTGCCATCCGACTTTTCACTTCGCCACCTGCAGGTGGGACATCGGGCATTGCATTTTCCGGTAATCAGATGAGAGATGAAAAACGGTCTTTTTGCCAGGCCATTAAAAAGGGTAGAGAGAAATATAACTGGGTTTCTCATCAAACACTATCATATCCTGAAGCGGTCTATTTGTCAACTCCAAATCTTGTTTCAATTTACAAGATACATCAGGGGAGAATCCCTGAAACCCCCGTAGTCGCTTTGCCTTAAGTTGTGCAACTATCTTTTGCATAACGCTTACCCCTGATGTATCTTGTCTTGTCTTTTCTTTTCTATAATGAAAAATTTCATTATCAAGTAATGGATTTTTTCAAAATCCATTACTTCGAGATATTCAGGGTGATACTCCCGAAAACTCCCGCTGTATAACAGACATTAACTTTGGGCAAGACCAATCTCAAACCATCCTTTTCTGAATATCTTTTACACCTTTTCAAGTAAGATTGTCTAAAACTACTGGTGGAAATAGCGCAATATTTTTGCTCAGTTTAGGATAATTTCCTTAGCATGCACAATCGGTGTCTTTAATCTCAAACCCACAGGGGATGCAGAAGTCCTATAAAATTGTTGACAATCACTAAAAATTTGCTATAATAAATTTAGAATGGCACAGACCTCACGCGCCCATCTTCTTATCTCAGGAATTGTGCAGGGGGTCTTTTTTCGTGCCCACTCCAGAGATATTGCTCAGCGTCTTAATTTAACAGGTTGGGTAAGGAATCTACCCAATGGAATGGTGGAGATTGTTGCTGAAGGTGACATAACTGCACTTAAAGAATTCGTTGAATGGTGCCATATAGGGCCACCCGGTGCCCGAGTAAGGGAGGTGGAAATAAAATGGGAAGAACCAACCGGTGAATTTAGAGATTTTGAAATTAAATATAAAATAGGAGATTAAAATGGTTCTCGCATCAGAATTGAGGGCCGGAATGACCATAAAGTTTAACAATGAATTATATAAAGTAATCTCTTCAGAGGTAAAGATGGGGACAGCAAAATTTGGTTCAATGGTGCATACAAAACTGAAGAATTTAAAGACCCATGCCCTCACCGAACAGAGATTCCATCCTGATGATAAGATTGAAGATGTAATGGTTGAGGGGGTGATGATGGAATTCATCTATCAGGATGGTTCAAATTACTGTTTTATGCATCCCGAAACATTTGAACAGGTTTTAATTGAGGAAAAGAAGTTTGGTAATTTTGTTAAGTTTCTCACGCCGGGTTTGAGACTTAAAATTGAATTTTATGAAGGCCTGCCCATTGATGTAATCATTCCCAAGACAGTGGATATTAAGGTTGCCTCAACCGGTGAGGGACTGAAAGGCGAATTTGATGCTGCCTATAAATCGGCAATCCTGGAGAATGGAATGGAGATTGCAGTTCCCCAGTTCATAAAACCCGGCGACATTTTAAGGATTGATGTCGAAACTAAAAAATACTTAGAGCGGGTGAAGGAGTGACGCCCTTCTCTCAATTATTAGAAGTTTTTTCTTTAAGGCAACTCCTCCCTTAAACCCGCCAATATTTTTATTGGACTTGACCACCCGGTGACAGGGTATAATAATGGGAAATGGGTTTTTTGCCAGCGCCTGACCAATTGCCCTTGCGGCATTGGGAAAGCCCAATTTTCTTGCCACTTCACCATAGGTCATTGTCTGTCCGGGAGGGATTTTTGTAATAAAAATCAAAACTTTCTTCTGAAATCCACTCAATTTACTTAACTCAAGAATTTTTATATTAAATTTCACTGACCTGCCACAAAGAGATGATTTGATATCTTCAATGGTTTTTTCTATAATTTTATTCCTTCCGATTAAAATCTCCGGATACCTTTTTTTGACCGAATTTAATGAAGAATCAACAAGCATCATTTCTATTATCTTTACTCTTCTATCTTTTTCATTCCACACTATGCCCATCCTGCCCAATTTCGTTTTAAAAGATCTATAAAATAATTTATTTTCCATAAATTCATTATACGAAAAGAATGTTGATAAATCAAGCGGGAAATTGCTTTTATAACGTACCAACCTTTTTATCTACTCGGGCATTCATTGACCTTAATTTATACATTGACAGACCAGGTATTTTATATATAATGTGGCCAGAGGAGGTATTATGAATATTTTGATTCTTTGTCTATTAGGGGCAACACTCATCCCGAATCCCTTAAGAATTATTAAAGACTGGCAAAGGTTACATCTCAATCAATCTCACATAAAATCGGAGGCGAAATTTCTTAATCCCTGGAATTGGAATTTTACCGGACCAGAGGGGGGTGAGATACTATTTACGATGGGTAATCCCAATGCCTCCAATTTAGCATTTGCATTCTCGGCCACTGATGTCTGGCGCAGTACCGATGGCGGTGCAAACTGGAGTCTATGTCTTGAAGAATGTTCGCCTCAAGGGGGTGTGATGTGCACACCATCTCGCGGTATTATTGTTGATGGTAATGGCACGGTCTGGGTGACATTGAATGGCGGTGCGGATTGGGCTGAAGTTTTATATACAAATGATTTTCAGTGTGGAAGTTTTGAGGTAATTGATACGGTTGTCTATCTCGTGGATAGTTTTCCGCCCAGGCTTTGGTGTAGCACTAATTCTGGATTGTCCTGGCAGGTTGTTCAGACATTTAACCAACTTGACTATGTTGATATTGTTGCTCACTCAAAAAGTTCACCAACCACATTCTATCTCATAGGGCATAAGATGCCTGATGATACGCTTGCTTATATATACTATTCACCGGCCGGCAATTTTGTTGATACAATCCTGGCAGGTGAAGTAAGGGATTTTCAGGTGAGTCCCTATAATCCAAATTTGATCCTCATTACCACCGATAACGGGATTTATCAGGCATTATCAGCAAGTGGCCCCTGGAATCTTATTGCTGAACCTTATGCCTTTGGTCTATTCCAACCACTGGACATTGAATTCAATGGGAATGATTCAATCATCGTATCAAGTTATTTCCAGCCCGGCATCTTTACAGGAAGGAGGCAATTTGGTGTATGGGTTTTTAATCAGGTTGAATCAAGAGAGATAGGGACATTTATTAGCCCTGCCGGTAATGGAATATTCTACTGTGGCAGTTTAGGGAAAGGAGTTTTTAAATCAACGAATAATGGAATTTCCTGGCCGGTTATGCGCCATAACCTCTATGCCCATACCCTAATCTCTTTTGGTAATGCAAGTGCCATAAACAATACAACCGGTTATTTCATCGGTCTTGGTGGCACTCCTTACAGGACCCAAAACTGGGGTGGAGTATGGGATACCCTTGGTGTTAACTTCCTGTTATTCGGATCAGCAATTGAATTTGCACCGACAAATCCCAACTTTATAATCACTTCAGCAATGGACATAAAACTTGTGGGAACGAACATAAGTTCTGGCACAATATTCCGTTCTACTGATAATGGACAGAACTGGGAAAAGGTTGATTCCACTTATCTTGTAAATGACTTTTTGATTACGAATAACCCGAATATAATCGTCGGTATAAGTGATAATGTTGTTATCCGTTCTACTGCCGGGGGTATTGGGTTTAGTCAGGTTCTTGAAAAACAAAGTTCATTCTTAAATCTCGTTGGTCTTGATACAATATTCGTTGCAACCGATGATTCAACATTTGTGAGTTATGACCGGGGTGCAAACTGGGCCGGGCTTGTTGCCCGGGGTGGGGAACTTGCCTATGACAATACCCGAAAGATACTCTACATTGCCGGCGAACAATTATACAGATACAATTTGAATACCCTAACCTTTGACAGCCTTCCTTATTATCCCATAACCGTTTCGGTATCTCCGAATGGCAATTTATACTTCCTGCACTATGTTTCTCCGGATCTGGTCTTGGTTGCCCGTTCATTTGATGGTGGGAATACGATTGAACAGGAAACATTTCCGATTTCTATCTACTGGTCGGGTGGTTTGCGTGCTGGAAATGCAGGTGTTTTCTATTATCAACCCGCACGGGGATTCTGGTGTAGCAACGATATTACCCAGATGATTACGGAGGACGAAGAAATTGAAGGTTTTAAAGAATTTTCAATTCCGGCCGTGATAAGAAGGGGGACGAAACTGAGCATAGAATCTACAGATACCAAACCTTCTTTTTACATTTTTGATATCTGTGGGAGGATTGCGAAAAGAAATTACTGGATTAAAAAAGAATCCGATAGATATCTCATCCAATGCACGACTGAAGATTTGAATAGCGGAGTCTATTTTCTGCTTTTAAATAATGGACGAGGAAATTGGGTGAAAAAAATTATTATTTATTGAGGGGTTATGAAATTCTGAAACGGGTTTAGAGTAAAAGATTTAAGGACTTTCTTGGGATACTGAAATAAATTCAGTATGCCATTTGGTTCTTTGAAAAAGGGAGAAGAGGTGGGGTTGGAGTAGCGAGACTTGTCTCACGCCACATTTTTTTCTATATGAAATTTAGTTCGGACAGGGACAGGCTCTTGGTTTTTTAGTCTGTCGTGTTTATCTGATTATCATACATTTTCCCAAACACATCTTTGAGCAGTTCCGTAAGAGGTAAGTTTTTCCCAAAAAGTGTGCATTTTTTTCTTATGGAGAGAAGAAAGTTCTTTTCTGTCATGCAAAACCTTGCCCTGAGTCAAGTTCAAAGTCTCTATTTCAGAATCTCATATGCTCAAGTATAGGAATTTGAAAAATTCCTATACGGAAAGATAAATGTAGTTGTCCGATTTATCGGACAATGCCCAATGAATTGGGCAACTACAATTTTATATCCACCGTTTGTAAAGGGGGAATAAGGGGGATTTAAGGGGTTTTCAAGGGTGTCGCCAAGAGGTTCAGTCTTTCCAACCAGTGAAAGTCTGGTTTGGGTAAGGGTTAGCAACCCGCCCAATAGTGAACTCTGGATATAGGGAGGTAACGAACTATATGAGACAGAGGGAACAAG
>Ga0207433_10008612_pt1 | contig 16545 bp, 14 predicted proteins | sample YelNatPaOPGAMG01_FD_187559 | JGI IMG/M metagenome (GOLD analysis project Ga0207433, IMG submission 187559) | Hot spring thermophilic microbial communities from Obsidian Pool, Yellowstone National Park, USA - OP-RAMG-01 (SPAdes) (version 3) | ecosystem: Environmental > Aquatic > Thermal springs... | reverse complement strand
ACCGCGTGAGCTCGGTCATCAAGAAGCGGCGCAAGAAGATGCGCAAGAAAAAGCACAAGAAGCTCCTCAAGCGCACCCGCTGGCAGAGAAGGAACAAGTGAGGGGCACCTTCCGGGAGAGGTGCTTCGCGCGCAGTGCGGTCATCCGGAGCGAGACCCCGGTCTCAGGCTCCGGTTTTCTTTCCGATATCAGCGTGAGGGCCCGACGGCCCGGGCGCGGCGACGAACTTCATCCCGAAAGCCGTTTCTGGGATAATGATGCCTGGTGTTGATCATGAAGAGGACCATCTTCCTCCTTCCGGTGATTCTGACCTCGGTGTTCTGCCTCGCCTGCCCGGCGGGGGCGGAAACCCCTTCCCCATCCCTCCGCTTCCGCGTGGACCTCACCAGGAGCGGGGAAGGAGTCGTTTCCGTCACCCTGGACCTGGAAACGGATCGCCAACCCCTTGTCCTCGGGTTCGACCAGGCCTATACGCGGGGTTGGGGCGACTTCCTTTCCTCGTGCGTAGAGGAGGTCCATGCCCTTGACGAACGGGGGGAGGAGCTCACTGTCACCAAGGAAAGGAACGCCTGGAGTGTCGATCACCAAGGCAGGTTGACCTTGCGCTACCTCGTGAGAGCCTGCGGTCCCGCCTCCCCGCCCCCGGGCTCCGAGCCGATCCCGGACTCCCCCGAGATGCGGCTTTACCTGCCCCGCGCCGACGCCAGCCAGGTCTTCCTTCCCGGCTACGCCCTTTTCCTCCGGCCCGAGTCCCTTCCGGTGGAGCGGGTATCCCTGGACCTGGAGCTGCCTCCGGGGTGGAGCGTGCTGTTCCCGTCCGGGGAGGAGCCCTTGGAGATGGAATCCCTCCTCGCCAACCCCCTCCTGGCCGGAGACCTGAGCCTGGTGGAAAGGGGTTCTTTCCGTCTCGCCGTACCCTCGCGGGTGACGCCGCCGCAAGCCGCGCTCGACGAGTTCGTGGAAAAGGTGGATGCCTTGCTCGCCAGGCTCTCCTCCCTTTTGGGAGGCGGGGAGGTAACGGCCGCACCGGGGCCACTCCTGGTGGTGTTGGATACCGAGGGAGGCGTGCCCGCCGGTGAGGACTTCCAGCCCTCCTCCTCCTTCCCCGGCGGCACCGTGGCCGTGGCCGTCCCGGAGGGCGGCCTCCTTTCCGACCGGACCCTGGAGGCGGTGGCCCGCGGGCTTTCCTCCTCCCTGCTCGCCAGGCGGCTGTCCCTGCGGGACGAGGCCGCCTGGTTGACGGAAGGGGCGTCCTGGTACCTGCAGGACCTGCTCCCCTACGAGGCGGGGGTCTGGGGTGCGGCGCTGGCGTGGGAGCGGCTCAACCTGGTGTACGAGTCCTACCGGGAGCTGCGGTCCTCCCGAGACCTCACGCTGGCAGAGGCGGGCACGCGGGGCCGCGAACCGGATGCGGTGGGTCTCCTCGCAAGGGGAGGCGCCATGGCCTGTGCGGCCCTGGACGCCGAACTCAGGGACATGCGACCCGCTCCCGGCGACCTCTTCTCCTTCCTGCGCGAGCTGGCCGGGCTGAAGGGGAACGGCATCCCGCCGGGCAACGACGACCTGCTTTCCCTGCTGGAGACCTGGACCGGCCGCGACTGGTCGTCTTTCTTCCAGGAATACGTGGAGGGTTCCCGGGAGATCCCCGTCTCCGCGCTCTCGTCCCTGAGGATAGCCCCCCCGGAGGACGGCGCCCTTACCTCCCAGAACCCGGAGAGCACCACCTCGACCTCGCAGTGGATCCTGCTGGGCGTGGCCGTGGCCCTGGTCCTCCTGGTCCCCTTCCTCCTGGAGCCCTACACCATGCGCCCGCGCCGTCCCGGCTTCCTGGAGAAGAAGCTCCGGGAGGAGGACTGAGATCGGGTCAGGGGGGACCTCGCTAGCGCAGGAAAGAGCTGGTCCAGGAGGGAGGGTCGTGGCGCTCTCCCCTTAACAGGGACTCCCGCCATCCCTCCTCGTCGCAGGTCTTCTCCCTCGGACCCGCCAGTTCGTAAAAGGAATAAAGCGCTCCCGCCGTAAGGGTGGGTCTTCCGTCCACGGGAGCTACAACGTAACACAGGTAAGGCCTTCCCAGGGCCAACCTGAGGACATCCCCGTACGCGGGATCCGCGTACACCTCGGTCAGCACCCAGGGAGACGAGGGCAGCTCCCCGGAGGGGCCGGAAGCCAGGTCTCGCAGGGTCTCTCCCACGTGCGACAGGACATCGCGCTCCTCCACGCTCAACGGCTGGCCGGCCAGCTCTTTCTCAGCCATGGCCTTGAGCCCCAGGGCCCACCTGTAAAAAGATTCCAGGTCCTCCGCGGTGGCCTCATCCAGGAGCCCGCGCTCGGAAAGCCCCCGCCGCAGCATGTCGGCATCCGCCGCCAGCGCGGCGAAGATGCCCGGTCTCGGCTCCACGTATCCCCCGCCGCCGGCCGCCGACCCCCCGGGGGCCGCCTCCCTCGGGGAAACCGCCCCTGCCGCGCCCCTTCCCAGCTCCACCCAGCAGGCCAGGAAGGAGTGCAGGTCCTTGTCCCGCCATGCGCCGCCGAGGGTGAAGGGGGGGTAGCCTTCCGTGCCGGGATAGAGCAGGGCGCGGGAGGCGTCAAGCCAGCTCCAGGATAGGCTGGCCCGCGCCGGGTAGGGCTCCAGCACGGAGAGCTTCGCGGCCGTCTCCCGCACCTTTTCCGCGTAGCCCTCGTACCTTCCCTCCTGGTAATATCCCTCGAGGAGTTCCAGCGCGCGGGAGGAACCCATGACCGCGGGAAAGTCCAGGCCACGAGGAAGCCCCCTCCCCGTCACCCCGCCCGACGCCGTCAAGCTCTCGAAGACACTCTCCCCGAACGGGAGGCCACATTCCAGGAAATGGAAAGAGGGGCCGTTCGCGTCCATCAGCCCGGCCGCGGTCCCCAGCAACCTCGCGCCTTCCTGGCCGGCACGGGATATGAACTCGTCCACCCTGGCATCGTCGGATAGTTCGTCCAGGACCAGGCGGTCTCCGAAGACCTCCCTCATCAGCCGGGAATAGTGATGGGCGTTGAGGTGCAGTGATCCGGCGGCCAGAAAGCGGAGCGGCTGGTAGACACGGTCCCAGACCTTGAGGGCCGGCTCCCCCCCGACCTCCGCCGCGTGCAGCGCCCCCACCAGGAGCAGGGAGCGACGCGCCATGTCCCGGCCTCTCTTCTCCAGGGCAGGCCCTTTCCCCGCGTAGGCGGGGAATCCCATCCTGCCCAACCAGGTCCGCGCCCGGTAATAACCTCCCATGGAGGCGTCGGAGGCGTAGGCTCCCGGGGGGATGTAGGCGCGGTAATCCTCCCGGTAGCCGAAGAGGGGAGAGGTCCCGCTCGAGGAAGCGCTCTCGATAAGGCGGCATTCCTCCTCCACCTCCCCCCGCACCTCGGCAGGGATGCCTGGATCCAGTCCCAGGAGCCGGAGGGCGACCCCCAGAAAACCAAGGTCCTTACCCGCCGCCTCCCTCACCGTCCCCCCGGAATCCCGGTAAATGGAGTACATGACTTCTTGGAGGGCCGAGAGCAGGGCTTCCAGGTCGGCCCGTAAACGTCGCACCTCCATTTCCAGGAGAGTCCGCAGGCAGAGGAGGTGGAAGGCCTTAAAAACGGCGTCCACGGTGACGAAACTGGGGAGGCCGGAGGAAAGGTAGACCTGGTACAGGTCATCGCATCCCTCGGCGGGGACAACGGCGAAGCCTCGCTCCGCCAGCAGGCGCCTGACCTGGGGGGAAAGGGAGACCCGGGCAGCCCCCTCCACGTTGGAGAGGTCAGGGTTCACCCGGTATCCGGGCACCTGCGCCGCCGCCGAGGCGGGCACGGGATAATAGAGGGCCAGGGAATCCTGCATTTGCAGGTCCCGCAGCACGATCTCCCTCCCGCCTTCCCCACCCCCGCATCCCGAAAGGGAGAACAGGATGACCAGCGCCAGTAGCGCCAGCGGTACCGGTCTCCGCGCGCATTCTCTTTTTCTCATGCCTCACCCCTCGACTCATTTCCCCCGCACACGCGGCAAGGCCGTCCGCCAACCTCTTTGTCCGCTAACCTCTTTGAAAGGATATCACGCCCCGGCCGGGAGTCCGACCGAGGCCCCGCCCCTCCCACGGGGCGAAGGCATGAGTCCCTACATCCGGGTCCCCGCCAGAACCCCCTCTCCCTTCAACGGCGGCGGAGAGGACCCTATAATCAAGGCATGGCCAGGTACACGGCGGGATGGCTGGGGTCGCGGCGCGGAAGACGGTGGGGGCCGGCTCCGCGCCTTGCCGTTCTCCTCGTCCTGGCGCTCTTTCTCTTCCGCGGTTGCGGCGAGGGCAACCAGCCCCTGACCGTGGAGGCGAAGCCGGAGAAGGCCTCTCCCATAAGCGGCCTGTCCGAGGACCAGAGCCGGGTGGTCGAGGAGTTCGGGTACCCCGACCACTTTTTCATATCCATCGACCCTTACAGCAGGGACCGCGTTGAGCGCTGGACATACTTCTCCTGCGGCAAGGCCCTGGACTTCGACAACGGGAGGCTCTGGGGCGAGGAGCCGGTGGAGGACAAGTCAGCGGAATATCCTCCCACTTCCCTGCGGCCGCAGGACTTCGACTCCCTCCTCACGCCGGAAGGCGCCGACCAGCTCCTGGGAGAACCTCTCTTCACCCACGAGGCCAAGGATGGCCTCATGCCCGAAAACACCGTCATCGTCTACGAAAAAGCAGTCCTCCTCTTCCGCGAGGGGCGGCTCATCGGGGTGGACACCCAGGTACATCCCCCGCAGCTTCCCGCCCCCTGAGCGCGCTGGAATCCCGGCCGCGCGCGCCGGGGTTCCCTGGCAGCATGGGGACGATCCGCGGGCAAAGTGGTCACGGGCTGGTTGGGGGAACGGCGTTGTGGGTAACTAATTATTAAGAAGGGTCCCTTGAGGGAGAGGTCGCGGAATGCAAGGGCGCACCAATTCGCTACCAGGCGCATATCGCAGGGCGCGCAGGGCGAGATCCTACAAGTGGCGCTACATGACCCTCGGCGCGCTGGTGGCCTGCGTCTACCTCGGCCTGCTCCTCCTGCTCCACTACTTCATCTCCCGCGGAACGCCGGGCAGCCTACTGCGGGAGTCTCCCGCGGCGGTGATAACCATCCTCCTCCTGCTCCCACTCTGCCTCCTGGTGGCCTTTCTCCTGGGCCTGGAGAGAGACCGCCGTGAGACCGCCAGGTTCCTGGCCGAGCGGGAGAAGGAGCGCATGGACATGGCCGAAAACCTCAACCTCCTGCTGCGCCAGGCGGAGGAGGCCAAGCGCATGGCCGCCGTGGCCGTGCAGGAGATAAAACACCCCCTCACCTCCATCGTGGGATACGCGATGACCCTGCAGGAATACTGGGACAGGCTGGACGAGAACTCGCGCCGGGATTTTCTCACCTTTATCAGGGTCTCCGTCTCGCGCCTGGAGGGGATGCTCAACGATCTCACCTACATCCTGGACATAGGCGAGTCGCGGCCCCGCAAGGAGAAGACGGCGGTATCCCTTCCGGAGGTGCTGGAAGAGGTCTCCTCCCTTCTGCACGAGATACACCTGGAAAGGGGGGTGAAGATAGGGTCGCGCCTGCTTGACGAGCTCCCGCCCGTCGATGCCGATCCCTCCTGCGTCTTCGACCTCCTGTACAACGTGCTGGACCTATGCATGCGCTGTTCGCAGGACGGCAAGACGGTCTCCGCGTGGTGTTCCTATCGCCCTCCCCACATCAACATCCACATCCGCTGTCCAAATCCCACCCTGCCCGTGGAGGTCCTGCGAGGGATTGAGCGCTGGCCGCCCTCCCGGGAGGAGGGGGAGATACCCACCCTGGCCATGGAATACCGGCTGGCGCATAACCTGACCCGAGAGATGGGCGGTGTCCTCAGGATGGACATGCCGGGGAAGGCGGGACTCTCCTTCTTCCTCTCCCTGCCGGCCTCGCCCGCGAGATGAAACGCGGCGCACAGGGCGGGGGTGAGGAAGGCGACGCATCCCGCGGCGGACAGGAAGGCCAGCGGCGCGGGCGGGCGGAATCCGCCTCACCCCGGGAGGGTTAACAGGGCGGCCAGTCGGAACCGAAGTAGGGCTGCGCGTAAGGAGGAGCCTGGCGGTAGAAGTATACGATGGCCCTGACCCGATAACCGCTCTCCAGCAGGACCTCCGTCTCGCCCTTCTCCAGGCCCGCCTCGCCCTCGATGACGTCTATTATGCGGATCATCTCCTCGTAGCAGCCCTCGGCGGCGGTGAGGAGGACGCCGTTGATGAGGAGCTCGTCCTCGGCCCCCGACATCACCAGAAGGGGGTAACCGAAGGGGGTCTCGTACAGGCGCCCGCTCACGCACGCCGGCACGGCGTCCTTGACGGTATGGCTGATGTGCCGGAACATCTTCTCGCCCGGCTTCAGTGTCCCGTAGACGAACACCGGCGTCTCTTCCATGCTCCCACCCCGAAAAATACGGAGGTCCTCAGCCGCCGTCTAAACCATATATCGGTATGGCTGTACCCGGATTTTTATACCCCCGTGGCCCGACCCCGCTCCAGGGGCTCAGCCGGGAGGCACCAGTTTTCCGGGGTTCATGATGTCCAGGGGGTCCATGACCCTCTTCACGGCCCTGATGGCCTGGAGCGGGACGTCCCCCACCTCCTGGCGCATCCAGGGGCTGTGCTCGTAGCCCACCCCGTGGTGATGGCTGATGGTCCCCCCGTGGGCCATTATGGCGTCGGAAGCTGCCTTCTTGGCGCGCTCCCACTGCCTCTCCTCCTCGCCCTCGGGGGCCATGGGGGCGAAGAAGGTGTAGTAAAGGGATGCGCCCTCCCGGTAGGTGTGGGAGACATGGCAGGCCACCATGCTCTTTCCCCCACCCTCCTCCAGCGCACTCTTGAGCGCGCTGCGCACCTCGCCGTAAAGGTGCAGGAGGTTGTCCCAGGTGGTGGCCGTCTCCAGGGTGTCCACCATCACCCCCCAGTTTATGAGCTGCTCGCGGAAGAAAGCCGTCTCGTGCCGGCTGCGGTACCACTGTTTCCCCGGACCGGTGCCCAGGTGGAACCCGCCCAGGTCCCGGCAGAGGCGTAGTATGGAGGACCTGAGGTATTCCACCTCCGTGCGCTCTCCCTCCAGCCCCAGGACCATGAAGGCCCCGTCGTCGAAGGAATAACCCCTGGTCTCCAGGAACCTGAGGGCCGCCTCCTCCGCCTTCCTCTTCCACGCCGGTCCCATGGTGGTCCGGAAAGCCTTGGCCAGCGCGGTCTCGGTGCGGTCGGAGAGCCTCACGCAGGTAGGCACCAGCCCCCTCTGCATCATCTCCCGGATGGCCGAGACCCCGGCAGCGAAGTTGCGGAAAATGAGCCCGCGGTAATCGAGCACCTCCGGAACGGGTCTTATGCGCATGGTGGCCTCGGTGATGACGCCCATGTACCCCTCCGAGCCCACGCAGAGCTGGAGGATGGAGGGCCCGGCGGCGGTGGAAGGCACCTTCCGCGTGTCCACCACTCCCCGCGGGGTGACCATGCGCAAGGCGATGACCATGTCCTCGATGTCCCCGTAACCCGTCGACTGGCGCCCGGAAGCCCTGGTGGCCAGCCAGCCCCCGAGGGAGGAATGCTCGAAGCTCTCCGGGAAGTGCCCCAGCGTGAAACCGTGGGGGTTGAGCTGTTCCTCTATCTCCGGCCCCAGCGCGCCCGCCTGTATCACCGCCACCTGGGAGGTGGCGTCCACGCGCAGCACGCGGTTCAGGCGGGCCATGTCCAGGCTCACGAAACCCGCCTTGTCCTCCGCCATGGGCTCCACGCCACCGGTCACGCTGGATCCTCCGCCGAAGGGGATAACGGCGAGGTTCTTCTCCTCGGCCAGGCGCAGGATCTCCACTATCTCCCTCTCCTCCCTGGGCCAGACCACCACGTCCACGGGGCGCTCTACGCGGCGCATGCGAAACCTCAGGAGGTCGCGGTAGCTCTTGCCCATGGAGTGGCTGACCCGCTGGAACTTGCTGGTGGAGACGTTCTCCCGCCCGCAGAGCGCCTCCAGGGCCCGCAGGACCTCGTCGTCAAGGCGCGGCTCCGGGAGGGTTATCTCCTCGAGGCTGGGATCGGTGAAGCGGTCCCTGTCCAGCGCCATGCCCAGGTTCTCCCGCAGGAAGGGTATGATGTTGGCGCGGTTCTCCACGTCGAAGCGCTCGTCCAGGTCTCCCCATCCCCACCAGCGCGTCTTTCCCTCGACGTAATCGGACATCCTCCCTGCCTCCTTTTCCACCCCGGCGCGTGGCGCGCCGCTTGGAGAGCTTCACCAGCACCCCGGCCGAGGAGGAAAGAGCCCGTCAGGGTCCGACCTGCTCTGCCGGGGGGCACGGCACGAAAAGATCACGTGGCGGAAGAATCAAATTCCTTGGCCTCCCGGGCTTCCTCGGGAAGCTCCACCTTGATATCGGCGTTGTAATCGTAGTACTCGGCTTTCATGGTGGTCTCCACGCTTCCCATGCCGCCAAGGTCGCCGAAGGCATAGGACATCTCCATGTTCCTTATTAACATGTCCGCCTTGCGGATCCACATGCTCACGGTGGCGCTGAAATCCTCCGCCGACTTCTCGAGCATCTCCAGCCCTTCCAGTTCCTGCTCCCCGCCGTCCTGCATGTTGCGGCGGTAAAGATCGATGGAAGCCAGGAGGTATTCCTTGCCCAGCCGGAAGGAGACCCCCACGGCTTCCTGGTCCTCGCCCACGACCTTGAGGTCAAGGGCCGAATCGGCAAGGATTCCCAGCTGTTCGGGGTCTACCATGCCCAGGTCCATGTTCTGGGTGCGGTACTCGGCGAGGCTCATCTTCATCCAACCCTCGCCCGGCAGCTGCTGGTAATACACTCCTTCCACCAGGTAGGCATCCATGGATATGCCGCTCACGGACATGCTCATGTGCTGACGGACATCACCGTCGCGGTTCTCGATCTCCGAGTTCATCTCCACCGTCCACGAGTCCGACCCCGTGCCCATGAGAGCAGCGGCCTTCATGGACATGGTCCCTTTCAGACGGTAGGTCTGGACCCGCGCCATGGACTCGCTGGCCTGGCGGAGCACGTCCATGGGTTCGCCCTCGACCCCGCCCTGGGACTTCTTGCCGCATCCCGACGAGAAGAGCAGGGCCAGGAGCGAGAGAAGCGATAGGATCAGGATGGTCTTGCTTTTCATGGTCATCTCCTTTCCTCGCCCCGATTATATCCCGCCGGCATGAACCCTTCCAACCGGAGCGGGGCGCGGGGAATATATAATAAGGGGTGTCGAAAGGGGGCAGTTTGAGGTTCGCCGTCTTCTCGGATATCCACTCCAACCTGGAAGGGCTGCAAGCCGTCCTCTCGGAAGCCGAACGCCTGGGCATGGACGGCCTGCTCTGCTGCGGGGACGTGGTGGGCTATAACGCCGATCCGGTCGCATGCGTGGAACTGGTGCGCGAGAAGGGCATCCGCTGCATCCGGGGCAACCACGAGCGGGGGTTGCAGGACCTGGACGAAGGCCGGACGCCAAACATGAACCCCTTGGCCATGGAGGCCCTCCTGTTCACCCGGGAGGCGTTGCCCGCCGAGCACAAGGAGTGGCTCCTCTCCCTCCCCGACCAGCTGACCGTGGAGGATTCCTTCTTCCTCTTCCACGGCTCGCCCGCCGACCCCGACGAATACATCTTCGACCCCTTCGAGGCGGCTTACGCCTTCAAGGCGCTGGTCCACGATCACCCGCCGCCGGCCAACTTCCTCTGCTTCATAGGCCATACCCACATCTGCGCCGCCTACGCCTTCGACGCCCAGGAAAAGAGAGTCCAGAACAAGGCGGTGGGCTCGGGGGACCGTTTCCGGTTGAAGCCCGGGGCCCATTACATGTTCAACGTGGGAAGCTGCGGCCAGTACCGGGGCGGCCTGCCGGTGGCCACCATGACCGTGCTGGACCTAAAGGAGATGACCCTCGAGTTCCGGTTCCTCTCCTACGATTACGCCGAGACCCAGAGGAAGGTCCTCGCGGCCGGGCTCCCGCCCCTGCTGGCGCAGAGGCTGGGCCTCGGAAGATGAAGGCAGGCCCCCGGGCACGGGGGGCGGGGAAGAGGCCGCCGGCGTGCGTCAAGACGTGAGTGCGTAAAGACGCAAAGATGATAAAATGTCCTTGTCATGAAGGGGAGAGAAGACCTGCACAAGATGGCGTCCAAGGGTGACCTCCAGGGGTTGGTGGAAGCCATGGGGCACCCCCAACCCTACATGCGCCTTACCGCCTCCGACCTTCTCGCCTCCCAGGGAAGCAAGGCTTTCCCGGTGCTCATCGAGGCGCTCTCGCACGAGAACCCCGACATCCGCAAGGGTGCCGCGAGGGCCCTCGGGCTCATCGGAGACAAGCGCGCCGTGAGGCACCTGGTGGACCGCCTGGAAAAGGAGACCCCGGGCGTGGGGCAGTTCATCGTCGACGCCCTCGCGGATATCGGGGACACCCACGTGGTGCCCACCCTCTGCAAGACCACGCGCAGCCACAGCCTTTCCCTTAGGTACAGCGCGGTGAGGGCGCTGGGGAAGCTGGGCGACCGCCGCGCCGTCCCCTACCTGATAGAGGCCCTGAGCGACAGCGCCAGCATCGTGAGGCTGAGGGCCATAGAATCCCTGTCCGGGATGAACGAACCCACCCTCTGGGTACCCATAAGCGACATGCTCTCCGACCAGTCGGCGGGCGTGCGGGCCATCGCCGCCAGGACCCTCGGCGAGATGCACTGCCTGCGCTCCCTGGACTACCTCCTGCCCCTCCTGGAAAGCGACGTGGAAAGCGACGTCCTGGAGACGGTGAAGGCCCTGGGGAGGATCGGGAGCAAGCGGGCCCTGGAGCCGCTTCTGGCCAAGAGGGAGAAGGAGGGCAGGGAGAGGGTGCTCCAGGCCATCGAAGAGGCCCTGCAGGCCATCGGGGACGCTTCCCAGGAATAGGGTTCCGGGGACGGGTCCAGACTTCCCTGCCTCCCAACAGCGACTTCCTCGCGTGGATAAAAATCCCCTCGAAAGTCCTATCGTTGCCTTGTAAGAATCTAATTCAAACAAGCCCGTTCTCGCTCTTCTTCCTTTAAACCGCAGGCTTGCCGTTCCGCCTGACGGGAAACGGTATTCGCGGTCTCGTCCTCCCCGCCCCTCACCGCGAAGAGCGAAGGAATTTCGCGGATTCGTGCCCTTTTGTGTTTAATCCCGCTTCACAAAGGGAAAAAATCAAGGGGGTCGAATAATTTATCAGGAAAAATCGGGGGAAATGAAGGAGGTGAAACATGAACAAGGCGGAACTGGTCGATGCCGTAGCCAAGGACACCAAGATGAGTAAGAAGGACGCCGCCGTAGCCGTGGACGCGGTCATCAAGGCCATCACCAACACCTTGAAGAAGGGGGACAAGGTCAGCCTGGTGGGCTTCGGTACCTGGGAAGTCAAGAAGCGCGCCGCGCGCAAGGGGGTAAACCCAAGGACCGGAGAGGCCATCAAGATCAAGCCCACCAAGGTGGTGTCCTTCAAGCCGGGAGCGGCCCTGAAGAAGTCCGTGGCCGGCAAGAAGTAGAAAAGACCCCGTAAGAAGTATCGCCATCGAGCCGCCCTCCTTTGGGAGGGCGGCATCGCTTCTCCCGGTTGCGTTTTGGGATGGAGGACCCCATAATATATCGCGTGCGCCCGTAGCTCAATTTGGCAGAGCAGGGGACTCTTAATCCCAAGGTTGAAGGTTCGAGTCCTTCCGGGCGCACCAGCATTTTCCCGTTTCCGAGTTGTATTTCTCCACCAGATCCCGCTCTTTCCCCGGGCATGGTCGGACCATGCCAGATGTGCCCCACGCTTGCGCCGAATCGACTAACGGGAGGGAAACCCGTTTCAGTATCGGCGCCCTGTCCGCTACTCCCGGCTCTTTCTCCGCAGGATCGCCAGGCCCAGGTCCACCACGCGGTCAAAAGGCTCCTCCCTGTCCTCCCGGAGCACGATGGATATGGCTTCGGAAGGGCAGGTTCCGGCGCAGAGGCCGCATCCCAGGCAGGCATCCCTGTCCACCCGGGCCGTCTCCTCCACGCTTATGGCTTTTACCGGGCAGCGCTCGGTGCAGGCCTCGCAGCCGGTGCACTCATCCCCGTCCACCACCGCCTCGAAAAGGGCATTGAGAAAATGGTGTTTGGCCATGCCTTTTCCGGTGATGCCCTTCATCGAGGCGCAGCAGCAGGGACAGCAGTTGCAGATGTTCGACAGGTGCTTGGTGTTGACCCCGGCGTGGACGAGCCCGGCCTCGTCGGCCAGGCGGAGGATCTCCAGGGCTTCCTCCACGCCTATCTCCCGGCCGATACCGTTCTCGATGTAGTACTCCGCCGCCGCCCCGAAGCTCAGGCAGGTCTCCCTCGGATAACGGCAGGGAGACCCGGTGAGGGCGGCCTCCTTGCGGCAGACGCAATCGGCCACCGATATCACCCGCGCCCTCTTCACCTCCTCCACCAGGTCCAGGTAGGGGAAGGCGGTCAGCGGGGAACGAACGGCCGCGCCGATGGGCAGGACCTTGAAGCCGGGTATGCCGCTGGCGGCCATCTCCCGCATGTAGGCTTCCTCGTAGTACTCCCGGTACAGGGCCGCCAGCTCCTCGTCCATCTTTCCCACCGAGTACTCGTAGAGTCCGATCATGAAGGGTGCCGTGTTGTAATTGGTGCGGCCTTCCCGCCTGGACCGGAAGACCAGTCCCTTGCGGGACATCTCCTCCAGCCTTTCCGCCAGGTAGGCCGGGTCCAAGCCGCAGCGCGCGGCGATGGTCGGCGCGTCCTCGGGGAGGGGTGAGAGGAGGGTGGCCAGCTCCGCCTCCTCCTCGGTGAACAACCTCTCGAGGATGCGCAACTCCACCCCCGAGGAGGTGGAAGGAAAGCCCAGGGGCATGCGGTCCAGGAACTCCCGCAGCCGCTGATACGCACCTTCGCCTGCCATCTGCCGTCCTTTCCTCCGGTCCGCCTCAAAGGCGACTCGCCGCCTTCGTTCTCATGGCCCCATTATAGTGCCCGCTCCCTCCTTCCGCTGTGGAACCCGGGGCGGGGTTGAAGAACGGGGCTATGCCCTTCCCCGGCGGAAGATCCGCCAGCCGGCCCCCAAAACCTCCGCGCATCCCCCTCCTTTGGCCAACCGCAAGCCTCCGGCCGGGCGCCCTGCCTCCGGCCCGTAAAGCCCGGCGGGAGAGCGGCTCCCGTCCCGTGACCCGATATCCTGGGAGGTATCGATATTTCAAGACCTGACCACGTTACTGGATGACGAGGGCGTAGGGTTGAGGAGCGAAGGGGACGTTCCAGGCGGTCACCTCCACCGTGTAGAGACCCGGCTTGCCCGAGACGTCCAGGGTCACCCTCTCCACGTTGTTCAGGGGGTCCCGCGAGTCCCTGCCGTTAGGGTAGAAGACATCCCCCTCCGGGCCGATGACCCGCAGGTCGAGGTCGTTCACCAGGTGCAGCCGCGCCGCGGGCAGGGATGGGTAGTCGGTCCAGGCCAGGGTGACCCTGAGCTCCGTTCCGCCTTCGACCTCGATGCGGAAGACGCGGGCCTCGCCGGTGCGCAGGCCCTCCTCGTCGTCCACCACCTTCAACCAGGAACCGCGGTCGTAGAACCTCTCGGCCGCGAACCTCCCCCACCCCTCGACGCAGTTCGGGGCCCGTGGCACCTCCGGCCTCTCGCTCCCGTACTGGCCGGGGTAGAGGTCCACGGCGTTGTTGACCGCGAAGGCCTTGAGCAGGGCGGCGGAAGGTTCCCTGCCCAGCCAGGCGCGGGCCTGGGCGCGCATGCGGGCCAGCCCGCCGCCCACCGCGGCCGCCGCCATGCCGGTGCCGTAAGCCCAGGCGTATAGCTGGTTCCCTGTCGGCCACAGGCCGCGGGCGGAGAGTTCGCCCCCGTAAGAGAGGGTGAGCAGGCCGGTGGCCGGCGCCACCAGGTCCGGCTTTATTCTCCCGTCGCTGGTGGGGCCCCGGGCGCTGAACGCCGCCATGCCCGTGGGCCCGTCCACGCAGCCGTCGCCCTTTAGGGGCGGGGCCGGGAAGCGGCCGGGGAAGACCCCCTCCAGGTCCGAATACCTCGCCGCGGGAACCTCGCCTGCGGCATTACCCTCGCAACCTCCCACGCTGAGAACGTTCTTGGCCGTGGCACCCCCCAGCAGGCTCCCCTGATCCACCACCCCGTCAGCGTCGGCGTCCGTACCCCCGTTTCCAGCCGCTTCCACCAGGAGAAAACGGGGATGGCTCCAGGCGAAGGCGTCCCTCCGTGAGGCATGGATGCCATAGAGCCCCAGCGACTCGCTTCCCTCCGGCACGCTGCCACAGACGTGTATGGCCGCACCCTTTTCATGGGCTTCCTCCAGGAGGGAATAGATGGAGAGGGGCAGGGGTGGGCACCCCAGCCCGTAGGAGGTGGCCTGGGCGATGATTTCCGGTGAGGTGGAAAAGGAGCCGCCCTCCCCGAGGGTCCCGCCCGCGCACAGCACGCCGGCGGCCGCCGTCCCATGGCCACCGACGTCGGCCCCGTCGTCCCCGCGGCGCGAGCTCAGGAAGCGCACCCTGCCCCTGAGGTCCGGCGGCAACCCCTCCAGGCCACCCTTGCCAAACCCGGTATCCGAGAGCCCAACCAGCTCATCCGTCGTTCCTCCCAGCGCACGGGGCGTAACCTCAAGGCTGGTCGCCCGCGCGGCTTCGGCCTCGCCTCTCGCGCTGACGCCGGCCTCCGCCCCCGTGGGGAAGACGGCCCCCGCCACCGTGCCTTCCCCGCAAAGCTCCATCCACTCCACCCCGGGAAGCGCGGCGATATCCCGCAAACCTTTCACCGGCAGTTCGAGGGCCACCACCGCGCCCCACTCGTCGGCCTCGGCTCCCAGAACCTGGAATCCGCCGATCTGCGCCGCCCTGGCCACTTCCTCCACGTACCCGGCGCCGGAGAGCTCCGCCAGCACCTTCACCCGACCGCCCTGGAAAAGGCGGAGCTGGAGCGCGGGCGAGAGCTTGAAATAAGGATGGTAAGGCCCGGTCCAGGCCACGGGCCCCAATCCCTTCACCCGCGAGAGGGCCTCCCCGTCCATTCCCGCCAGGACGGCGTTGTAGGGCACATACCCCCTCACCTGCGCGCCCCGGGCGCCAAGCTCTTCCAGCCAAGTCTCCCTCACGGGACCCTCGAACTGCACGAGGTACAGCGAGAAGGCATCCGTGCCGGAGCTACCGCGAAAGGCGGGCGGCAAATCCTCCGGGTTGAAATCCCGGGCATATATGGAGCCGTTCACGAGCAGCAGGGGGAGGTTCAGGCCTTCCTCCTCGGCCCGGGCGATGTCGCGGGGAAGCGCGCAGCAGAGGAGCAAGAAGGCGGCCGATATCAAAGCGATACCAAGGCGGCCTTTCAAACCAGCTTCCTTTCCCCCGGGACTTCCATGGAAGAATATGCCATAACGGTCGGGGCGGTCCCCGACTCCCCGATGGCGGTCATCTCAGCCATAACGGGGCTTCCAGGACCGCGCTTCCTCCATCATGGCCTCCAGGTTCCTCATGGGCGCGTCAGCCGGTACGTCGCACCCGGTTGAAACCACGAAGTTTCGCACGTCCCGCATGTACCTGAGGAGGCGTCGCACCTCCCACCTCACGTCATCCGGGGTGCCCCGCCGGATGACCCGCTTGGGATCCACGTTGCCCATGACCACCACGTTCTGCGGCAGCCGCTCCGCCACCTGGGGGAGGTTCACCGCGGAATCGAAGAGGATGCCCTCGGCGCCGCATACCCCCATCTCATCCACGAGGGGGGTGGTGTCGCCGCAAACGTGCAGGAGCCCGGCGGCGCCTTGCGACCTGATGATGCCGAACAGCGCCTTTACGAACGGCTGGTAGATGACGCGGAACTTCTCGGCGTCGAGCATCTCCGCCGCCGGGTCCACCACCAGGAGCACGTCCGCCTGGGAGGCCAGTGCCGCGGCGTAGGCGCCCACCACCGAGGTGGTGAAACCGAGGGCGTCCTTGAGCCTCCCCCCCGTCTTGCTCCGCTTTAGAAAATCCAGGCCTCTCACCAGTTGCGCCAGCAGGGTCAGGGGGCCGGTGACGCAGGCGCCCACAAGGGTCCTGCCGTGGCCTTTCAACTCCTCGACCACCTTAAGGAAGACCGGCATGCGGGCCGAGCTTTCCGGGTCCGGGACGCCCAGCTCCATGAACCTCTCCAGCTTGGGTAGTTCCTGGTCCGCCAGGCGGGGAGGGCTCTTCTCCGAGAACTCCACCTGCAGTCCCAGGGCCTCCGCCTCCACGGTGAGGTCGAGTAGGGTGAAGATCATGTCCGGCTTCAGGCGCTCGCGCAGCGCGACCAGCGCCTCCACCTGCACCCCGGCGTCGTGCAGCGCCCTGTGCACCGAGCTCCCGATGGCCCTCACGCCGGGGTAACCCACCAGCGGGGCCACCGCCCGGTCTCCCCTGCTCATCACCCAGTCGAAGAAGTTCTCCATGCCCGCGCCCCCGAGACCCGTGACCGGCTTACTTTACTCCCTAAATGATACCCCAACCACACCCTGTGCTGGTTCACTACATGGTGAACACCTCATCCCTATCCTTGCTCTCCTCCA